>Ga0247734_1002164_pt1 | contig 13442 bp, 16 predicted proteins | sample UWRJL103311B2_FD_180933 | JGI IMG/M metagenome (GOLD analysis project Ga0247734, IMG submission 180933) | Plant litter microbial communities from Arlington Agricultural Research Station in Wisconsin, United States - UWRJ-L103-311B-2 | ecosystem: Environmental > Terrestrial > Plant litter >... | reverse complement strand
CTCTACCAGCAGGTCTCGCGCCCCGGCGCGGCCACCAGCCCGGATGGCACCAAAGTCCCCTCAGGGATCCAGATCGGCGCGGGCGTGAAGACCGGCGGCGTCTACCGCATCACCGAACAGGGCGCGCTGACCAGCACCGGCAACGCCTACGACCTGGCGATCGACGGCCCCGGCTACTTCCAGGTCTCGCTGCCCTCGGGCGACATCGGCTACACCCGCGCCGGCTCGTTCCAGCTTTCGGACCAGGGCGAACTCGTCACCACCGACGGCTATCGCGTGCAGCCGGACATCACCATCCCGCAAGGCGCGCTCAGCGTCACCGTGTCGAAGACCGGCGAAGTGCAGGTGAAGCTGGCGGGCCAGGCTGAAATGCAGACCGTCGGCCAGCTCGAACTGGCGACCTTCATGAACGAGGCGGGCCTCGAGGCGATCGGCTCCAACTTGTTCCTGGAAAGCGGTTCCTCGGGCCAGCCCAATATCTCGACGCCGGGCGAGCCCGCGTTCGGGACGCTGAGCCAAGGTTTCATCGAGGCCTCGAACGTCAACCCGGTTTCGGAAATCACCTCGCTGATTACCGCGCAGCGCGCGTATGAAATGAACAGCCGCGTGGTCAAGACCGCGGACGAGATGCTGCAGACCGCGACCCAGACGGTCTGACGCCGATGCTCGCCGCCCTGCTTCTCGCCGTTGCTCCTTCCAGCGCTGTCCCCGCCAGCGAGGCGGCGCCGGTACTGGCGCGCACGGTGGAGCGGGGCGAAGTGCTTTCGCGCGCCGATTTCGAAACCGCGCGGGTGCTGCCCACCGTCGCCCGCAACGCGCTGAGCCCGGCCGAGGCGGCGGGGCAGGAAGCCGCGCGCCGGCTCAACGCGGGCGCCCCCGTGCGCGCGGGCGACCTCGTCTCCGCGCGGGTCGTGCGGCGCGGCGAGGCGGTGACGATCTCGCTCGTTTCCGGCGCGCTCAAGATCACCGCCGCCGGCCGCGCGCTCGGCGATGCGGGGCGCGGCGATCCGGTGCGCGTGATGAGCCTTGCCACCAACCGCACGCTCGAAGGGGTCGCCCTGGCCGCCGGCGAAGTGCGCGTGCAGGCCCCTTGAGGACAGACCGATCATGAACTCCCCCACCTGCGCTTCGGGCCGCCTCGCCGCCTTCGCCTGCCTGCTCGCCTCTGCCTCGCTACTGGCGGGCTGCGGCTCGGTCGGCCGCCTCAAGAACGTCGGCAAGGCGCCGAAGATGTCCGAGGCGGGCGAGCCCGTCGCGCCGCGGCTCGAACCCTCGATCGGCAACCACTCGGTCGCCGGGCGTACCGCCGACGGCGGCGACCCGAAGACCGAGGAGGCCACGCGCGGCGCTTCGCTGTTCCGCACCGGCGGCGGCGCCTTCTTTCGCGACCAACGCGCCTCGCGCGTGGGCGACATCGTCACTATCCGCATCAACATCGCCGACAACGCCCGCGTCGACAACACTACCACCCGCACCCGCAACGGCAGCGAGGCCGGCGGCATCTCCGCCCTGCTGGGCCTGGAAAGCCAGATCGCCAAAGTGCTGCCCGGCAATCCCGATCCGGCGAACCTGGCCAGCACCAGCTCGAAATCGAGCGCGGTGGGCGCGGGCAACACCTCGCGCTCGGAACAGATCAACATGACCGTCGCCGCCACCGTCACCGGGGTGCTGCCCAACGGCAACCTGGCGATCCGCGGCAAGCAGGAAGTGCGCGTCAACTTCGAGCTGCGCGAACTGGTCGTCTCGGGCGTGATCCGCCCCGAGGACATCGCCCGCGACAACTCCATCCGCCATAGCCAGATCGCCGAAGCGCGCATCAGCTACGGCGGCCGCGGCCAGCTCACCGATGCCCAGCAGGCGCGCTGGGGCCAGCAGATCTACGACGCGCTGTTCCCGTTCTAAGCGGCCGTAAGCCGTCGTAAGCCGTCGCCCCGGATCAAGTCCGGGACGACGACTTACGGCCTCACCGGGAACTGGCCAGAACGGCACCTAGGATGCCCTTGGGGGCACCTGGCGTACTCTTGGGCGCACCTGGAGCGCCTTACCCCGCCCCGTCGCCCGTATCCGCAACCCGCGCACACGCGCTCCCCTCTCCGGCAAATTTTATAGGAACCGACCGCTGGGCCTTCACCCCTCCTAGAATAAACCTGCACCCGTTTCTTTCGGGACCGCACGGGCGGCAGCGTTTTTGCCGTCAGGCCGCAGAATCGGCCTGTAACCTAGAAGGGAAACTTGAAATGGCGTTTTCGGTAAACACCAATGCTGGTGCCATGGCTGCTCTCCAGAGCCTCAATGCCACCAACCGTTCGATGGAAACCACCCAGAGCCGTATCACCACGGGTCTGAACGTGGCGTCCACGAAGGACGACTCGGCGAAGTACACCACCGCCCAGACGCTTCGCGGCGACCTCGGCAAGTTGAACGCTGTCACCAGCTCGCTCAACAACGCCAAGAGCGTCACGGACGTCGCCGTCGCCGGTGCCGAACAGATCTCCGACCTCGTCAACCAGATGAAGTCGAAGACCCTCGAGGCATCGGATGCCGGTCTGGACGTTGAAAGCCGCACCGCAATCTCGAAGGATCTGGTCTCGCTCAAGAAGCAGATCAACACGATCATCGATGGTTCGGACTTCAACGGCGTCAACCTGCTGAAGGATGGCGGCACCGCCGACGGCGAAGTGAGCGCCCTGCAGTCGATCTCGGGCGATGATACGCTCACGATCGCCAACCAGGGCTTCACGGCGCTGGCGACCACGGCGTTCGGGGCTTCGGGAACCGACACGACCATCGAAGCGCTCGCGGGAACCGATTCCGCGACTGCCGCGACGGCCGCTTCGGACCTCTCGGACGAACTCGACACGTTCTTCGACGCGGTGAAGACCAGCCTCAGCGACCTGGGCGCCGGTTCGCGCCAGATCGACGGTCAGCTGACTTTCAACAGCAACCTGACCGACGTGGTCACGAGCGGCATCGGCAATCTCGTCGACGCCGACCTCGCCAAGGAGTCCGCGAGCCTTCAGGCCCTCCAGGTCCAGCAGCAGCTGGGCGTGCAGGCCCTGTCGATCGCCAACCAGGCACCGCAGACGCTCCTGTCGCTCTTCAAGTAAGAACGGCGGGCCCTTCCGGCATGCCGGACGGGAATTTCGGAAAAGGCCGGGACGACATCGCTCGTCCCGGCCTTTCTTTTTGCAAGCCGCCTTTCCAGGAATATGCCATAGCCGCGGTACCGGCCGGCTCTTGATACCGAGTAGCCCCAAGTTTTCTAGACGCCTTCTGCTTTCAAAATGTGCTGCCGTTCGAACTGTGCGGGTGATAGCATCCCGTTCCTGGTTTGCTTGCGCACCGGGTTGTAGAACATCTCGATGAATCGAACACGTCCTGCCGGGCTTCATCGCGTGTTTTGTAGGTGCGGCGCCGGATGCGCTCACGCTTGAGCGAGGAGAAGAAGCTCTCGGCGACGGCGTTGTCATGGCAGTTGCCGCGCCGGCTCATCGAATGCTCAAGATTGTGAGCCCGGATGAAGGCTGCCCAGTCCATGCTGGTGAACTGCGAGCCTTGATCCGAATGGATCAGCACCCGCTGTTTCGGCTTGCGCCGCCATACCGCCATGTGCAGCGCTTGCAGCACCGCATCGGTGGTCTGCCTGCTCTGCATCGACCAACCCACCACGCGGCGGGAATAGAGATCGATCACGACAGCCAGATAGGCAAAGCCTTCCACGGTGCGGATGTAGGTGATGTCTGTCACCCAGGCCCGGTCTGCCGCAGCTACATCAAACTGGCGGTCCAGCGTGTTGTCGATGGCCAGGGACGGCTTGCCGCCATAGCTGCCCGGCCTGCGCTTGTAGCCGATCTGCGCCTTGATTCCCGCCAGTCTGGTCAACCGGGCAACACGGTTCGGACAGGATGTCTCGCCCTGATCGAGCAGATCATCGTGCAGCTTTCGGTAGCCGTAGACCTTGCCACTGTCGTTCCAGGCCCGCCGTAGCAACTCCGTCTGCCGAGCATCTTCCCGTGCCCGCTGGCTCAGCGGGCTCTTCTGCCAGCCATAGAAACCGCTTGGCTGCACTGCGAGACAACGGCACATTGCCCGCACGCCGAAACGATCACGATGCTCGGCAATGAATGCGTATCTCACTTTGCATCTCGAGCGAAATACGCGGTGGCTTTTTTTAGGATGTCGCGCTCCTCGGTCACCCGGGCCAGTTCGCGCTTCAACCGGCGGATCTCTGCATCCTTGCTGGCATCGCCTGACACGACCTGCGCCAGTTGCCGCTTCCACGCATACAGCGAATGCTGACTGACGCCGAGCCGCTCAGAAACCTCCGCTACCGGATACCCATGTTTCGGTGATGTGGGCCACCGCATCACGCTTGAACTCATCGCTGAAATTGGACTTCCCCATCGTCGTCTCCTGTCCTCAATTAGGATAGAAGCCGTCCAGAAATCTAGGGCCTACTCAGACGTCACCAGCGCGACGCCATGCCGAATGATCAGATTTCAGGGCGCGCAGGCGCTCAGCGATCCCGGCCTCATCAAGCCACGCAATGTCATCGCCGCCGGTCTGGAGGACGGCTTCGACACGCTCGGGTCGCACGAACTGCACCGCGCCCGCACAGTCCTCGCCAACCTGCGAGATCAGGGCAAACGCATTGCGGGCCGACACCTGGAAATTCTTTGCCCACCGGGCCAGCACGAGCTCGTTGTCGGGGAGCAGTCCCCAGATGTAGGCCTCGATGCTGTCGTGAGGATGTTCCAGGGCGGCAAGCGGCATGGACAGCGACAAGGGATAACTCCCCCGCGTTTCCCGCCAGACCGCATCGTAGACAAACTTGAGCTTGCCGCGTTCATTCTGCGTTACCCGGCCGACCGGGCGTCCAGACAGGAATACGATGAGTTCCTTGCTCAAGATGACGGACCTCGTGCGTTGCGGACGATCGAGCTGATGTCGACAGGCTCAAGCTCGTTCGATTGAGGGTCGGCGGGCCCGTCGGTGCCGATCCGGATTTCCACTCCGAGGGCAGCAAGCGCCTTCATGACCAGCCCGATCTCGGCACGTGGCTTCCCGCCCTCGATTTCCATGACCCAGCGGCGGTTGACGCCAATCAAGGCGGCAAGCTGCGACTGGCCCAGTTTCTGGTGCTTGCGTCGGTCACGAATGAACGTGCCGATATCCTCCGGGGTATGAACCAGCATTCGAGACCTCGTGTTACCGATCGGTGACTCTGTAAAAATGTTACCGAACGCTCACTTCGTATCGATGATACCGTTCACTCACAAGCGAAATACGACAGGGTTGCTGGGGCATGGCGGGCCGACGCTATCAGGCGGCAACCTCACCACCCGGAAGGGAAGCTGCCTTTTCGCCAGCGCGAAGTGAATCGAGGTAGTCGCTCCACCACTGGTGCATCGCGACACGTTCATCCCAGTACCGGCCCCGATTGTATGTCCCCCGGATCGTATCCTTGTCGGCATGGGCCAAAGAGCGCTCGATGGCGTCGGGGCTCCACTTCCCGCTCTCGTTGAGTAGCGTCGACGCGGTAGTGCGCAGGCCATGAGCGGTCAGCTCGGCGGCCGAATAGCCCATTCGCCGGAATGCCTGGTTCATCGTGTTTTCGCTCATGGGCCGCCGCGAGGTGTGGAAGGCCGGAAACACAAACCCGTCTGGCCCCGTCAACCTATGCAAATGTGCCAGCATGTCGAGCACCTGACGCGAGAGCGGAACCGAATGGGCACGACGCATCTTCATTCGCTCGGCCGGGATATGCCAGACCGCGTTCTCGAGGTCGAATTCGGGCCATACCGCTTTGCGCAGCTCGCCAGGACGGGCCATGAGATGTGGGGCCATTTGGATCGCCAGGCGGGTCACGCCATGGCCCGAGTAGGCATCAATGCTCCGCAGCAGGTCGCCAACCGCCTCCGGCTCCAGCAGGGCACTGTGGTGCTTGGGCTTGGGCGCGATCAAGGCGCCGCGCAGGACCGAGGTCGGATCAGTTTCCGTTCGCCCCGTCGCCGCGCCATAGCGGAATACCCGGCTGGCGAAAGAACGGCAGCGGCGTGCCGTTTCATATTTGCCCCGCGCCTCGATGCGCTTGAGCGCGCTGAAGATGTCGATCGGCTTGAGGTCGGCTATCGGCGAGCGCGATATCGGCTCCAACTGTTCGAGCAGCCAGTTCGCCTTCGTCGTGGTCGCGGTGGCCCGCCCCTCGTTGACCATCTTGTCGATGTATTCCTTGGCCACGTCCCCGAAGGTGTTGGCGGCCTGATACCGCGCGACCAGCTTGCTGCGACGGCGTTCCGCCCCCGGATCGACGCCGTCGGCCACCTTCAGCCGCGCCTCATCGCATTTCCGCCGGGCATCGCCGAGCCCTACGTCGGGATAGCGACCCAGCGCGATACGCTTGTCCTTGCCCAGATGGCGGTACTTGTAGCGCCAGAGCTTCGAGCCGCTGGGGTGGACCTCTAGGTAGAGACCACGGGCGTCAGCGCACTTGTAGACGCGGTCGCGCGGCTGGAGGGCGCGAATTGCAACATCGGTGAGAGCCATAACCATTCCTCCTTTTCAGGCGGTTCCGGTCCAGCGATTCCGAAGCGGCGGAGCTCGTCATCCGACCCCATGGGGCCATGAAAAAATCAGGGGGCATCATGGCCCACTGTCATGGCCCCAAACGGGGTGAGATGGCCCCAGATCGCTTCGGATGATTTGAAACAGAACCAAGGACAAAGTGGCGGAAATCCGCCATTTTGTCGATGGTTTTGGGATCCCCTGAGAGGGGAAAATGGTGCCCAGAAGAGGACTCGAACCTCCACGCCGTTGCCAGCGCCAGCACCTGAAGCTGGTGCGTCTACCAATTCCGCCATCTGGGCACGGTAGCAAGGGGGCGAAGCGCCGTCCCTGCTGGGTAGGAGGGCGCCTCTAAGCGGCGGCCGGGTGGTTGTCAACACTGCTCGGTGCAACAATTTTCCATGGCCGCTATTGTCATCGCGAAGGAGCGGCCGCGAACTGGCAGGTTGCCCCTTTCCTGGCCTTGTGGCAGGGCACTTTGCATATGCTGCGGCGCGGGATAATCGCTCGTGCGGCGATCCGAGGACTGACCAGACCATGAGCATTACCGATTCCCTTTCCGGCAAGATCGTCACCATCCTGGGCGGCAGCGGCTTTGTAGGCCGACATCTCGCGCAGGAACTGCTGAACCGCGGTGCACGTCTGCGGATCGCCAGCCGGCATCCGAAGAAAGCCTTTGCGGTCAAGACGCTGGGCAATCTGGGGCAAGTGCAGTTCGCCGGGGTCGACGTGACCAAGCCAGACTCGCTGGCTGCGGTGCTGGCCGGTTCGGACCTCGTTGTGAACCTCGTCGGCGCGTTCACCGGCAATCTCGACGCGATCCAGGGCCAGGGCGCCGGGCTCGTCGCTGCCGCAGCCAAGGCGGCAGGCGTGAGCGCGTTCGTGCACGTGTCGGTGATCGGGGCCGATGCCGGCTCCTCGATCGACTATGTTCGCACCAAGGGCGAAGGCGAAGCGGCTGTGCGCACGGCCTTCGCCGGGGCGACCATCGTGCGCCCCTCGCTGCTGTTCGGGCCTGACGACAAGTTCGTCTCGATGTTCGCCGACCTGATCGCACGCCTGCCCGCACTCCCGGTCTTCGCGCCCGAGGCCAAGCTGCAGCCGGTGTTCGTCGACGACGTGGCCGAGGCCATCGTCAACGCCCTCGCCGATCCCGTGACGCATGGCGGCAAGACTTACGAACTGGCCGGCCCCGAAGTCATCACCATGCTCGAGCTGAACCAGCGTATCGCTGCGGCGCAGGGTCGTTCGCGCTGCTTCGCGGTGCTGCCCGACTCCGTGTCGGGCCTGATCGCCAGCGCCACCGGCTGGCTGCCCGGCGCGCCGATCACCAGCGACCAGTTGACCATCCTCAAGGCCGGCAGCATAGCCACCGGCACTCTGCCGGGCATCGCCGACCTGGGCGTGACGCCGCGCCCGCTGGGCCTGTTCCTCGACCGCTGGATGATGCGCTTCCGCAAGAACGGGCGCTTCGGCAACAAGTACGCCGCCTGACGCGCGCCTCCCCCGCAGAGGGGGAGGCCGCCGCCCTCAGCCGTCGACTTCGGCGTAGTGGCTGGGCGGTTGGATCACTTCCATCCGCTCGGACAGCAGTGGGCGGAACGAGGGGCGCGACTTCATCACCAGATACCAGGCGCGCGCCTGTTCGTGGCTCGACCAGTCGAGACCGCCGAGATAATCCGCGACCGACAGCTGCGCGGCGGCGGCGAGGTCCGCCAGGGTCATCGTCGCGCCGGCCAGCCAGGGGCGGTTGTCGATCAGGTAGTCGATGTAATCGAGGTAGTCGTGCGCCAGCTTCATTGATTCGCGCAGCGCCTTGGCATCGGGCGACTGGCGCAGGACGAGGCGCTTCTTCATGCGTTCGAGCAGCAGCGGGCCCGAGACGTCGGCGTAGAAGCTCTCGTCGAACATCGCGATCAGGCGGCGGATTTCCGCGCGCTGCTGGGCGGTGCCACTGATGAGCGGGTTGCGATCGACGGTTTCCTCGAAATATTCGCAGATCGCCCGGCTATCCGACAGGACGATGCCTTTTTCGGTTTCACGCACCACCGGCGTGCGGCCGGCCGGGTTCATCGCGAAGAGCCGGTCCTCGCCTTCCCAGGGACGCGCGGTCTGGAGTTCGTAGGCGATGCCCTTCTCGGCCATGAGCAGACGCAGCTTGCGGCTGAACGGGCAGAGGGGAAACTGATAGATGTGCCACATGGCGATTTTGAATGCCGCAGCGGGGGGCCAGCGTCCACCCGAAGCGCTTCGCCGGCCCTTGCGAATCGCGTGGATAAGTCCGCACCCTGGCCGGTGGGCGGGATTTCGGGGGCGTTAGTTGATGAAACCCATGCGCGAAGGGGTTTACCGGGACGACGGTGTGAAAGAGCGGGCGGGAGGATAGCAGGGTCCCCCGATGTAGGAAAATCGGCTGGCACCCGGCCGCCCGCGATCGTAAGGCGACGCTTGCCGCATGCCTTCCTTCGCGGCGGCGAGCGCAAGGAACGCACGACGTGACGGTTCATACCTGGTGGCTCTTCTTGGGCGCGGTGTTCCTGGTTTCTGGGACGCCAGGGCCGAACATGCTCCACGTCCTGTCGCGCAGCGTCGAAATGGGCGCGCGGCGCAGCGTGGTGGCGATGGCCGGGTGCCTCAGTGCGATCCTGCTGCTGATGGCCGCTTCCGCCGCGGGCCTGACCACGCTGCTGCTGGCGCTGCCGGGCTCGTTCGAGGTGCTGCGCTGGGCGGGCATCGGCTATCTGGTGTTCCTGGGCATCAAGGCCTGGCGCAGCCCGGTTTCCAACGACGCCGCCGACGCAGGGCCCCTGCCGCCCGCACTATCGACCTGGACTGTCTATCGCGGCGGCTTCGCGATCGCGATCAGCAACCCCAAGGCGATCCTGTTCGCCGCCGCCTTCCTGCCCCAGTTCATCGACCCCGCCTTGCCCAAGGCCCCGCAGTTCGCGATCCTGGTCGCCACGTTCACCGTCGTCGAGACCGCGTGGTACTGCACCTATGCGCTGGGCGGCCGCTCGCTGGCGCGGCACCTGAGCCGCCCGGCGGTGAAGCGCGCGTTCAACCGCTTTACCGGGGTGGTGCTCGTAGGGTTCGGGCTCGCGTTGCTGAAGGCGAAGCCGGCTTGAGGTTGAGCGGGGAATAGGGGCCGGCGACGGGCGTTATTGCGCAAAGCTGGCGAATAGCCGCCATTCCGGTTGCGCCCCGTTTGACGCCGTCCACCGCAAATTTCGTCGTGCCTGAACGTGGTCGCTGGCGTTGCGAAAGCGGTCTGTTTCGCAACCTTGAAGTGGTCGTTGCGTCCTTTTGCGTTTTAGCGATACGATCGATCCGCCCGAGTCTGCCGACTCGACGTCGCGGAGGTTGATAATGCTTTGGCTAACCGTGGCAGCAGCGGCATCCACCGCTATGCCCCTTCCCCCAATCGTCGCGGATTTCGAGAGTTTTTGCGAAGCGCAAGGGCAGTCGACACAAGCGATCTTGGCTCAAGCCGACCAGGCAGGCTGGAAATCGACTGCGACGGGCGCGCCTAAAGATATCGATCCTGCGACGCAGCGGCTCAAAAATAGCGATCAGGGCCTGCTCAAACTCACCGTTTCAACTACGCAAAGTGCCGGAGAACGGAGACAAGGCTGTGGTCTGACTTCGACATCGGCCGTGCCTAGCATCGTCGCGGCCGCGCAGGCCGCGTTAGGTTTTAAGCCCGTGCTGGATATGGGAACGGCGGCGACCTTTTTCGCCGTCCGGAACGGCAGCGCGTGGCAGTCAGGCGCGGGGTTGAAGCCCTCGGAATTTGCAGCTGCGAAAGCTGCAGGAAATTTTTTCAGCATCGTTGCCAGCACAACAGATACCGGCGCGACGATCTTTGCGCTGCATGTGATGCCCACTGAAGTACCGTGATGTTGGTGTCCACCGTGAGACAATGGTTTAGCGGTTGCGAAAGGCCGCTGCGGGATGTCGCCTTTTTGATGTGCCAATCCGAAACCGGCCTGTCTCGAATCCACCCAAAATGAGACCTTCCCACCCCGCTCAGCCTGAGTCTGTCGAAGGCCCCTCGGGCATGGCGCGAGGGTCCGATGCTTCGACAAGCTCAGCATGAGCGGGGTGGGTGTAATGACCGTTTCCCGCCCAAAACTGCCCTTACCAAACCCGCTCAGCCTGAGCTTGTCGAAGGCCCCTGCGGCACGGCGCCAACGCTGCGTGCCAGTTGTCTGACCAGCACCCAGTCCCCGGCCATCATCGCCTCCTTCTTGGCGCGGCTCCAGCCCTTGAGCTTGCGTTCGGCAGCGAAGGCATCGTCGCGGGTCTGGAAGTCCTGGGCCCACAGGAACGTCACCGGCAGGCGCCTCGCGGTGTAGCCGCCCAGGTCGCCCGTGCGGTGCTGGGCGATGCGGCGTTCGAGATCCTCGGTATGGCCCACGTAGTACGATCCGTCGCGGCAGCGCAGGATGTAGGTGTAGAACGCCATGGTGCCTCAGGGTCTGGCGTCACGCCTCGGGGGCTTCGACAAGCTCAGCCTGAGCGGGGTTGGGTTAAATCTCGGCAAGCGGATGGGAAGTTGGTTGGCTATGGGCGGCACATGGGTCGAACTTTGACCTTTGCCCGCTATTCCAATCCCGCTCAGGCTGAGCTTGTCGAAGCCCCCGAGGCGTGACGCTTGGGTCCCATCCTTCGACAAGCTCAGGATGAGCGGAGTGAGTGGGGCGGGGTTGTCGGGTAATCGCCCACCCCCCTACCCCGCCCGCGACAGCAGGAACACCGCGTGCTCGGCGCGGAAGTTCGCCGCGGCCGCGCTGCAGCGGGTGTCGCCGGAGAGGAACCAGCGGCCCTCCACGGTGATGCCGCGTTCCTTCAGCAGCGCGCGGAAGTCGTTGACGGTGAGGTGGTGGATGTTGGGCGTCTCGTACCAGGCGACGGGCAGCAGGCGCGTCACCGGCATGCGGCCGTTCCACAGCAAGGAGGTGCGCACGCGCCAGTGGGCGAAGTTGGGGAAGCTGACGAAGGCCTTGCGGCCGATGCGCAGCAGGTCCTCGAGCACCTGATCGGGGCGCATGGTGGTCTGCAGCGTCTGCGAGAGGATCGCGTAGTCGACCGACTTGTCGGGATAGAACGCGAGGTCCTTGTCCGCATCGCCCTGGATCACCGAGAGGCCCTTGGCGACGCAGGCGCCCACGTTCAGGCCATCGATCTCCATGCCGCGCGTAGCGCAGCCCGAACCGTCGCGCAGGGCCTGCATCAAGGTGCCGTCGCCGCAGCCGACGTCGAGCACGCTGGCGCCGGGGGCGACGTTGTCGGCGATCACCGCGAGGTCGGGGCGCAGGCCGATGCGGTAGGCGGCGTTCATGATGCCACCTGCAGTTGCGCGGCGAACTGGGGCGAGAGCCGCTCCATCAGCCGTTCGGGCCGCAGCAGCGGCGCGAAGCCGAGCCCGGCGTAGACGCCGTGCGCGTCCGCCGTAGTCAGCGCGAAGCGGCGCACCGTCGCATAGTCCGGGTGGTCGAGATACCATTGCACGAGGCGGCGGCCGATGCCCTGCCCGCGCATGCTCTCGTCCACCCACACGTCCGCGAGCCAGGCGAAGCTGGCGTGGTCGGTGATCATCCGGGCGAAGCCGACCTGGCCGTGCGCGGGGTGATAGGCGCCCAGGCAATGCGAGCCTGCGATCTGGCGGTCGACCTGTTCGCGCGCGACGCCGGGCGTCCAGTAGCTCGTCTCCAGCCAACCATGGATGCGCGCGGCGTCGAGGCGGGTCTTGTCGTCGGACAGGGCGATGAGGGTGTCGTTCATCCCAGGAACCCCTGCACTACGCGGTCGAGCGCGGGCACGTCGAGCAGGAACGAGTCGTGGCCGAACGGGGCGGACAGCTCGACGAAGCTCACCGGGTGTCCGGCGGCGTTGAGCGCGTGGACGATGTTGCGCGATTCCGCGGTGGGGTAGAGCCAGTCGGTGTCGAAGCTGACGAGGCAGAAGCGCGCCTTGGACTTGGCGAAGGCGTTGGCGAGCAGGCCGCCATGCTCCTCGGCCAAGTCGAAATAGTCCATCGCGCGGGTGATGTAGAGGTACGAGTTCGCGTCGAAGCGGTCGGTGAAGGCCAGCCCCTGGTAGCGCAAGTACGATTCGATCTGGAAATCCGCGTCGAAACCGAAGGTCTTTTCCTCGCGGTTCTGCAGGCGGCGGCCGAACTTCTCGGTCAGCCCCGCCTCGGACAAGTACGTGATGTGCGCGGCCATGCGGGCGACCGACAGGCCCTTGTCGGGGCCGTTCCCGCCCGCCGCCTTGGCGGCGTAGTAATTGCCCTCGCGCCAGTTCGGGTCGGCCATGATCGCCTGGCGGCCCACTTCGTGGAATGCGATGTTCTGCGCCGAATGCCGCGCGGTCGAGGCGAGCACCAGCACCGCACGGGTCCGCTCGGGATAATTGGCGGCGAGGCTGAGCGCCTGCATTCCGCCCATCGAGCCGCCGACGACGGCGTAGAGGCTGTCGATCCCCAGCGCGTCGAGCACGGCGATGTGGCCCTTGACCATGTCGCGGATGGTGATGACCGGGAAGCGCATGCCCCACGGCTGGCCGTCGGGCGCGTTGCTGGCGGGGCCGGTGGAGCCCATGCACGAGCCGATGACATTGGCGCAGATCACGAAGTAGCGGTTGGTGTCGATCGGCTTGCCGGGGCCGACCATGCGCACCCACCAGCCGGGCTTGCCGGTCTTGGGATGATCCGAGACGACGTAGTGATCGCCGGTCAGCGCGTGGCAGATGAAGATCGCGTTGTCGCGCGCGGCGTTGAGCGTGCCCGAAGTCTCGTAGGCGATGCGCGGGCACGCCAGGCTCTGCCCGCCGTCGAGGAACAGCGGCATGTCGAGATCGAGAAAGCGCGTCTCGGT
>Ga0247734_1002163_pt1 | contig 13443 bp, 12 predicted proteins | sample UWRJL103311B2_FD_180933 | JGI IMG/M metagenome (GOLD analysis project Ga0247734, IMG submission 180933) | Plant litter microbial communities from Arlington Agricultural Research Station in Wisconsin, United States - UWRJ-L103-311B-2 | ecosystem: Environmental > Terrestrial > Plant litter >... | reverse complement strand
CCGTTGGGGAAAAGCGGGGCCGGGAGGGCGCCACGGTTCGGTTCGGCAGATGAGGATTCGAGGATGTAAGGGGTGGTAATAAATGTACTGTAAATGCACGCCCACTCCCTGCACGACTGCCGGACAAGGGGATGGCGATGGCGAGGGCGGAAAACGCCACGAGGTGTTCCCCCTGGGGACTTGGGGTTTACGGCAATAGGGTAAGGTAAGGTAAGGTAGGGTAAGCGGCGGGCAGGGTGTTTGTGGTGAATATGGTTGTTGTTATTGTAGTTGTTGTAGGGGAGGAACTGGGAGAAGGGGAATGAAGGGAAGGGCTATTAGCTACGGTCGGGATAGGATGATAGGATGATAGGTGCTGGGTAGTTGGTACAGCACAGCTGGACTGGGACTGGGATAGGAATGGTGAAGAAGATGTGTTCTGCGATCGAAATGGCATATATATATACAGAGAGAGAGAGAGATCTTGTTTCTTGAGCTGAGTTCTTTTAGATGCAGTGCCAGCAGTACATATATCCCCCAAGACGCTTTTCCTTTTCTATTCAAATATATATGTATATATATAAATGTATATATAAATACTAACACCCTCCACTCCCCCCGTGTTCTCGTGTTTGATGATCACCTTTCCATATCTTTTGCCATCTCTCACACCCATTTCAATTCATTCTCTACCTTTGCTATTATTGTCCTACCACCTCAAAACAAAAACCCCAGATTGGGCTACAACATAAAATTAGGCACCACTACCACCCTACCCTGCCCCATTCATCGCTAGCCAGTCTTTTCCCTTTCTCTTCCTGCACAAAAACAAACAAACAAGCCCACAAGTGAAGACATAAACTAGCTTTTCACCAATCCCCAGAAGCTCGTTTCACTTCCCATTATACAGTCCCAGCACGCAGTTGCATTGTCAATTTTCCAGAATTCCGTATCGCGAATTTCCGATTTACCCATCCAACCAACCATGATGGATAGATGGATACCACGTTCCTCGTGCCTCGTGCCTACCTTTCCCATGCGAAATGTTCCCCATCTAGATATAAAACTCTATTTACTTACATCATTCATCATTCATGCCCACCTCTCCCGCTCTGGGATACCGGTCGCACAAACAAAGCGTAAACGTTTACATGCCTAACAAAAACGCGATGATGGTTGGTAGGGGGCCTACGTCCTGTTCGTGGCTTGCAAAACATGACGGATGGATGGATGTTGTTATTCTCTCCCACTTGATACCCCTTAGAAACTAAACTTTCCCCCCTTTTTTCCTCCGGCCCCGACCTGTGGGCTTTTCTCGCTTAAGAAAAGGGGGTGAAGCAAAAACTCTTGGTCGCCTTGAGTTGATGATCTAGTCAGTAGGAAGCGCTTCCCCGACATTAAAACTTAAGTCCTTTAGATAGGAGAGCTCCCACACAGATTGCACCCTCTGTTCTAATCCAAGAATGCGCGCTCTATAAATGCATATAACTTGCCAGGCGAGAACTCACAGTCACGGGTAAATGTCTAAGTAGATCTACGCCCCCCAAGAAATAGAACTTCAGAAGTCTTTCGATTAAGCTACGTCTATCAAATCTGTACAGGAGTGGAAACGCATATTTAAGGTTCCCCGCGCTTTCCTACTCGGCAACCATCATACAGCCCTGAAACAAACGTCTCTAAAGTGGACTATTCTACTCTACATATCGCTTCGCATTTACTCCAGTATAAAACATCAACCTGAGTCTAAACCTAGGCTACAATAATACCCGCTATGCAACAGACTCAAAAATAAACCAGGGTGAAGTTCCATCCAAGCATTCCTTCATTCAAACATTTGTCAGGAATGCTTTCACAAATGGCTAGATTGATGAAATATAACCATCAACCCCAAAGCATTATACGGCACAAGCGTAGAGGTAAGCAATGCCTGAGGACGCTTTCCCAGGGGACTTAGACGAGGATGAGACTTATTTGGCTGATCTTAGCGTCTTCACCATCATTCGGCTCTTGCGCTCATCATTGACCAGCATGCCGCGAGCTCTCAACACGGTCTCTAGTGTTTCAACTACTTTGTGGAAGCTACTTGCTGCCCCCCGCTCTTGCGTGAAACGACCAATACAAAGGTGTCCTCGGTTTCCATGATGAATGACGGTCATAAATTCGGCTGCGAAAGCAACCTCTTTCATATCAAGGACTAGATAGGTGTTAGACACGTTTACGTCCCCGTTTGAGGACACACTTACAGTTCTTTTTGGCCACTCTTGCAAATACCAAACTTCGTGCCTTGTCTGTCTGAACATCTCGAATCCCATATCGTCTCCACTCCTTTAGCACTCTCACAATTTCAACTCGTGCCCTTGATTTGGATACCGTGAAGCAAATCAACTTCGACGCAGGCTTAACATTAAAAAGTTTTGCGAGCCAGTTTCTCTGAGGTTCAATTTGGCGTGTCTTTGTTTCGTCGTGGTTAGAAACCCGTCTACCATCTGAAACCCGGCGATCTTCGTCCAACGATTCCGCAATGCTTTCATTGTCTAATCTCTCATCAAAACTATCATTTCCTGAATTAGGATGTTAGCTACGGTCAGAAAATGTCATAGCTGATTTGACATACCTAGTGCCATCATATCAACCTTTGAGGAACGTTTTTTGAACAACCGTCCGAGACTAAACTTCTTCTTCGGTGGTATGGGAAGGGGGGCATCCGAGTTTGTTCGTCCAGAGGTATCTGTACTGGAGGATTGCGAATGACCCGCAATTCCTCCACCGGTTGACATTCTCCAATCAGGTTCGTTTCCTGACTTTGAGTTACGTTTGAACCAAGTTGGCTTTTTTCTCATAATTGTTCCAGAGTTAGAGTCATTTGCATAATCATCAGTGATCAGAGTTTTATTGGCTGCATGGTTTGGCCCATTATCTGTACTTAATCCGGCTTGTGACTGTTGTCGAAGCTCAATTCCAGTATGGCATTTCCTATTCTCATACCTAGCCTTTTCCAAGGCACTGTTTCTTGTCAGAACTGCATGTGGACCGCCTTGAGAATTCTTCTTTCGGATTGTCAGTGGCGCAGGTGCTTTGACCGGGCTGTCCGATTGAACTACGCGGATAGTTGCTCTGGCATCAGAATTGACACTCGCGAAACGATCCTGAGTTTGATTCTTTTTCGAATCCCGAGGTTCAGGGGCAGAGGCTATACGAGAGCTCTTAGCTCCTCCACGGACTGGTCCGTTGTCGAGTTTAGAAGGGTGCGCCTCCCTGGACGGAGACTCTTCCTCTTTTTTCGCTTCGAAAATTGATGTTAACAGTTCATTGGGTCTTTTTGGTTTGGAATCTACAGGTGCTGACAATGACCGGTGACCAGAGGCAGCCCCAACTGGAGATGTGGGTTGAATAAGCCGGTCTATGTGTGAAACCATGCGATTCAGATAGCTTGGAGAATCCGGTCCACCTAAAACCTTTCGAAGCTCTGCTTGCTTCTTGGCTTCGATAAGCTCAAGCTTCATCTCGTCAGTTTGTGCAGGTGCCAGAGGTAAAGGGCGATCGTCCAGAGATGCACGCTTCAGTCTCTTAGGCACATCTAGGAGAGAATTTCCCTTATTTTTCGGAGGCGGGGATAATGGAGCACTATGTCTCCTCGGATTCTCCTCTACTGTTTCTAGTCGGTTGAAAGCCTCATCGCAGTCTTTGGCAAGGCTACTACTAAGCTGTCTTACATCGTCCGTCCATAATTGACTAGAACGAGCAGGTTTGGGTTCTGTAAGTAATGAGTTTGGTCGATATGCCTGGGATTTTCTTGATCGGATGTATTGTGTGGAAGCGGACATTTCTGCTACGGGTCGAAGTGTATCTCCATCATTATCTGTAACTTCCGTATAGTTACTGTGATACTTACTTAAGCCGCGAGCTGCCATAGGCTGTCTACGAAGGTGGGAAAAGCTAACGCCTCTTTTATATCCAGAACTGGCACGCCTATGCGACCCACTACCTCTGCTTTGAGTCGAGCTTGCCAGAGAGCTACGAGACGCGTAAGCGCGATGGCTCGCTAGCTTTCTCTGTCTGCTCCGATCACTGCTTCCAGAGTACGAGAAAGAGGTAAGGGAATCCTGGCAATATTTGGGTGTGGCCTTTGCATACCCGTCGTCATCGCTCGGACGAGTACGGTGAATTGTTACCTTAGGATGAGCCCCCATACGAAAATTGTCCAAATGTTGCGGGCGAGAGGCTTTGAAGGGATCATAGCTCTGCTCTGTTTCTGCCACATTACTGATTACTGTAAAACGCGAGATTTGTCGGCCATGGCCATTGGCTCTCGATTGCGTAAAATTACGAGTAGAATATGTCTTTGTTAAGGCAAGTGGTCTGAGGTGATGATAGTCGCTATTGGAATACCCAATATCTGGGATAAAATTCTCCAGCTGAGCGTCCCGATATTTCAGGAGCAGGCTATAAAACAGCTTTTGTTCGTTTGGCCTATATGATATTAGCAATACTTCTAAGCGGATAGATTATTGATGGGACAAGGAGATTAGTAGCTCACTTGTCGTTGAGTAGCGCCTCGATAAGATCATTCTCACTAAGTCGATGCCACATAGATCTTAGCTGCCTCAACAGATCCTTGTTGATATCACTTCTTCGAAGCACTGGATGACCGCAGGTTTTTATGCTAGGGGACATTGGAAATGTTCCCGCTCCGTAGTCGTCCAGATAATCGTACTTCCGAATCAAAGGGTGAGCCCATATTTGCTTCATGTTGATTCTGTTTCGTGGATCAACTTGTAAGATTCTCCAAATAAGATTTTGCGCCTCTTTGCTAAATTCCGGTTGCATCTCGAAGTCCCCTAGTTTGATCTTTGCAAGAAGCAGAGACAAAAAATCCCTGTCATTGCCATCCACATCAAATGGTAGGCGGCCCGCCAGGGTAGCGTACAGGATTACTCCCATGCTCCATATATCTACCTTATCACCGCGATAGAGCGACCCCTTGATTAGTTCTGGAGCTGCATAATGAGGACTTCCACAGGAGGTTTTTAGTTTGTGATCTGGTCCTTGGTGTAATGCAGCCATTCCAAAATCGGCAATTTTAATCGTAAGGTCCTTGGTCAAAAGTATGTTCTCAGGCTTGAGGTCCCGATGACAGATGTTGAAAGAGTGACAGTATCCAACTGCGCTGAGCATTTGCCGGAAGTATTTAATTGCCTCCTCCTCTTGTAGTCTTCCCTGTACAGTGATGTGCTCGAATAATTCTCCATTATCGACGTATTCTAATACTAGATATCTGCAAAACCTGTTAGATAGTAAAGAATAGTTTTGGGTTGAGAGGGATGCCTACATTTCTGTGCGATTCTCCCAGATATCGTAAAGCTTCATTATGTTGGGATGCTGTATCAACTTCATGATTGCGACTTCTCTTTCTATCCCCACTGGCATCCGTCTGACTCCATCGTCGAGATCTAACATGTCTGCATCAGCTACATCTAGATCAGCAAGACTGCCAGCCTGGGACATCTGTGCGTTTTTTTTCTGCACAATTTTGATTGCTGCTTGCTGCCCGGTAAAGGCATGGCGCGCCAACCGTACTCTAGCAGTAGCTCCTTTACCCAATGTTTTCCCAAGTTTCCAAGGTCCAATGCGAGCTTTGATCCGCTTTCCGTCCGATGCATTTGTCGACACGGTCGAAATTTGAGAATTGCGGTTAGACTCTTTCGATATGGCTGATAAACGTGGATTGTTGATGTTTGGCCCTGGAGACCCAATACGTTGTATTTCTTTCGCAGGATAATAATCGCTATAGGATGGTGTCGATGTTAGGGAGGAGTCAATTACCTGGAGGAGCCCATCTTGCTTCAAGCTTTCATGGTGTGGAATTTGGGAGCTCTTAGAGGTGGATCGTGGCCTAGGCTGTTGAGAATTGTTGACTCTCCGAGTGGCTTCTCCGAGAGGAGTGCGACGCGAAGGTGGTCGAGCAGGTTGATGAGCGCTCATGCTGGGCGATTCTGATCCTGTTCGTTCCTTCTCATTCAATTTCACATCCACCGGTGATTAAGAGACTTATGGAAACCCCGTTAATACCCGTGTTGTATAGGGAGGTGATATAGGCCGTAGCGCACCTCAGATTGGACGACTAGGCACTGAAGCGTGCTGTCCAAGTCAGAGATGTCGTTCTGAGTGCTCGAGAGGCCACAGAACACGCTTCGTCTCAAGGGGAGAGAGTTTTCTCCAAGCTCAAAATCTAAAGCGCCTGTAATGAACGGCAAGTGGAGGAAAGCAAGTGACAACAGAATTGAAGGGGTCCAGAACAAGTATTAAGAACGGAAGTGCCACTGCGTGAAGCAAAACGTGTACATGAGAAGAGGAAGAAATAAGTGTGCAGTATCTTAAAATCCGAGTAATTCGGAATTTTAATGCGCGGAATGTTTGTTGTGCCAATGGTTTGTTGACATACGGTAGTAGAATTCTTGGGCGTTGACCATTGGAATGTCTTGGCGCTTGCTCACATGTAAACTACCTGACACCAGAACATGGGAGGAGAATAACGTTGAAAATGACACCTAAGATTACAAGAAGTTCCTGAATATCCCAAGCTATAAAAACCTTGAGATTTCAAGATAGCCGTGTTACTAAATACCACTGGTGGTGAAGACATGGGTGCCTTTACATACTTCTCACTAGCCAAATGTCTCGCTATTAACAACAGCTATGATTTTTGAGCAAAAGTTTGCCTAGTTGGCAGCCAATAGAAAGCACCTAGTTGTTGAAATTGATCGCAAAGGCTTCATTAGTGTCAGAACTTGATCGAATCACATGCTTGGACACAATTTGAAGCCCTATTGATCGGTGAATGTCATTGCTTAAATTTGAGAAATAACCAAACTAACCGGGTCTTAGCAAATTTTAAAGTATCATAATATTTGGTATAATCAGATGTACAGTATGTATCTTGCGAAACTGCCGACCTTGATTTCGACCACCCCTAACGAATGACCATACCACATTGAAGGCTTGTGGAGAAGTCCTTGCAGATATTCTCTACCCAAATGGTGATGCCACCGACATGAAAATAATCATCTGCTTCACCAAGTTAAGGCTACTCGATGGATAGGTATAAGCAGGATATAATGATGAAGGTTCAGGATACACTTTCCTTTACAAATGACCACTAACCACTCTCCGTTGAAAGCAACCCTCCAAATCGGGCCAAGAAGTGAAGTTTCAATCACTGATATAGATATATATCTGGGCTTTCTACAAATCTTATCTAGTACTTGGTTTAGGCTATGATCTCACGGCAATACTAAACATTCATTATGCTGTAAGTTGTACTAGCACAAGAATTCATGTACGAAATCTAGTACTTCGCTCGAGAAACGGTTTATCTCTGGAAGGAAAAGTAGAATGGTAAATGGTCCAAACCAAACTTGAAAAGATAATATACCGCCCAGTATATTTGAATGAATAATGCTATGCCATAGTAGAATACTCGGTCACGTTTGGAGGTGAAAGAATGCGAAGAAATGGTATCCGAGCAGGTTTAATGGGCATTTAATGTGCAAGTATTACGATAAAGCACTCGTATTTGAGATATTTGCAGTGCGAATTGAATTGTATGGTGAGTTGAGGTCTGAAAGAATCAATGTAGTTGAGGGAAGGTTATCGGAATTGTGGAGCCCCTCAATCTTGGCATTAGTCGCGTCTGCACCTGCCAACGCGTATACACACCACGAATGGCTCGACCAATTCTCTTATCTCAGCTACCACCTTCATTAGGTTGAGAGCAACGATGGCACCACGAGTCGGTCTTCGACGAAGCAGGTCGGACATAGAAGATGAAGGAGATGCCGACAGATTAAGAAACTCAGAAAGCCCTGCCCCCTCTACCTCCTCAAAACGCGTTCGACAAAATGGATATGGTAGTGATGACACTCCTGAGCGCGAGTCTCCAGAGCCAGAAGCCTACGCACTACAGCGACCTAATAGAATCACTGCACTTGAAAGTGGCACTAAATTTCAGGTTGGGTCTATTGTCCGAGTTAAGCTTATCGACTTCGTAACTTATGCAAGAGCTGAGTTCTTCCCTGGTCCAAATTTAAATATGGTAATCGGGCCCAACGGTACTGGCAAAAGCTCGCTGGTTTGCGCAATTTGCTTGGGATTAGGATGGGGACCAATTCACTTGGGACGTGCTGGGCAGATAGGGGAATTCGTCAAACACAATCAGGAACACGCATTCATTGAAATCGAGCTCCAGGGGCTCAAAGGGGAGGACAACCATGTGGTTAAGGTCAAGATTATAAAAGATGGAAATGGTCGCGAATGGTGGTTGAATGGCAAAAGATGTCCTCTCAAAGATGTGCAACAGTTATGCAAGAGCCTTAGTATACAGATCGACAACTTGTGTCAGTTCTTACCACAAGACAAGGTGTCTGAGTTTGCAGCTCTATCTCCCGTTGAGTTGTTATTGCAGACTCAGCGAGCCGCAGCACCTCCAGAGATGCTAGCATGGCATGACGATTTAAAAACTTTCCGCAAAGAACAAAAGAGTTTGGAAGCACAAGAAACGGAGGATAAAGAGACTCTTGCGCGTGTTGAGGGCAAGATGGCTAGCCTACAGGCGCAGAAGGCACAGCTAGAGGAGATCAATTCGATAAAGGAAAATGTCGTTCTGTTAAAACAGACTTTACCATTCATCGAGTATAGAGAGCTACAAAAACAAGGCCGAGAAATTAAACAGCGGAAGACAGTAGCCCAGGAACGCTTGCAACGTCTAAAAGACGAATCACAACCTTCTCTAGAAGCAGTGAACCGCAAAACCAAATATCGTGACCACCTTGGCGCTGTGATCAATTCTCGCAAGAAAGCACTGCAACATGCAGAACAGAGCGCTCAAACTGCCATTACAGAAGTAGAACAACTCGACGCCCAGATAAAAGACCTTGATCAAGATATCGAGGCTGAAAAGAGTTCTGGTAAACAGAGAGCACAGGACGTGGTAAAATCGAGAAACAGGCTCAGAGACCTCGAGGCCCAGCATCGTGAAAATGTCCCTGACTTCAATGGCCAGGAATGGAACGAGAAGATCGTAAGTACTTCAACAGGTAATACGTTTTATGTATCTAATGATTGGGCAGAGGGCCAAAGAAGTCGAGATTCGCGGAGCACAAGATCGAGTCATAGAACTTAAAACCCGGAATGCAGATTTTAATTCAAGGGGCAGGGTGATCCGAGATGAGAAAACCGCTGCTGAGCAGGCTATCGCAGATTCCCAGACTCAAGAAGGGCAGCAAGTCAGCAGAATCACAGAGTTTTCAAGGGACGCCGCACAAGCGTGGAAATGGATCCAGGATCATCGTGATGAGTTTGAAGAGGAGATATACCCCCCGGCTGTTATCTCTTGCGCCATCAAAAAAGAGTTCTCGAAATTTATCGCGCATGTTGAAGCACCGCTGGGGTACAAGGATTTTCTAGCATTCACAACTCAGACCAAAAACGACTCTAAGAAACTTAGCGATCAACTGAACGGAAGGATGGCGCTTGCCGATATCACCATTCGAATGATCACAATTCCTCTAGCTGAGTTGAAGCGTCCTCCGATATCTCCCGAAGAAATGCTTAGATGTGGCTTAGATGGCTGGGCACTCGATTTTATCGATGGCCCAGAACCGGTACTAGCAATGCTATGCAATAGCTCCAAAGTCAATGCTACGGGAATATCACTCAAAGAAGTCACTGAAGAGCAGCACGAGGTTCTAGTCAATGGAAAATGTAACTCTTGGGTTGCAGGTAACACCTCTTACAGGGTCAATAGTCGAAAAGATTACGGAGCTCACGCAACTTCAACGGTAACAAAATCAATTGGTCGCCCAAGATTCTGGACACAAGATCATGCAGTCGATAGTTCTGTGAGCCGCGAAGCAAGGGAGAAAATAGAGCAGTTGGACGCCAGTTTTGAGGACCTGAAGCAACAGATTATACCATTAAGAGCAGAAATAGCGACGCTTGAGAACCAGATGAGAGAAATGAAGGCGGAAGTGGCAAGTCAGACCTAGCTCCGGGTCCTTAAACAAGTACTGACATACTTTGTAGGCCGAATTGAGCAAGGAGAAGAATATCCAACAAAAAGCGCATGGGGAGTGGATGTCTCTCCCGAGAAAAATTGGTAAGTGTTGAAAACTTCAGCTGATAACAAGGCTAACGATTTCACTTCAGAGCGAGAGCGAGAGAACTCCGAGCTGCTCAAGAAGGATGGTGCTGAAATGCAGAAAAGAATCAAAAGCATGCAATTAAGACAAGACAACCTGGTAATTCAAAAGATGAAGCATCTCCTTGCCCACAAGAATCTGGTTGAGATCATTCGTACCCGTCATATAGAACTCCTTGATGCCAAAGTTAGATCCATTGAAGCGGAATCTGATGTGGAATCACTTGCAGCACGCAATCGTGCTGTTCTCGAACGTATAGACCGCGAGAAACAGTGTCTTGAGGAAGTATTAGAGCAGATGGCGGATATAAAACGAAAAGCGAGAAGGGTTGCGCCAGTGGCTGCGAAACTTCTAGAGGAAGCTAAGGCAGCAGGGACCGAGGCTTACTTTCACGGAATTCCTCCAGATGTGACAATTGAAGACCGAGAAGGCGAGATCAGTGCTGAAGAAGCCAGACTCCAATATATGCACGCGAACAATCCCAATGCTATTCGGCAATTTGAGGCTTGTAAGGCAGATCATGAAAGGTTGAAGGAAAAAGTGGATACTTCTAGTGATAGGCTTGAGAAGCTGCATCGCCATATCACAAAGATCAGAAACATGTGGGAACCGGCATTGGATCAACTTATTGCTGAGATTAGTGAAGCGTTTTCTTACAACTTCGAACAAATTGGTTGCGCTGGAGAGGTGGGTATTCACAAAGATGAAGACTTTGACCAGTGGGCTGTCCAGATCAAAGTCAAGTTTAGGTATGTTAAATCTTGTCGTTTCACTCCCCCGGAACGTTCTAATTAAAGTGTTATAGGCAAAGCGAAAGCCTCCAGATCCTCGATCAACACCGCCAATCTGGTGGTGAGCGATCTGTTTCCACCATCTTTTACTTGATGGCCCTCCAGTCCCTTGCACAGTCTCCCTTCCGCGTTGTTGATGAGATCAACCAGGGAATGGATCCTAGAAACGAGCGCATGGTTCACGAGCGTATGGTTGAAATCGCTTGTAATGAGCACACAAGTCAATATTTTCTCATCACACCAAAACTACTCACAGGCCTTCGGTACGATAGATTGATGAAAACCCACGTTATCAATAGTGGAGAGCATGTATTCGAGGAGGCAAACAAGAGATTCAGCGCAAATCATATCATAAGACTCAAGCGAGCCATGATCATAGCGAGATGATTGAATGCAAAAGAAACCTGAGGATGTTTTTGATATTATCTAGCGACTAATAGGGTGTTTTCTAGAATCCGGCTCAGGGCAATTAATGTGTGGCGTTTATGAGTACAGCTGATATTAGCTAAAATAGTAGAGTTTGCTCTCTTACATTAATGAATATACGCCATGACGTTCACGAGTTTATACATAGGCCTACTTTTCACAGTAACAGGTTCCTTTTTGCGTATATACACACATTTCATACTCATGAACTCGCTGGAACCCATTTTATACACCAAGCTCCCAGCAGCCCCATATACCTCTTCACTAGTCATATTGTTGGTGTTTTGTCGAACTACAAATTTAGGCCCACGCTATATCGATAGGTAGATAAACTAGGTACACTTGTTTCCAAGTTCATCGCCTACAAAGTAGATCCGAGCTTGGTCAAGCTGCTAGAACTGTATTGTCGAGAGAGTTGAGCGAGTTTTTTTATTTTTTAAAGTCGCTAAATTTAGGGTGCCAGTTTGTTACTCATGCTAATATATCACGAACTTACCACCATTTAATAAGTCAGATGTATCCCCGGACCACCTCTGCAATCTTTGATAGTTCATACTGATATTTTCCTACGTTCGCATTTTGTAGCCTTGCCCTGCAACCATGGCTTTTAAAAACCGCTTCGGAGCAGGGCAAATCGAAGTGGAATCCCATAATATCGACCCTGATCGAGTAAATAGTGCACATATTGGAGAGATGGCTGTCGAGAATCAAGATCTCACACAACTTGCTCTAGATGCGAAGCAAGCAACAGAATGTGAGAAGAACATGACTTTGAAACAAGCTTTTTTGCTCTATAAGAGAGCTGCCCTGTTAGTAGCTTTTAAATTCACATTTTCGAAAACCTTGCTAATTACACTTCGAACAGATTCTCACTTATATTCTCTACTTCCATCGTGATGGAAGGGTATGATACTGCATTGATTGCTTCATTCTTTGCTTTTCCTAGTTTCCAGCAGAAATATGGAGAATTTACAGAAGGACACGGTCACCAAATTTCTGCAAAGTGGCAGGTAAGTTTCCTTCAATCACGACCCTCGCTGAAATTTAGAAAGCACTAACAGCAGGATAGAGTGGCCTAACAAACGCAGCCTTTTGGGGAGGAATCATTGGGCTCGGAGCTGCTGGATGGTCTGCTGACAAGATCGGATATCGTAAAACCATGTTATGGTCCCTTGCCTTTATGGTAGCTTCTATCTTCATTCCATTTTTTGCGCCAAATCTTCTTACTCTCGTCGCGGGAAATGTTGTGCAAGGCATTCCATGGGGTATCTTCCAAGGTTTGACGACTGCGTATGCTTCTGAAGTTTGCCCTGTGGCTCTTCGTGCTTATCTCACTACCTACATCAACCTATGCTGGGTGATGGGACAACTCATCGCAACTGGAGTCCTCGCTGCTTTCTTAAGACGTGAAGATCAATGGGCTTATCGGTAAATTAGTCTAGTAACTCACATTGGGATTTGCTAACAGTTCCCGAGGATGCCATTCGCTATGCAATGGTTATGGCCGTTACCAATAATGATTGGCGTCTTGTTTGCACCAGAGTCGCCCTGGTTCCATGTTAGAAAGGGCAATGTGGAAGAAGCAAAGAAGTCGTTGGGTAGATTAATATCTCCTCGCCATGCAGAGAGTGCCAGCTTTTCTATCGAAAACACGATCGCTATGATGATCCACACAAATGAGATAGAGAAGCAAAGTTCAACGGAAGCAAGTTACAAGCAGTGTTTTGAAGGCGTTGATCTCCGCCGTACTGAAATCGTATGCCTTGTTATGTTGATTCAGACAGCTTGTGGATCTGGCCTAATTGGGTTCTCAATTTATTTCTTCCAACAAGCAGGACTTACTACGAACGGTGCATTCAACATGGGAATGGTTCAATATGCACTTGGTGCTGCAGGAACTATACTGTCATGGTTCACTATGAATTGGTGGGGGCGGAGAACGATCTATTGTTGGGGCCTTTTTATTCTCTTCGCTCTCCTGCTTGTAGTAGGCTTGCTTGGACTTCCGCCACCCGTTGAGAATGGTCCTTTGGGTTGGGCAATTGGTGGCG
>Ga0247734_1002162_pt1 | contig 13460 bp, 10 predicted proteins | sample UWRJL103311B2_FD_180933 | JGI IMG/M metagenome (GOLD analysis project Ga0247734, IMG submission 180933) | Plant litter microbial communities from Arlington Agricultural Research Station in Wisconsin, United States - UWRJ-L103-311B-2 | ecosystem: Environmental > Terrestrial > Plant litter >... | reverse complement strand
CGTAACTGGTTTGTATAAAGTTAACCTGGATACAGGAGCAGCAACATTGGTATCCAATTTCTCATTCGCTGGTACTAAAGGATTTGCATTAGGTTTTAATATGTAGTTCTTAGAATACTGTACACACCTATTATATTGAACGCAGCCTGGATTTTTCCGGGCTGTGTTTCTTTTTGTGTCAGTATCCAATTGTTTAGAAATCCAGGCAACAAGTCTGTTCTATATCAAAAACTTATAAACGCAAAAAAGGCCCTTACTTTTCAGCAAAGGCCTTTCCTTAACATTTAATAAATATCAGCTTCCGCAAGCCTCACAATTTTCAGGATCATCTAACGAGCATTGCATATCCGAACGACTATCTCTTGGAACGATTGGTTTGGTATGTTCCTCAGCATACTGAACGTAATTCAGTTCTTTTTCAGCCACAACTGCCATAGCTGGTTCAAGCTGTGGTTCTGCTTGTTTGCTAAGTGTAAATTGAACCGGATCAGAAGCTGCTCTTGTACGCAAATAATACATGCCTGTTTTCAATCCTTTCTTCCAGGCATAAAAATGCATAGAAGTCAATTTACCAAAATTCGCCTCTTCCATGAATATATTAAGTGATTGTGATTGGCAAATAAATGCACCACGATCAGCAGACATATCCAACAAACTCCGTTGTTTTATTTCCCATGCAGTTTTGTAAAGGTCTTTAATATTCTGAGGAATATTTGGAATGGGTTGTATCGATCCGCTGGCACGAACGAGGTTATTTTTCATCTCCTCATTCCATAATCCTAATTTCACAAGATCTTTCAACAAATACTTATTAACTACTACAAATTCCCCGGAAAGAACCCGTCTTACATATATATTAGAAGTGAACGGTTCAAAGCATTCATTGTTACCCAAAATCTGACTGGTAGAAGCTGTTGGCATTGGCGCTAGCAAAAGCGAATTGCGTACACCATTCTGAATAACTCCTTTTCTTAATTTTTCCCAATCCCAGCGTTTGCTGTCTGGTTTTACTCCCCACATATCAAACTGGAATATTCCTTCTGAAATCGGGCTTCCCGGCCATGTTTCGTAAGGTCCGTTTTTAACTGCCAATTCCATAGAAGATTCCATTGCTCCATAATAGATGGTCTCAAATATATCTTTATTCAGCTGACGGGCTTCTTCCGAATCAAAAGGCATACGTAACATACAGAATGCATCTGCCAATCCCTGAACACCAATACCAATCGGGCGATGGCGTTTATTACTTTTTTCCGCTTCAGGAACGGGATAATAATTCAGATCAATAATCTTGTTAAGATTACGGGTAATCACTTTCGTAATCTCGTATAATTTCTGGTGATCGAAACGCATAAATCCGTCTGCACCTTGTTCTATAAATTTAGGCAGTGCGATAGAAGCTAAATTACATACTGCAACTTCGTCAGGAGCTGTATACTCTATAATTTCAGTACATAAGTTGGACGACTTAATAGTACCTAAATTCTTTTGGTTTGATTTACTATTTGCATGATCCTTGTACAACATATAAGGAGTACCAGTTTCAATCTGCGATTCCATGATAGCAAACCAAAGATCCTGTGCTTTTATCGTTTTACGAGCTTTGCCTTCCATCTCGTAACGCTCATACAACTTTTCAAAATCAGCACTGTGCGTATCAGAAAGTCCAGGGCACTCGTGCGGACAGAATAGTGACCAGGTATCATTAGCTTCTACACGTTTCATAAATAAATCCGGAATCCACAATGCATAGAACAGGTCACGTGCACGTTGTTCTTCTTTTCCATGATTCTTTTTTAAATCAAGAAAATCGAAAATATCAGCATGCCATGGTTCCATATATATAGCGAAAGAACCTTTGCGTTTTCCACCTCCCTGATCCACATATCTTGCAGTATCGTTAAATACACGGAGCATCGGTACAATACCATTGGATTGCCCGTTTGTTCCTTTAATATAAGAACCCGTTGCACGTACATCATGAATACTCAATCCAATTCCACCGGCAGACTGCGATATCATTGCACAATTTTTCAATGTATCATAAATACCGCTGATGCTATCTTCCTTCATTGTTAAAAGAAAACAAGAAGACATTTGCGGTTTCGGTGTACCAGCATTGAACAAAGTAGGTGTTGCATGCGTAAACCATTTTTCTGAAAGCAAATGGTACGTTTCAACAGCTGCCTGAACGTCGTCCTGATGAATACCAATTGCAACACGCATCAGCATGTGCTGCGGGCGTTCCACAATTTTACCGTCTACTTTTAAAAGATATGATTTCTCTAATGTTTTGTAACCAAAATAATCATAGGCATAATCACGGTCATAAATGATAGTTGAATCTAAAAGGGATGCATTTTGACGAATTACTTCATATACTTCTTTTGCAATCAATGAAGCATTTTCACCTGTTTTAGAGTCTACATAAGTATAAAGACGTTTCATGGTTGCCGAAAACGACTTCAGTGTATTTTTGTGGAGATTTGAAATCGCCACACGCGCAGCAAGAATAGCATAATCCGGATGTTTGGTCGTCATAGAAGCTGCTGTTTCAGCAGCCAGATTATCCAGTTCCGCAGTAGTTACGCCGTCATAAATGCCGGACACTACTTTTTTCGCCACTTCGATAGGCTGAATATAATTTATATCCAGGCCATAGCTCAGTTTTTCTATACGGGCAGTCACTTTATCGAATTTTACGGATTCGCGGCGGCCATCACGTTTTATTACATACATAGACATGATAATATGGTGTTTTTTTAAGAAGTTAGTGATGTTAATGCTATTGATGGTACAGAAGATATTCCCTGAAATAACATTAAATAAATCAAAAATACAATCCTGATATTTACTGGTTTTTTTGAATTAACAATAAAATCTAAGTTAAGTAATTGTTAAAAATCTAATTACAAGCAGGTTATAAAGATTGTACCTTTATTGAATTATAAAAACATTTTTAAAAAATTATTTAGACGAAAAAATATTTTTATAATTACAAAATTTGTATACTTTTTTTATTTATGTAAAATACTATTAACTGATTTACAGCACTTTGAAAAGATTTGCTTGTTAACTTTTAAACTCACTGGAAAATCAACAATTCAAATAAATAATTTTTAGTATAAAATAATTAGGTAATCAATTATAATATAAGGCTTTTGAGAAATACTACAACCAGATTTTATAAGTTTGTAAAATGTGTGCCAATTATAATCTTCTCCCAACTATGACATCAAGAAGAACGTTTCTAAAATCGACTGCCGGAACCATTACCGGACTTACAGCATATTCATCCCTTGCAGCTGCTGGATTTATATATGAAAATAATGCTCCGTCTTCTGTTTCACTAGGCGTTTTTGCATCTTATGACCATGCGAAGTATCTTAGAGAGCTTGGATGTACTTATATTGAAGAGTCGGTAGGCGGTTTTCTTATTCCTAAGGAAGGAGAATTAAAATTTGGACAAAACCTTCAGGAGCTACATGCATTAAAATTCCCAATCTGGTCATACGTGATTCTGCTGCCTGGGGAATTAAAGACACTAGGACCTGATGCCAACCATGAAGCTATTCTTGAGCGGACAGAACTGGCATTGAAAAGAGCAAAAGAATGCGGCTCTCACTATATTGTTTTTGGAAGTGGTGCATCCCGCATTATTCCCGAAGGCTTTGACCGTGATAAAGCAAAAGCGCAGCATATAGAATTAACAAAAAAAATGGCTCCTCTTGCTGAAAAATATGGCATAACAATCGCCGTTGAGCCACTTAACCGCGGAGAAACGAATTTCATAAATAGTCTGTCAGAAGGTGTGGAAATTATTGATGCAGTAAAAAGTCCACGGATACGTCTCCTTTGCGATATCTACCACATGATGAAGGAAGATGAGCCGGCAGGAGAAATTATTAAATACGGAAAACATATTGTGCATTGTCACATTGCAGAAAAGGAAAGCCGTACACCGCCCGGTGTAAAAGGCGATGATTTCAGACCATATTTAAGCGCATTAAAAAAAATAAAATATAATGGTGGTTTATCAATCGAATGCTTTAAATACAATGATTTTGATAGTGAAATCAAGACAGGAATTGCAGTACTGAAAAAGCAATTAAGTGAGGTTTAATTTATCGAAACATTAAAATTGAAATATAACTGCCTCATATTTGCGACTATAAATTAAAATAATTACTTTTGCAATCCTTTTTGAGAATTGCATCGAAACACATAATACCATATACCAATGAAAAAAGATATTCATCCCAACTATAGAGACGTTGTTTTCTGGGATCTATCAAGCGATTTTAAATTCATTACGCGCTCTACTATAGACACCAACGAAAACATTACCTGGGAAGATGGTACTGTTTATCCGGTATATAAAGTGGAGGTTTCTTCTCAATCACATCCTTTCTATACAGGTAAAAATGTACTTGTAGATACAGCAGGACGTGTTGACAAGTTCAGAAAACGTTACGGACAAAAAGAAGCAGAGGCAGAAGCATAATAGCTTTCAATTAGTAGCTTTTGGTATTACTTATAATCCCAATGGTTATTTAAGCATCCGCTGATCTGGATAAAGGTCGTATGAAGAAGCAGTCTTTAAGCGAAAGCTCAAAGAGACTGCTTCTTTTTTTGTCCTACGAAAAAAATGGACGACCTTTGGTCGCACATACTACTACCAAATATGCCAAGTATCATTTTGTTTGATGAACCTGTTCTTAGGGCTCAACTTTTACCCTTTACATATACCCGTCCTGTGGCCAACATAAGATGCGGAATTCATACAATTGCTGAAAAGTGGACAAATTACCTTCAAAGCTCCGTTTCTTATTTAACTGAATCCTACTTACAGCCTGGTTTCCCTATAAATATAACAGACGATAATCTTTTCGTAAACGGAGCTTTATGCCCGGATACTGAATTAGTAAAAACATTGTTGAATCTGCCTCTTGAATCTGTATTATATTCTGATAAAGAGGAAATATTAGCCGTAAGAACTTCATCTCATTCATGGAACTTCTCTGAGGAACTTCCACTTTCCAAAATTACCTATGCAGGAACATTTCTCATGATCCGCCATGTGTGGGAGATATTTACCAGCAATGGAGCACAGATTAAAGCCGATTTTGAACAAATAACAGCTGTCAGGAAATCAGAACCAATAACAGATCCTTACACGCGTTGTTATAATGCAGAGAATATTTTCGTTGAACCGGGAGCAAATATTAAAGCTGCTATTCTGAATGCTGAAAACGGACCTATATATATCGGTCGTAATGCAACAATTCAGGAAGGAGCGTCTATTCAGGGACCATTTGCCATGGGAGAAGGATCCATTATTGCTCAAAATGCCAAAGTTCGCATGAACACATCTATCGGACCATTTTGTAAAGTAGGCGGAGAAATTGGAGGATCTGTATTATTTGGATATAGCAATAAAGGTCATGATGGTTATCTGGGCAATTCAGTATTAGGCGAATGGTGTAATCTGGGAGCCAATACGAATAATTCAAACCTGAAAAATGATCATACCAATGTAAAATTGCATAGTTACATTTCCGGAGGATTAGAAGATACTGGTTTACTTTTTTGTGGTTTATTTATGGGCGATTATTCAAAAGCTGGAATTTCAACTATGTTTAATACGGGCACTGTGGTTGGTGTGAATGTAAACGTTTTTGGCGCTGGCTTTCAACCCAAACATATTCCTTCTTTTTCATGGGGAGGAAATGCTGAAGGGTTTACAGAATACAGATTCCAAAAAGCGTTAGCAGTGGCAAAGGACACAGTAAGTCGCAGGGATGTTATTTTTAACGAAAATCACGAAAAGGTTTTGGATGAGATATTCGTACAAACAAAGCCTCAACGTAATACAATAGATAAGATTTGAGCACATTATTCTATATAAATATTAGTACAGAAACGATTAACTAAAAATAACAGTGCTTTTTAAAGATATTCCAGGACTGGAAAGTATAAAATCTACATTAATACGATCGGTACAAACCAGTCATTTAGCTCATGCACAGCTTTTTGACAGTGCTCCTGGTGGTGGTGGATTAGCATTGGCACTAGCATTTTCAACTTATATTAATTGTGAAAACAGAAGTGAGGATGATGCATGCGGTGTCTGTGCTTCCTGCACGAAGATGAGCAAGTTAATTCATCCGGATTTTCACTTTATCTTTCCAATCGCTACCTCAAAAAAAATAGATGGCAAAACGAGTGAAGCATTTTTAAGTTACTGGCGTTCTTTTTTGCTTGAAAGCCCATACCGGCTACTTCCTGAATGGCTGGATTATATTAATGCAGAAAATAAACAGGGGAATATTTCAGTGGAAGAATCCCGGGGAATTCTCCGTAAACTTTCCGTTATGGCCTATGAAGGCGAATATAAGATTCTGCTTTTATGGAAACCAGATATTATGAATGCTGCTTCATCTAATGCATTGCTAAAAATTTTGGAAGAACCACCGTTCAAAACAATATTCCTTTTAGTAAGCGACCAGTCAGATAAGCTTTTAACCACTATTATTTCCCGTACACAACGTATTGCGGTTCCTGCTTTTACAGATAATAACGTACGTACTTTTTTGAAAAACCACGATGTTTCAGAAAGTGTAGCAAAACAAATTACGTATTTATGTGATGGCAATTTATCAGAAGCGCTGCAGCTTGTTAAAGAAACGGAAGATGACAGATCCGGATGGTTTATAGAATGGATGCGTTCCTGTTACAAATATGATGTGGCACATTTGGTTCGATTTGCCGATAGTTTTGATATAATGAATAAAGAAAAGCAAAAAGGTCTTCTGGATTATTCGTTGAGACTGTTTCGTGATATGCTCATCTGGCGGCATGGGGCAGGTGAATTGTTGCGCGTTCCGGAAGAAGAACTTACTTTCGTACAGAATTTTTCAAAAGCAGTCAATTTTGAATCGCTGGAAAACATGATTCAGGAAGTAAATATTGCCTATTATCACATTGAAAGAAATGTGCGGGCAAAAATGGTTCTTTTAGACTTATCCCTAACTATTGCCCATTTCTTTCAACGCAAATGAAACAGCCCATTGAAATCATTGGAGCAACTGATATTGTGGATTTACCAGATCTGGGCTGGTATAATGTTCCTGTCCGGGTAGATTCCGGCGCAACGACCTCATCCATTCATTGCTCGCGCGTCCGCTTGATTAAAACAGAAGGTGGTACAATCCTGCGCTTTTATCTTGACCATAAAAAAGGAGCTCCACAACAATCATTCTCTGTTCAGCAATTCAAAGAAGCTATCGTCCGTAATTCTTCCGGAAAAGAAGAAAAGCGTTATGTAATTAAAACACATATCAAACTTTTTGGGAGAAAAATTAATACAGAATTCTCATTGGCAAACCGTGGAAAAATGAGCTATCCAATACTTCTCGGACGTAAACTACTCAAGAACCGGTTTATCATTGATGTTGCTCAAAAAGATTTGTCAGCAAACCGGCGAACAGACAAACATAAATCTAAGTCAATTTCACATAACCCAACGTCTGATTTTGACTTACCCCCGCTTTCTTAATTACTTAGAAATTATATGAAAATCGCCATATTATCTACCAATCCGGAACTTTACTCAACGAAACGTTTGGTAGAAGCAATAAAACAAAAGGGCCATCAGGCAGTGGTCATCGACCATGTGAAATGCTTTGTAATGATAGAAGGCGGAAAGCCGACAATTGTATATAAAGGGAAAACTGTTACGGGAATAGATGCCGTAATTCCAAGAATAGGAACTTCGGTTAATGCATTTGGCTGTGCCGTTGTACGTCAGTTTGAGCTAATGAAAGTTTTTACCACAGTCAAATCCCAGGCTATCCTTCGCTCACGCGACAAACTTCGCAGTATGCAGGTATTGGCTAAATCCGGCGTAGATATACCAAAAACAGTTTTTGCAAAAAATCCTGCACAAGTTACAGAACTGATACACATGGTGGGCGGACCGCCCGTTATTATCAAATTACTGGAAGGAACGCAGGGTGTTGGTGTGGTATTGGCTGAAACGATTAAAGCAGCAAAGTCTACTATCGAAGCTTTTTACGGTTTAAGAGCCAATTTTTTAATTCAGGAATTTATTGCAGAATCCAAAGGTGCTGATATCCGGGTTTTTGTTATTGGCAATAAAGTAGTTGCAGCAATGAAGCGTCAGGGAGCTGACGGTGATTTCCGGTCTAATTTGCACAGAGGCGGCCAGGGATTTTTGGTAGAACTGACCCCGGAAGAAGAACATACGGCTATTGCAGCAGCAAAAGCATTAGGTGTAAAAATCGCAGGTGTTGATCTATTACAATCTGGAAGAGGACCATTGGTAATGGAAGTTAATTCTTCTCCCGGATTAAGAGGAATTGAAGAGATTAGCGGGATAGATATCGCCTCTTTAATTGTTTCTTATATTGAAGATAAATTTGTAACAGATGAAGGTGATACTGTTGGGGTTTAACGCACTAACTTTAATTAAATTATCATTCTGATCACATTTGAAAAATAGCAATAATCAAGCTTTCGGCTAGTAGCCGAAAGCTAAAAGCTAATAAAAACATGCATATCAAAATAGGAACACGGGGCAGCAAACTGGCTCTTTGGCAGGCTCATTATATTGAGAATCTCCTGCAAAAAGGCGGAATTGAAACGGAAATTGTAATTATTGAAACCAAAGGAGATAAAATACTGGATCGTTCTTTGTCAAAAATTGGGAGTAAAGGTGTTTTTACGCAAGAACTTGAAGATCAGCTGAGGAACGGTGCTATTGATATCGCCGTTCATAGTGCCAAAGATTTACAATCAGAATTAGATGCTGATTTTGAAATTGTTGCATTCACTGAAAGAGAACGTGCCAACGATGTACTGGTGAGTCATCAGGCAGACTTGTCCTTAAAAAGTGGAAAACCATTTGTTGTCGGAACATCTTCTACCAGACGGATTGCTATGTTAAAACATTTTTATCCTCATATTAAAAACGTGGATATGCGTGGTAATCTGCAAACCCGTTTAAGAAAATTGGAAGAAGGCCATTGTGATGCTTTACTTTTGGCTTATGCAGGAGTACACAGAATGGAATACGATGATAAAATTGTTGAATATTTATCACTGGATGAATTTACTCCGGCAGTTGGACAAGGAAGTGTAGCAGTTGAATGTACAGTTTTTTTATCTAATGAAAAGAGATCAATTTTAAAAAGTCTTCTGAATCATATTCCCACAGAAACCTGTTTGCGAACAGAAAGGGCATTTTTGAAACGTCTACATGGTGGTTGTAGTATTCCAGTATTTGGATTGGCTACTTTACATGAAAATCAAATTAGTATTTCCGGTGGAATTATCAGCCTGAATGGCAGCGAAGAAATTCGTCTTTCTCAAAATGGATCGCCCGCTTTCCCTGAAGAACTTGGAACTGCATTGGCCGATAAGTTGCTGGAAGCTGGCGGAGATCGCATCCTCCAGGAAATTCGTAGTCATAATCCTGTTTTATAAAATTTGTACATGAAAAAATCCCGGGATGACTAATCATTCCGGGATTTTTCATTTATAAACAATTCCTAATTCTTAATCTGAGGAATTGTATCCTTTTTTGTACTATCTGCCGGAGTCTGAGGAAGTATAACAGCTGGTTTCTTTTGAGTACTATCAGGCATTACACTTGCAGGTTTAGTTCCGGAAGTACTGTCTGCCGGTGTTGCAGGAATAACCATACCTGGGTTTTTCAGAGTGCTGTCCGGAGCAGTCATAAGTTCTGGTGCTTTCCGTAAAGTACTGTCAGTTGATGTTTGTGGAACAGACATTCCTGATTTTCTCATTGTACTATCCGGGGCATTTCTCATACCCGGTGCTTTGCGCAAAGTGCTGTCAGCTGGTTGTGGAGCAGATAAATCAACTTTGTTTCCGGCAGGCCTGTTTCCATAAGCTCCTTGCGGACGACCTCCTGCTCCTCCTCCCTGAGGAATAACAACTGGCGTAATGGCAGGAGCTGCCTGCTGAGTTTGAGCACCAGCGTCGTTTCCACCACCGCCATCACTTTTTTGATCATCATTACTTACTGATTTTCTTCTTCTCGGCTTACTTTCAACAAAAGTCATTTTACCTAACCTGTAAGAGAAGTTAAGTCTGAAACCTCGGTTATAACGATAAATAGTACTTTCCTGAGTAAATGTCGCAGAAGAAAGGCTGGTTTTCATTTTAAGAGCTGGCGCGAAAAAGTTTTCCATAGCCAATCCTATACTACCTCTTTTGTTTTTAAAGTCTTTTTTAACTCCCAGGTCATACATTCTGAAACCGCCTTGTGAACCTTGAAGCTGTACTTCTTTACCTCTGATAAAACCACCGCCCTGAATTCCCCAGCCACCTTTTAAAGTAAGACCAGTACGGAAACGACCACTTAATACAAAACCATCATTGGTAGATTGCAGTGCAGCATTAGGACTGTTATTTTTCAAACTAACATAATAGGCATCGAAACCTCCGCCAATCTGCCATATTTTAAGCAGCGTTAAATTTCCAAATATGTTGGTTCCATAATTCTGCTTTGCTCCAATATTTCCATAAGTAGTTGTAATTACACCAGCATCACTGGTTGTACGAATACTTTCAATAGAGTTATTAGTAAAGCGTGCAAAAGTCGAAACGTTAATATATAAATTATTTTTAAAGAAACTTGTTGCTAATTCTATCTGATCTGTCAACTCAGGATCAAGTTCAGGATTACCTCTTGTGATGTTCTGAGGATTTGATGAGTTCACATTAGGATTCAGGAATTGTATACCAGGACGTTGTAAACGACGGTTATAGCCTAACTTAACGGTTTGTCCTTTGCCAAATGTTTTTGATAAATTTAAACTAGGAACCAAATTTCCATAAGCAGGCAAATTAAGCCCAACTTCTCCCTGTCTTGCATTGATACCAGTATATTCATAACGCGCACCAGCCTTCAATGTAAATTTACTTTTTGAAGTATAAGTATAAGATGCATAACCTGCTGCGACATTCTGATCATAGTTTAGACTGCTCGAAGGATCTGGTGTAGCAACAGTATTGTAGTAATCATAAGTACTAAGTACCTGACGGAAAATTCCTTTACCTCCGATTTCCAATAACTGATTCGTTTTAATTGGAGTTTGATAATCAATCTGAATCGTACTTTCCTGGTTAGAACTTTTATTATTATTACCAGACTGTCCCAACAATTCACTTATACCACTTTTATATGTATAAAGATCTGCGTCAAAATCATTGGTTCTGTTATTGCGGCTAAATTGCCCTAAAATACTCAATTCCTGCTGTGGCTTGCTTAGCGTTTTAATGTAATCCACATTAACATCCCATGTTCCTGACAAATCTTTTACATTCACATCCCGGTAAGAAGATGTAGTCGTGCTTCCCTGCGTGTTTAAAGTTGATATGGTTTGAGGAGTTATTGCATTTCTTAAACCATAACGTATGCCGGCTGAGATAGAAGTATTTTTATCAATTTCATAATCTCCACCAAAATTGTAAGAACCGAATGCTCCTTTATTTTTAGAAGTAGTGGTTTGTTGAATAGAAAAACCATTTCCTGTTTGCAAACTTTCAGTTCTACCCGGTTGGTGGTAATTAAACCTTCCAAAACCTCCAAGATTAAATCCTAATTTTCCTGTCCGGTAATTTCCTCTTAATCCTAAGTTAGAGCCTCTGTTACCAACACCTGTATCCAAATTTAAAGTACCTCCCTGGATCGTGCTTTTTTTAGTGATAATGTTAATAATACCACCAGAACCTTCCGCATCATACTTTGCAGATGGCGAAGTAATCACTTCTACCGACTTGATCATATCTGCTGGTATTTGTTTTAACGCATCTGCCACACTGGTTGCTACCATTGTAGACGGCTTATTATTGATCAAAACGCGAACATTAGAATTTCCTCTTAAAGAAACATTTCCATCCAGATCAACCGTTAACATTGGAACCTTACGCATTACATCACTAGCGTCTCCACCTTTACTGGTAATATCTTTATCAGCATTATAAACCAACCGGTCCACTTTTTCTTCAATCAGCTGCGCCATACCAACCACTTGTACTTCATTTAGCTGAACTACATCGGCTGTTAAAACTACTGAACCAAGATCAAGTTCAGTTTTCTTGTCAATTTTAATATTGTTAATTGTTTTCGTTTTGTATCCGATGAAAGAAATTAAAATCTTAAAATTTCCTGAAGCAACTTTAGTCATAGTAAAAGCACCTTTTTCGTCGGTGGTTGTACCATCAATAGGATTGTTTGTTTTTATATCAACCAATGCAAGAGATGCAAATTCAACCGGTTTTTTACTGGTTGAATCAACCAGAATACCTTTGATTTTACCATTTCCTTTTGGAGAATCTTCGTCTGTTCCAGGAATAACGGCCTGACGTTTTTCACGTTGTCCACCAAAATCGCCACCACCACCACCTGGCCTACCCCCTCCGCCTCCGCCGCCACCCGGAAACTGGGCGTATGCTGCAGAAGTTAGTGCAAGAATAAAAAATAAGATTGTAAATTGCTTTATCATTTTCATGGAATGTAACGTAATAAGAAGTAAATACAATTTCAAAATAAACAGGTAATCAGCACTTATCTAAGGCCGTTAGATGGAAAGGTGGTATGTACCGATCAATTCCCCATTTCACACGATGAACGGATTATAGAAAACAGCAATTTTTGAAGAAACAGAATTTCAATTTGCCTATTTTAAATATTAAAAAATCCATACCCGCTGATTCCAATTTTTTATTTCCTTAATAGACCACATTGCCTGACTGGTCGGCGTTTAGCCTATATTGATCGAATTGACTAGGTGCTTTAATTTTTTCCCTGTAAGATTGTAATTGCATAGTACGTTTAATGCATAGCTGTAACTTACATTTGAATGGATACTCAAAAAGTTAGAAAATACTCCCCAATATTTCTTCATCTTTTAGGCTGGAGCTTTTTAGCTTCGTTTTTGCTATGGCAGCCTTTGAGCTGGCAGATACAATTGCCAACTACTTTCTGGATTAAGCAAACCGTTTTATTTTCCATGCTTATATCCATTTTTTATCTGAATTTATATTTTTGGTTCCCCCGGTATTTAGCCCGGAATAAAAACATTAAATTCATCCTATTTAATGTTGTATTCGTTTTCATGCTGGCAGTAATTATTGAACAGGTGCAGGTAGCTCTTAACCACCGGGCATTTATGGACCGTGCATGGCAAACAGCCAAGGAGATGAATGGACTAAAAAAGTCAAAAGACCGGTTTGATTATTTTGCATTATTAACAGCTCTTCTGGTTATAGGTATTAGTACCAGTGTTGCAGCAGTACAAAGTGTGCAGCGGGACAAACAATCCCGCCAGGATCTTGAGCAGGAAAAAATTAATTCTGAATTATCTTTTCTAAAAGCACAAATCAACCCGCATTTCTTTTTTAATACA
>Ga0247734_1002161_pt1 | contig 13461 bp, 9 predicted proteins | sample UWRJL103311B2_FD_180933 | JGI IMG/M metagenome (GOLD analysis project Ga0247734, IMG submission 180933) | Plant litter microbial communities from Arlington Agricultural Research Station in Wisconsin, United States - UWRJ-L103-311B-2 | ecosystem: Environmental > Terrestrial > Plant litter >... | reverse complement strand
CCGTTTAGCTATTGGTATCCATTCGTATGACGCAATTTTCAGCGTTTCGGTTACTGTTTATTTTGTATGGTTATTCGTATTTAAGTGCATCAACAGGATTCGCATTTGCCGCTTTGTAGGCCTGGAAACTCACGGTCAGTAAGGCAATTGCCAGGGTTCCCGCGGCGGTCAGCAATACGATCAGCCAGTTGAAACTGGTATGGAAATCAAAATTCTGCAGCCAGTTATTCATCACATAATTCGCTACCGGAACAGAAATGATGATGGCAAAAGCCACCATTTTCAGGAAGCTGAAAGATAACAGCTGCATTAAACTGGAAACTGATGCGCCCAGTACTTTCCTCACCCCAATCTCTTTGGTACGCTGCTCAGCACTGTAGGAGGCAAGGCCAAACAGGCCCAGGCAGGAAATGAAGATGGCCAGACCACCAAACAGGTTGGATAAGATACCCAGTACCCGCTGTGTTTTTAGTTTTTCGGCATATAACTGATCCACGAATGTAAGTTCTACGGGATAGGCAGGGTTCACCTGTTTTACGATCTTTTCTATAGTGGCTATATTTTCAGAAACGCTATTGGCCGGGTTCATGCGCATGGTCACTTTACCACCCCAGCCCTTCATGAAAGCCACTACCAGCGGGCTTCCCTTCAATGTGGGAGAGCCGAGTATAAAATCTTCAAATACGCCCACTACCGTGACCTTATTGCCGTGGGCAAGTACTGTCTGCCCTACCGGGTCCTTCAGGTTCATTCGCTGTACCGCGGAGCGGTTCAGTAATACCGCAGCACTGTCAGAAGCGAAGCTGCGGGAGAAATCCCTGCCCGCAATCAATTTTACACCGGTAGTTTTTACGAAATCATAAGTTGTGGCTAGCTGGGAGAAACTCTGCAGCTTATCGGCCTCTGAAGACCCCGGCCATTCCATTAGTGAGAACCAGGAGGTCTCACTGGCAATCGTTCCGGAAGACTGGTATAAGGCCAGTACGGCACCTGATTTGACCAGCCTGTCCCTCAGCACATCTAATTTATCATACAATAAGCCTTCCTGTGGTAATTCTACCAGCTGACTGATCTCATACCCGACCGGCCTGTTTTTGATGTACTGGATCTGCTGATAGATCACCGTGGTAGCGATGATCAGTACAACGGCAAAACTAAATTGCCCCACTACGAGCACCTGCCTGAGGCTCACAGACAACAGCCCGGTTTTGATGCTGCGTTTACGTAAGATCTGAATGGGATTAAAAGAGGATAGGTAAAATGCAGGGTAACTGCCCGAAATTAAACCTGTGATCAGTACAACGCTCATCAGGCCAATCCATATAGCGCTATTGGAATAATTTATACCCAGCTGAATGTCCAGCAGCCGGTTAAAAAACGGGATGCAGAGCTCAATCAGCACGATAGCCAGGATAGCGCTCATGATGGTCAATACCATTGACTCCATCAGGAACTGGCTGATCAGACTGCCGCGGGTTGCACCAATGGTTTTCCTGATGCCCACTTCTTTTGCCCGCTTTTCAGATTTAGCGGTAGCCATATTCATAAAATTGATACAGGCAATCAGCAAAATGCCAAAGGCAAGCCCCATGAACAAACGCAGCTGATCTATCCTGCCGCCTGTGCTCTCTCCCTTCACAAAAGTATCGTAGAGATGCAGTTTGCTTAAGGGAAACAAGACCATCTCGTCTGCTGACCATGAAGCATGCTGTTTGATCACTCCTTTTAAAGACTGGTTAAACCGTTTGATATCCGTTCCCGGATTCATCCTGATGATCGTCTTGTAGTTTAAATTTCCCCAGTCGGCACGTTTGATCCAGGAGCGGTATGCCTCATTCAAAGACCATGGCAGCAGGAAATCAAAACTAACGGATGTATTGCCGGGCAGGTCTTTGATCACACCGGTGATCTTAAGATCCGTCTTATCGTCATACCGCACAGACCTGTTCAGGACATCAGTTGTGCCGAATAACATCCTGGCGGTAGACGCCGTAACGATCACACTGTTCGGCTCAGTCAGGGCAGTACGCTTATCTCCGTAGATAAAATGATAATCGAAAATATTCAGGAGGTCAGGGTCTGCAAAACAGGTGGTTCTTTTCAGGGTCTGCACACCATTGGCAATCAGTCTTTTCCCCTGGCCTTCTATTCTGGCTGCAGCTTTGACGGCCGGATAATTTTGCTTGAGCAGGGGCGCTATAGCATTGGGCGTAGCGTCTCCTGTTCCATTAATTTCTCCGTTAGCATCCCTGCCATTGATCATCACCTTATAGGTCTGCCCGGTATCAATGGTTTGTGTATCATAATCATATTCATAGGCAACATATAACAGCAGCAGCAGGCAGGCAGCTAAACCAATAGCCAGTCCGCTGATATTGATCAGGGATGAGGTCTTGTTTTTCCAGATGTTCCTTAGTGCAATTTTAAAGTTAAGTTTAAACATGATGACCGGGGTTTAGGATAGGTGTGTTACCGCTGATTGATGTTCTTATTCGTATTTTAATGCGTCTACCGGGTTTGCTTTCGCAGCGTTATAAGCCTGAAAACTAACGGTGAACAAGGCGATTCCTATGGTGCCGGCCGCCGCCAGCAGGATGACCGCCCAATTCACCGAAGTATGAAACTCAAAACTCTTTAGCCAGTTGGACATGATATAATTTGCAACAGGTATGGCAATCACAATAGCAATGCCTACCATTTTCAGAAAGCTGAAGGATAAAAGCCCCATCAGGCTGCTTACTGATGCGCCCAATACTTTCCTTACGCCGATCTCTTTTGTACGCTGTTCGGCACTGTAAGAGGCAAGGCCGAACAAGCCCAGGCAGGAGATAAAGATGGCCAGTCCGCCGAAAAGGTTGGACAATGTGCCCAGTACCTTCTGGGATTTTAATTTTTGCGCATACAGCTGGTTCACAAAGGTGATATTTACCGGATATGCAGGATTGATTGCTTTCACGATCTTTGCAATGGCAGCCATATTTTCTGAGGCGGAATGTGCCGGGTTCAGCTTCATCGTCACCATTCCGCTCCATTCCCTGTTGAAACCAACGATCAGCGGCTTTTCACTCTCAAAGGGAGAACCCAGGATGAAATCCTCAAAAACGCCTACGATGGTAGATTTATACCCGTGATGGTTTACAATCTGGCCAATGGGGTTCTTCATGTTCATCACTTTCATAGCGGAATGGCTGATCAGTATCCCATTGGTATCTGAGGCAAATTTTGGTGAAAAATCCCGTCCATATAATAATTTCACTCCCGTGGTCTTTACAAAACCATACGTAGTGGCCATGGTATTGAACCTGATCAGCTTGTCATCTTCAGAGGACCCAGGCCATTCGCCGCCACTGGAACTTGACAGTTCTTTCGAGATCGTTGAGGAAGAAGACAGTACTGAGGTGACTGCGCCGGATTCCAGTAACCTGGATTTCAGCAGTTCATATTTCCCATACAGTTCACCTTCCTGTTCTACCTCCACCAGTTCATTTACATTGTAGCCTACAGGCCTGTTTTTGATGTACCGGATCTGCTGATAGATTACCGTGGTGGCAATGATCAGGATGACAGCAAAGCTGAACTGGCCCACCACAAGTACCTGGCGTAAATTGATAGAAAAGATACCCCTGCCCGGGTTACGCTTTCTTAAGATCTGAACAGGGTTAAATGAAGACAGGTAAAAGGCAGGGTAACTGCCTGCGATCAGTCCGGTGACCAATACCACGGCGAGCAGACTCAGCCACATTTTCGCACTCGAATAGTTGATATTCAACTCAATAGCGAGCAGGCGATTGAATAAGGGAAGGCACATTTCAATCAGCACAACGGCCATCACTGCGCTGAGCAGCGTTAAAACCAATGATTCCATCAGGAACTGACTGATCAGACCGGCCCTTGAAGCACCGATCGTTTTTTTAATCCCTACTTCCTTGGCGCGTTTTTCAGATTTGGCCGTAGCCATGTTCATGAAGTTTACGCAGGCGATCAGCAGGATGCCGATGGCCAAACCCATAAATAAACGCAGCTGTTCTATTCCGCCCCCGGTGCTTACACCGTTGACAAAATTTCCGTAGAGGTGTAACCTGCTGTATGGAAACAGGAAAGGTTCAACCTTTAGCTTTAATCCGTTTTGCTGATAGAGATCTTTGATGGAGGCGTTGATGTCAGTTATACTGGCTCTGGGATCTACTCTCAGCAGCGTGGTATAACTGTAGCTTTCCCAGTTTAGTTCCCTTACCCAGGCAAATTGTGATTCATAAACTGACCATGGCATCAGGTAATCAAAAGACCTGGACAGATTGGCCGGAAGATCCTTAATCACACCGGTGATCTTCAAATCAAGCTGATTCTGGAAACGGATAGACCTGTTCAGTACCTCCGTAGTACCGAAAAATAGTTTTGCTGTTGATTCAGTAACAATGACACTGTTTGGCGTGCTTAATGCCGTATGTTTATTGCCGTAGATAAATGTATAGTCGAAAATATCCAGGATCTCAGGATCGGCAAATTCCCCCATCTTTTTAAAACTGTCATTCCCGTTGGATACCAAAAGTGGTGCTGCCCAACTCAGTCTTGCTGCTTTTTTTACCCAACTGTATTTTTGCTTAAACAGCGGGGCAATCACATTTGCCGTACTGGGCCCTGTTTCTGCGATCTGTCCGTTTGCGCCCTTGTGGTTCATCATCACCTGGTAGATATTCGCGTCGTCTTTGGCATGTTTATCAAAATTCCATTCGTAAGACACATACAGCAATAACACCAGGCAGGCGGCCAGGCCAATAGCCAGTCCGCTGATATTGATCAGTGAAGAAGTTTTGTTTTTCCAGATGTTTCGCAGGGCGATTTTAAAGTTGAGCTTGAACATAACAACGGGTTTGTATTTTTATCAGCAGGCGTATCAGTTTTGAGCTTTTTACCACCTGAGGCGGCCAGTGTGCAGAAGACCCCCAGACGAAATCTTCAGCTACACTCACCGCCCTCAATGGTATATCTTTGGTTAGATCAGTTCCTCGGTACGGCTTTTATTTATTTTTTCGGAGATCACATGGCCATCTTTCAGGTTGATGATCCTGTTTGAAAAACTGGCATCATGCGAAGAGTGGGTTACCATCACGATGGTTGTCCCCTGTTCGTTTAACTCACAAAGCAGCTCCATCACTTCATTCCCATGGGAGCTGTCCAGGTTACCCGTAGGCTCATCGGCCAGCACCAGCTTAGGTTTAGTTACCAATGCCCTCGCTACGGCAACACGCTGTTGCTGACCACCGGATAACTGCTGCGGAAAGTGGCCGCTCCGGTTGACGATGTTCATCCTTTCAATGATCTCGTTCACGAGGCGTTTACGTTCTGTAGCCGGAACCTTGTTATAAATTAAGGGCAGTTCTATATTTTCAAATACTGTCAGTTCATCGATCAGGTTAAAATTCTGGAACACAAAGCCCATGTTCTGCTTACGGAAGTTTGAGCGCTGTTTGTCGTTCATGGAGAGCAGTTCCGTTTCCAGGAACTTGTAGCTGCCACTTTCAGGTTTATCCAGTAAGCCCATTACATTGAGCAGGGTAGATTTGCCGCAACCTGAAGGTCCCATAATGGAGACAAATTCGCCGGTCTTCACATGCATATTGATCCCGTTCAATGCAGTAGTTTCTATTTCCTCCGTTTTGTAGACTTTTTCCAGGTTCTCAATTTTTATCATGATCTTATATTTATGATTTTATCTTTTTGATTTCTCTTTATCTTGCTTCTATTTGCTGACTTCTATGACATCGTACTGGTTAAACTGATCGTATGATGAGGTGATCACCTCCTCGTTCTTCTGCAGCCCTTCCATGACCTCATAGTACTGGTAGTTCTTACGCCCGATCTTTACATTTCTTTTCAGAGCCTTCCCGTCCTTCAGCACAAATACCCATGAGCCTCCGGTACTTTGAAAGAATTGCCCCTGGGCAAGTAAAAGTGATTTACTATTGTCAGACAACGTCAGCTTTACCTGTAAAGATAAACCTCTGCGCAGTTCATCCGGTGATTTTCCTATAAAAACAAGCTCCACCTGGAACTGCCCCGCAGTAACCTCCGGAATAACCTTGCTTACCCTTAATTCATATGTTTTGCCGTTGAATTCACAATTGGCAGTCTGCCCTTCCTTTACCCTGTTCACATAGTATTCATCCACCCCAGCCTGAAGTTTATAGCCCTGCAATACATCGATCTTGCCCAGCATCTCATTGGCAGTATAAGATTTACCCACTACCGGGTCATAGGATGAAAGCCTGCCCGAAACAGGCGCTTTGATAGTCATATTTTCGATATTCTCCCTGATAGACTCGAGGCTTTCGTTCATCCGGCCGACAGAAAAATCAATTTGTTTCAGTTGCATTACCCTGCTCTGGTTCTCCTGTTTTACGGCCTGTTTCATAATTTCTTTCCTGCCCCTGTTGTACTCATAGTCCTGGCTGGAAGTGTTAAATTCTTCCCTGGTGATCACTTTCTTGGCAAACAGGGCACTGTCAATCTTAAACTTGCGGCGGGCTGTTCTTAGCGCATCTTCTATCACCATCATGTCCTGGGTCATGACGCGCTGGTTCTGCTCCAGGTCCAGCCGCACTTTACGCAACTGGTTCTGCTGCTCAATAATACCGGTTTCGCTGGTCGTATATCCGGAAAGCGCATGTGGATTAGCGATTCTGAGCAGCGGCGTACCCTTGGTTACACTGGCTCCGTTTTCCACAAAGATCTCTGCTACGGTACCGCCTTCAGATGAACTTACGATTACAGAGGTAAGCGGCACCACGCTGGCATTCAGCAGAACCACATCTTCAAAATCGCCATACATCACTTTACTGATGGTGAGTTTGTCGGCATCAGCTTTATATACTTTGCTTAGCGAGAGTTTATATCCGTAGGCCACCAGGGTAAATAACAATATCCCGCCTACGGCCATAAATACCATTTTCTTACTGAATCTCTTTTTCTCTATAATCTTATCCATTGCTGTTCTTGTGTTCTGCAAACCCTTATGCCAAGGATATGCCAAAGAAAGAACTTACATTTAAACCACTGTACAACAGTATGTTAAATATTTTATTTTAAAAACAGCGTTCGTTATCGGACACTTAATGTACAACATCGGACATTTCAATTATTTTTGAATAAATCTTGTAAAATGACGGAAGCTAACGTTTTAGTAATTGATGACGATGATGACATCCTGCTGAGTGCAAAACTGTTTCTAAAACAGCATTTTAACCAGGTTGTCACCTGCAAGTCCCCTAAGGAGATCAATGTGCTCCTGAGCCACAATGAAATTGATATCATCCTTTTAGATATGAACTATCAAAAGGGAGCGTCCGACGGACGTGAGGGCTTGTACTGGCTGGAACACATCCTCTCCATTGACAGGGATTATGTGGTGATCTTGATGACGGCGTATGGCAATGTAGAGCTGGCAGTGCAGGCCATCAAAAAAGGCGCTACAGATTTTATTCTCAAGCCATGGGAAAATGATAAACTGTATGCCACCCTTTCAGCGGCCTCAAAGCTAAGGCAATCCACCAAAAAAGTAAAGAAACTGGAAAAGATCCATTCTTCGCTGCAGAATGACATTGCCAGGAAATTTGAAAATATCATCGGCACATCCGGCCCTATTCAGCAACTGCAGCATACCCTGGTCAAGGTGGCCCCTACTGACGCCAATGTGCTCATCCTCGGAGAAAACGGGACGGGTAAACAGGTATTCGCCTATGAGCTGCATAAACATTCTTTAAGAAAGAACAACATCTTCATGCATGTAGACCTGGGCTCACTCAATGAAAACCTGTTTGAAAGTGAGCTGTTCGGCTATGCCAAAGGGGCATTTACCGATGCAAGGGATGACCGCCCGGGCAGGTTTGAGCTTGCCGATAACGGCACCATCTTTCTGGACGAGATAGGGAACCTCTCGCTGCCGCTGCAATCCAAATTGCTGACCGTACTGCAAAACCGCACCGTAACCAGGCTTGGGGAAAGTAAAGAGCGCAAAGTAAACGTCCGGCTGATTACGGCCACCAATATGCCGCTGAATGACATGGTGGGAAAAGGGACCTTCAGGCAGGATCTGCTGTTCAGGATCAATACGGTAGAACTGATCCTGCCGCCCCTGCACCAGCGTGCGGAAGACATCCTGCAGCTGGCCAATCATTTTCTGCAGACTTTCAGCACCAAGTACCACAAGAACATCAGCCGTATTAACGACAAAGCAGGCAAAACTTTACTGGGCTATCACTGGCCGGGAAATGTACGGGAGCTGCAGCATGTTATGGAAAGGGCCATCATCATGGCAGACGGCCATGAGATCACAGAACTGGACCTGCAGCTGAGCCCGCAGCGGTTTGGCAGTGCCGCCCCCGTTACCGCCAATATGGACCTGGAAGAAATGGAAAGGATGATGGTACAGAAAGCGATAGATAACCACAAAGGCAATATATCCCGCGCAGCGGCTGAACTGGGGCTTACCCGTGCCGCCCTGTACCGCAGGATAGAAAAATTTGGATTGTAGGCCTATGTTTTACGAACGGTTTACCTTCAGGCTCATTTTCAAACTGCTGTTTATCAACGTACTCGGGTTGTTACTGATTTACCTCATCCTCAAAACAAAGCTCTGGTTCACTATCGCCGGCGTGTCATTTATCCTGATGACCTCGGTGTATTCCCTTTACAGTTATATTAACCAGATCAGGTCAGACATCAAACGTTTTATCCTTGCCATCAAAACACGGGACCATACGCTGAATTTCAAAAATAAAAGTACGAAGGGAAGTTTTCCGGATCTGTACAATTCCTTCGATGATATCATTAAGACACACAAGGATATACAACTGGAACAGGATGCGATGTTCCAGCTGATCAAAACCATCTTACAGCAGGTTCCCGTTGGAGTGATCGTGGTGAAAGATGTTAAAGATGATGCAGAACAAATGGAAATTGCTTTTTTTAACGAAGCAGCTGCCGCATTGCTGAATGTTCCCGCCTATAAATACTGGCACCGGCTGAAACAGCATCTGCCGGTTTTCACTGCTGAGATAGAACACATCCGCAAGGGAGGCAAAAGATTCCTCGAGCTGAAGATACAGGATAAGCTGATCCAGCTGTCTACCGAGGTGATCCCGCTGAACTTATACGGGGCAGACTATACCATCATCTCCTTTCAGAACATCAAGGACGAGATTGAGCAAAAGGAGATTGAAGCCTGGAACAGGCTGATCGGGGTGATCTCTCACGAGATCCTGAACTCCATTACGCCGATCAGCTCCTTATCAGATACGGTCAACAGCATGGTGGCCAATAAAGAATACCTGAATAAAGAAGACCTGGAAGACCTTAAGCCTGCCCTGCAAACGATCAAAAGGAGGTCAGAAGGACTACTTGGCTTTGTAAAAGACTACCGGCTGATAGCCGAACTGCCAACCCCGGAACTTGAATTTCACAGCATCGGTGGCATCCTTCAGCATATCCATGTATTGATGCAGCCTTTTGCTGCTGCAAAAAATATCAGGCTGCAGGTAGGCCAAACCTCATCAAAGATCACCGTAAACGTAGACCTCAAACTCGTGGAACAGGCGCTGATCAACCTGGTAACCAACAGTATATACTCCCTGGAAGATACGGAGAATCCATTGATAGAGATAGACTACCGGCTGGAGCAGAACAAACTGTTCATCGATGTGGCCGATAATGGCAAGGGAATTGAACCTGAGGTGCTGGAAAAGATCTTTGTGCCGTTTTTTACCACCAGGAAAAACGGATCAGGCATTGGCCTCACCATAACCAGGAATATCATGAAAATGCACTATGGAAGCCTTGAAGTAAGCTCCGTTCCCCAGGAAAAGACCATCTTCTCACTGGTTTTTAACTATGTTTAAAGGAAATCAATAGATTTGCAGGATGACCACACTACAGTTACGTATCACAGAAATTTCGAAACAGCCGGGGGAAAATGTTTTTATTCGTTTGACCCCTGTTGACGGCGTGATGCCACATTACGAGTCCGGGCAATTTCTGACGGTATTGTTTGATGTGAACGGTAAAGAGATCAGGCGCTCCTATTCCATATGCAGCTCTCCGGATGTGGATGAATCCCTGAGCATTGCCGTTAAACTGGTTGAAAACGGAGAAATCTCCAAAAACCTGCACCATAAAACTGCCGTGGGTGATGTATTGACCACCCTATTGCCAAACGGGATCTTTACGTATAGCCCTGTGGCGGAGATCAGGCGCACGGTTTTTCTGTTTGCTGCCGGTGTGGGCATTACGCCGGTTTTCTCCATCTTAAAAACTGCTTTGACCATGGAAAAGGAGTCTAATGTGGTATTGATGTATAGCAACAGGTCGCAGGCAAGCACCTTATTTTATGATGAACTGAACGAATGGCAGCAGCGGTATCCTGAACGTTTCAAACTGATATTCCTGTTCAGTGATTCCAAAAGGCTTCAGTTTGCGCGCCTGAACAGTTTCCTGATCCATGACCTTGTTTCGGCAAATCTTGGATACGATCAGTCTGACGCCCTTTGTTATACCTGTGGGCCTATTGATTATATGGTGATGTGCAGGATCTCCCTGCTGGCTATGGGTTACCGTTTGGACCAGATCAAAAAAGAGACCTATTTCATTCCCGAAGACGAAGCCGATGATGACGACATGACGGAGAAAGAGGTACGGGACAAAAATACCTATAGGGTAATCCTTGAATTTAATCAAAATACTTACCAGCTGGAAGTTCCCTACTACAAGAGGATTCTGCAGGTTGCCCTTGAGCACCAGATCAATGTGCCTTATAGCTGCAGGGCGGGCATCTGCAGTTCATGTGTGGCCACATGTACCGATGGAGGTGTGAGGATGGATTATAATGAGATCCTTACTGATCAGGAAATTGCGCTGGGAAGAGTACTCATCTGCACAGGACATCCTACCCAAAACAACACCAGGATCGTGATATGATCACAATTTTAATTTAGACGTTTCAAACAATTAATTAATATTTAAATTAAATGGCTTATTTAGTATAATAATGGTTAACATAAATTAATTTATTATTAATATTATTTGCTTAAATAAATAACGGTAATTAAATTTGACAGATAACTTATTAAAACTATGTCAGAAAAAACGAACCGTTACATTGACCCGCTTACAGATTTTGGATTTAAACATCTTTTTGGCAATGTGCTGAATAAAGAAATCCTCATTAAATTTTTAGCTGCTGTTTTTGAAGGGAAAAAACAGATTGCTGATATCACTTACCAGCCGCAGAGAACAGTTAAGCGCAATGAAGAAGGGAAAAAAGCCTTCTCAGAGCTGCTATGTACAGAGAAAAATGGCAAGCAGTTCAAGGTGGTCATTCAGCGTATAGAAGAACAGCAGTTCCGCGAAAGCACACGAGGCTTTATGGCCAGTTTCTTCAAAGGCCTGAACGCAGATGACAGCGGCCAATCCAGCTTTCCGCCAAAAGAATGGTACCTGCTGGGCCTGCTGAATTTCAGTTTCGGAGATTGCGAAGACCTTTATTACAGGGAGATCAGTTTTACGAAAATGGATATGAAAAGAAATCCTTCAGGCAAACTGGGCTTTAAGTTCCTGGAACTACCCGAGTTCTCCAAATCCGAACAGGACCTGGAAACAGAAGCGGATAAATGGTTTTACCTGTTAAGGCATCTCCATGAACTGGATAAAGTGCCGCCGTGCTTCGGGGAAGAGATCTTTCAGCAACTGTTTAAAGCTGCTGAACTTGCAGGATTAACGGATGAAGAACGTGAAACACATGCGTCTCAGGTAAAAGAGTCAGGCAGGGAGGCTAAATGGAGCGTGTATAACCCCGAAAAAGCAGCGGAGAGAACTGCAGAAAGAGAAATGGCCGAGGGCCGCCTGGACAGTGACTCAAAAGATTTCTTTATAGAAGTGTTTAAAATGGGCTACGACCTCGGTTTTGAGCAGGGTATGCTTGAAATAGCAAACGAGATCAACGCAAAAATGTAGTGCCGCATCACCGGCAAAAAAAAAGAGGATGTTTTCTTGTAAAAACATCCTCTTTGTAATCAGTTGCTGAGATTACCCTATGACAGTACCATTTGAAATGATCGCACCCTTTTTAACAACCACAATCCCGTCTTTTACGGCGTAAGATTGGAAGTCTCCGTCCGGCATATGAGGGCCTCCGTTGATCTGCACATCATTCCCTATCCTTGCATTTTTATCAACGATAGCATTCATGATCCTGCAGCGGTCACCAATTCCGATCAGCGGGTTACCTTTTTCATTCTCTTCAGCGATCTCCCCCAATGTCTGGTAACGGTCGCTACCCATGATATAAGCATTTTCAATTGTTGTTCCGTTACCGATCCTTGAACGGATACCAATAACAGAATGTTTGATATAATCGGCATTCAGGATACATCCTTCAGCAATTACAGCTTTATCAAGGGATGAACTCAAAATCTTGGTTGGCGGAAGCATCCGCGGACGTGTAAAAATACTCTGGTGGCTATCGAAAAGATTAAACTTAGGGATATCATCTGTCAGCCCCAGGTTAGCTTCAAAGAAAGAGCAGATATTACCAATATCGGTCCAGTAACCTTCATACTGGAAACTCAACACTTTCTGTTCTTTCAGCATTCTCGGAATGATCTCTTTTCCAAAATCCTTTTCATCAGGATTATCGGCAAAGATGCTCAGTAAAAGATCGCGGTTAAAAATATAGATTCCCATTGAAGCAAGATAGTTCCTGCCCTCGGCCTGCATTTCAGGGCCTGTATCCGAAGCCCAGTCTACCAGTAAATCACTGCTTGGCTTTTCTATAAATGAAGTGATGATATTATCTTCATTGGCCTTAAGGATACCAAAACTTGTCGCATCTTTTGCTGTACTTGGAATGGTAGCCAATGTTACTGCTGCACCGCTCTCTTCATGTGCAAGCAGCATTTCATTGAAATCCATCTGGTAAAGCTGATCACCCGACAGGATGAGCACATACTCAAACTCATGCTGCAGCAAGTGGTGCATGGTTTGTCTTACCGCATCAGCTGTTCCCTGGAACCATGTAGGGTTATCCGGAGTTTGTTCAGCAGCCAGAATATCAACAAATGCATCACTAAAATGACTGAAGTAATAAGTGTTCTTGATATGTTTATTTAAGGAGGCAGAGTTAAATTGCGTAAGTACGAACATACGGTGTATGCCGGAGTTCAGACAATTGGAAATAGGAATATCTACCAAACGATACTTACCCGCAATCGGAACTGCCGGTTTAGAACGCGTCTGGGTAAGTGGTGATAATCTGGAGCCCTGACCACCGCCAAGAATAACTCCCAATACTTTTTCAGTCATATTATTTTTTAAATTACATTTGGTATGTGTCTATATATTGTTGGGCAGCCCTATCCCAGGAATGGTCCAATTGCATCGTATATTTGAGAATCTCTTTTACTCTTTTTTTAT
>Ga0247734_1002160_pt1 | contig 13461 bp, 11 predicted proteins | sample UWRJL103311B2_FD_180933 | JGI IMG/M metagenome (GOLD analysis project Ga0247734, IMG submission 180933) | Plant litter microbial communities from Arlington Agricultural Research Station in Wisconsin, United States - UWRJ-L103-311B-2 | ecosystem: Environmental > Terrestrial > Plant litter >... | reverse complement strand
CCCTCCTGCGCCGTGAAGACCGACGCAGCCAGTGATCCCTGCAGCGTCCGCAGGGCGTCGAGCAGCTGGTCGGTGTCGTCGTACTCGCAGACCAGCACGACCGGGCCGAAGCACTCCTCGAGCAGGCGGCTGCCGGCCGTGAGGGTGCCGATCGGGGCCGTCAGCACGGCGGCCGGCGCCGCCCAGGCCGCCTCGCCGGCAGGGACCTGCACGACGGTCCGCGCGCCGGCGGCCTCCAGCTCCGCCAGGCCGGTGACGACCGACGCCGCGATGCCCTCGGTCAGCATGACGGCGGTGGGGGCCGCCGCGGTCAGCGCGTCCGCGACGTGCTGGGCCGCCCGCGACCCGGTCGGGGCGAACAGCAGTCCGGGCTTGGTGCAGTACTGGCCCGAGCCGAGCGTGAACGAGCCGACGAAGCCCGCGGCGATCGAGGCGAGGTCCGGGGCCGCGGCAGCGGTGACGACGACCGGGTTGACGGTCCCCATCTCGGCGTACACGGGAATGACCTCGTCGCGCTCGTTCGCGATCCGCCACAGGGCCAGGCCGCCGCTCTGCGACCCGGTGAACGCGACCGCCGCGGCGGCGGGGTGGGCCACCGCGGCCACCCCGGCGGCGCGGCCCACGACCATCGCGAACGTGCCGTCGGGTGCGCCGGCGTCGGCGAGCGTGGCGGTCATGAGCTCCTCGAGGCGCAGGCTGAGGCCGATGTGCGCCGAGTGTGCCTTGGCGACGACGGGGCACCCGGCGGCGATGGCGGCCGCGGTGTCGTGGCCCAGCATGCCGAGGACGAACGGGAAGTTGCTGGCGCCGAACACCACGACCGGTCCGATCGGGCGGTTGAGCCGGACCAGCTGGCCCACCGGGTCGTCGGACTCGTCGATCGTCAGGTCGACGTGGGACCCCTCGACGGCCACGTCGCCGTAGAAGCGGAACTGGTCGGCGGTGCGGGGGATCTCGCCGTCGATGCGCGGGCGACCGAGGGCGGTCTCCAGATCGGTCAGCTCCGCGAGCTCGGCCGCGTGCGCGTCGAGCATGTCGGCGACCGCCCGCAGCCAGCGTCGCCGCTCGGTCGGCGACGACACGGCCACGAGCGGGGCGGCGCCGGCGGCCCGCTGCATGACGGCGTCGACCTCGGTGTCGGTGGTCTCGGGCGCGTGGTGGGCCGGTCGGCCCGTCCGCGGGCTGAAGGAGGTGACGGTCATGGAGCTCTCCAGGTGCGTGAGGGTGTTCCCTCACGATCGACGATCGGCAGCAAACTGTCAACTGTAGGCTATAGTGCGTCGGGTGGCCTGACGAGCAGCGCGGTCACGACGAGAGGACGGCACATGCCCATCGGGTTGCAGGCGGCGCCCACGACCTCGGCCGACGAGCCCGGGCTGCGGCGCGCGGTGCGTGAGCATCTCGACCGGGAGCGGGCCGAGGGCGGCTTCGAGCCGGCGGTCGACGCCTGGCTGACCGGCATCGACCCGGCCTTCAGCCGGCGCCTCGCCGCCCGAGGCTGGGTGGGCATGCGGATCCCCACGTCCTACGGCGGAGGCGGACGATCCGCGGTCGAGCGCTTCGTGGTCACCGAGGAGCTGCTGGCCGCCGGTGCGCCGGTCGCCGCGCACTGGGTCGCCGACCGCCAGATGGCCCCGGGCATCCTCGCGCACGGCACGCCGGAGCAGCGGCAGACCTATCTGCCGGGCATCGCGACCGCCGAGCTGCTGTTCGGCATCGGCATGAGCGAGCCCGACGCGGGCTCCGACCTGGCGGCCGTCCGCACGCGCGCGGTCGCGGTCGAGGACGGCTGGCGGCTGACGGGCACCAAGGTCTGGACCAGCAGCGCCCACGTCGCGACGAACCTGGTGGTGCTGGTCCGGACGGACGTGTCGCAGGACCGGCACGGCGGGCTGAGCCAGTTCGTCGTCGACCTGCCGCACCCCGACATCCATGTCCGGCCGATCATCACGATCGACGGGGGACACCACGTCAACGAGGTCGTGTTCGACGACGCCGTGATCCCCGCCGGGGCCCTGCTGGGCCGTCGCGGCGAGGGCTGGGCGCAGGTGACCCGCGAGCTCGCGGCCGAGCGGTCGGGGCCCGAGCGCATCCTGAGCACCCTGCCGCTCCTCGTCGCCTGGAGCGCGTGCGAGGAGTCCCGCGGGTCCCGAGGAGCCCGCGAGGACCTCGGTCGCCTCGTCAGCCGGCTGTCGACGCTGCGGCAGATGTCGCTCGCGATCGCCCGGCAGATCGACGAGGGACGCGACCCGTCCGTGGAGGCCGCGCTGGTCAAGGATCTCGGGACCCAGTTCGAGAGCGAGGTCGTCGACGTGGTCCGCCGCCATGCCCGGATCGAGCCCGATCCGACCGGCAGCGGCCTCGCGCGCCTGCTGGCGTCAGCCGTCCTCCACACCCCGGTCTTCACGTTGCGAGGCGGCACGAACGAGGTGCTGCGGTCCATCGTCGCCAAGCAGTGGAGCACGCGATGAGCGACCACCTGGCACTCCTCGCGTCGGTGACGGCCGACCTGAGCCGGCAGCACGTGCCGGACGGCTCGCACGATGCCGGGCCCGTCGCGACCGCGTTCTGGGACGAGCTCGTGGAGCTGGGCTTCGTCACGCTGACGGTCCCCGAGTCGCTGAGCGGGTCGGGCGGGGACCTGCGCGACGCGGCCGCCGTGCTGCGCGCCGCCGCCGCAGGTGCGATGCCCTTGTCGGAGGCACTCTTCCTCGCCGGTCCGGCCCTGTCGGCGGCACGGCTCGACTGGCCGGGCGGCATCGTGACGGCGGCGGTCTGCGACGACGTCGAGGTGCACCTCGACGACACCGGCCGCGCGAGCGTGAGCGGCACGGTGCCGCGGGTCCCCTGGTTGCGGGAGGCCGACCACCTCGTGCTGGTCGCCGAGGGACGCACCGGCGTCACGGTGCTGGTGCTCGCGGCCGACAGCCTCCGCGCGGGCCTCGAGACCGGCGCGAACCTGGCGGGGGAGCCGCGCGACACCGTCCGCCTGCACCAGGCCGGCGCGATCGCCGCCGGGGTCGTGGAGGGTCCCTGCGACACGGGATGGTTCACGGTGCTCGAGGCAGTCGGCCGCGCCACGCAGATCGCGGGCGTGGGGCGGGAGGTCCTGGAGCTGACGGCGCGGCACGTCACCGAGCGCGAGCAGTTCGGTCGTCGACTGGTGGCCTTCCAGGCCGTCCAGCACCAGCTCGCCCGTCTGGCGGAGAGCGTCGCCCTCGTCGAGATGGCGGCCGACGCGGCCGTCCTGGCCGCGCACGACGCCGCGGACCGGGCCCCGTTCCTCGGCGCCGTCGCGAAGGCGGAGTCGTCGTACCTGGTGCGAGACGTCACGGCCATCGCCCACCAGCTCCACGGCGCCATCGGCTTCACGGCCGAGCACCGGCTGGGCGCCCTGACCAAGCGTCTGTGGTCGTGGCGCGAGGAGCTCGGCAACGAGCAGCACTGGCACGGGGTGCTGGTGGACCGGCTCGAGGCATCCACCGGCACGCTCTGGGAGCTCGTCACCGGGGTGCCCGACCGCATCGACCCGGAGGAGACCCCATGACCGTCCCGGACCCCGGACCCGCCACCGTCGACGTGACCGTGGGCGAGGGCGTCGCGCGCCTGGTGCTGAACAACCCGCGGCGCAAGAACGCGATCACCCTCGCCATGGCGGCCGCGATCGACGACTTCTGCGATCTCGTCGCCGACGACCCGAGCATCGGTGCCGTGATCGTCGACGGGGTCGGCAGCTACTTCTGCAGCGGTGCGGACACGCGGGACCTGGCGGCCTCGTCGACCGATCCTGCCTCGGACGAGGCGATGCGTCGCACGTCGGCGGTGTACGGCGCGTTCGTGCGCATCGGTCGTCTCCCGGTGCCGTCGGTGGCGGTGGTGCGCGGCGGCGCGGTCGGTGCCGGCCTCAACCTCGCGATGGCCACCGACGTCATGCTGCTGACCCCCGACGCGGTGCTGGACTCAGGCTTCCTGGCCCGGCGGATCCACCCCGGCGGTGGACACCTGTCGCTGCTGGGCCGGTCGCTCTCGCGCCAGCAGGCCGTCGCCGTCGGCGTCCTGGGCGCACGGATGGACGCCGAGGAGGCGGTCCGTCGCGGCTTGGCGTGGGCGGTCCACGAGGCCGGATCGATCGCGACCGCGGCCGAGGAGCTCGTCCGGCTCGCCGCCACCGACCCCGCCCTCGCCCGGCGGGCGATGCACAGCGCGGATCTCGAGCTCGGCGCGGGTGCGGTGCCCTGGAGCGCGGCGATCGAGGTCGAGCGGGGCGTCCAGATGTGGTCGCTGCGCCGCAAGGGCGGCGACGGGTGGTCGGCTCGCGTCACGCCGTGACGGCGGCCTGCGGCGCCTCGCCCAGCTGGACCAGCAGGTCCAGCGCGACGATGCCGCGCTCGTGCACCACGAGGGGGTTGATCTCGATCTCCTGCAGGTGCTGACCGGCGGCTTCGGCCAGGTGGGACAGCGCGACCATGGCGTCGACCAGGGCGTCGACGTCACCGGCGGGTCGGCCGCGGTGGCCGGCCAGCAGCGGCCAGCGCCGCAGCCGGTGCAGCATCGCCAGGGCGTCGTCGGGCCGCAGCGGGACGAGCCCGGAGCAGACGTCCCGGTCCAGCTCGGCCGTCGTGCCCCCGAAGCCGATCGTCAGCACGCCGGGGTAGCCGTCGCTCGGGCCCGTCACGGACAGGATCAGCTCGGTCCCCGAGACGGCCATCTCCTGGACCAGGATCCCCTCCAGGTCGGCCCCGGGCACGTCGCGAGCCGCCCGTTCGACGGCGTCGAACGTCGCCCCGACGTCCGTCGCGTCGACGCCGACGGCCACGGCGCCCACGTCGCTCTTGTGCAGGATCTGCGGGGACTGGGCCTTGAGGACGACTCGTCCACCCAGCCGTCCCGCTGCGTCCACCGCCTCCGCGGACGTCGCGGCCAGCTCCCCGTCGGGGTGCGGGACGCCCAGGGCCTCCAGGAGGGGGGTCGCGCCGTGCTCGGTCAGCACCGCGGTGTGCTCCCGGACGAAGGCGGCAGCGGTCGACACGTCCACGGACGCGGACGGGCCACCGGGCCGTCGCCCGGTCAGCAGGTGCCGCAGGAGCCGCAGCGGGGGGCGCACCGCCGAGGACACCGACACCCCGGCGGCCCGCAGGATGTCGCGGGCGGGCGCCGTCTGGCTGGTGGGGGCGAGCCACACGACGAACACCTGCTTGCTGCTGTCCGCCACGACCCGAGCGATGGAGGTCGCCAGCGCGGTGGCGGCGTCGTCGACGATCGTGGTCAGCAGGATCGCGAGGCAGTCGACACCGTCGTCGTCGAGCAGCACGGCGCACACCCGCTCGAACCCCCCGTCGTCGCCCTGGAACAGCTGGGCCGTGACGTCGACGGGGTTCTCGACGGAGCCGAACGCGGGGATGAGGTCGCTGATCGCCGCGGTGGTGCGGTCGGCGAGGTCGGCGAGCGGCAGCCCTGCCGTCTCGACGGCGTCCGCCATCATGGTCCCGAGTCCGCCCGAGCTGGTGATGATGCCCAGGCGGGGCCCGACGACGCGGCGCGGTCCGGCCACCGCCTCCATGACGTCGATCAGCTCGTCGACGTCGTCGACCGTGATGACGCCGTGGTGCTCGGACACGAGGTCGAAGCCGGCGTCGGGTCGCACGAGGGCGCCGGTGTGCGACGCCGCGGCCCGTCGGCCGGCCTCTGAGCGGCCGCTGCGCAGCAGGACGATGCGCTTGTCCTGGGCGCCGGCCGCCTGCACGAGCGTCGTCCACTGGGCGCCGTCGGGGACCGCCTCCAGGTAGAGGGCGACGACCGTGACGTCCGGCCGGGAGATCATGGCGGTCGCGATCTCGACGCTGGTCAGGTCGGCCTCGTTGCCGGCGGTGCACCAGGCGGTGAGGCCGAGGCCGCGTTCACGGCACAGGCCCAGGATGGCCCCGCCGATCGCACCGCTCTGACCCACGTACGCCAGACCCGTCGCCGGCAGCAGCCCGGCGTCGACGGACTGGCTGAACGTCGCGACGAGACCCGTCGACGGCACCACGACGCCCATGCAGTTCGGGCCGATGATGCGCATGCCGGAGCTGCGCGCGATGTCGGCCATCTCGTCCTGCAGCGCGCGTCCGGCGGCCCCGGTCTCGGCGAAGCCCGACGCCGCGACGGAGGCGACGCTCACGCCGGCGTCGGCGCACTGGCGCAGCGTGCCGATGACCTGCTCGAGCGGGACCATGACGATCGCGAGGTCCACGTGCCCCGGCACCTCGCCGATCGACGCGTGGCAGGGTCGTCCGTCGATCTCGCGACGGCGGGGGTTGACCAGGTGGACGTCGCCGGCGAACTCCCACCGCTCGAGGTTGCGCACGAGGCGCCGGGAGAAGGGGCTCGAGGCGCTGGCGCCGACGATCGCGACCGACTCCGGCGACAGCAGGCCGTCGAGCGCTGCCCGGGCGGGAAGGACTGCGTCCTGCATCGAGGTCTCCTGGGGTCGTGGTCGGGGGCGCTCCCGACCGTAGACGCGCAAGTGACAAGTGTCAACAGACGACATTCTCGTGGGAGTAAGATGCGCGTCACACCTCCACGATCACGGTCCTGAGAAGCCGGCCCCGTATACTGTCCCTGTCGATTGTCGGTAGACGTGTGCCGACGGTTGACAGTTCACGTAAAGTAGTGGGAATTTCGTCGAGAGAACTGGAGCGGCGCCATGACCGATGGATCAGCTGCCGCGACGTCGAGCGTCGTGGGACCGAGCATGCTGGACAAGACCTCCCTGCGCGACCAGGTCGGCGAGGTCCTGCGCGACATGATCGTCCAGGGCGTGCTCGAGACGGGCACGCGCATCAACGAGGTCGAGCTCGCCGCGACCCTGGGCATCAGCCGGGGTCCGCTGCGCGAGGCGATCCAGCGGCTCGGCGCCGAGGGTCTGATCGACTTCCGGCGCAACCGTGGTGCGTTCGTCAAGGAGATCACACCGCAGGACATCCACCACATGTACGAGCTGCGCGAGACCATCGAGGTCGAGGCGGCACGGCTCGCGGCCCGGCGCGCCGACAACGACGACGTCGCGATCCTCCAGGGCCACATCGAGGCGGTCGACGAGCTCCTCGCCGCCGACTCCGACACGGCCTACCCGAGCCAGTTCGACTTCCACCAGAGCGTCCTCGCGCTGGCCAAGAACCCGTACCTCTACCGGGCGGGGGCCGATCTGCAGGTCCAGCTGCGCATCGCGCGACTGCGCTCGGGCGGATCTCCGGAGCGCGCCCGCCAGGCGCTCGAGGAGCACCGTGCCGTGCTGGCGGCGATCGCCGCCAAGGACGAGGACGCAGCCGCAGGCGCCATGCGCGACCACCTGGTCAACTCCCTCAAGCAGCTCACGTCGATCGCCGGCGGCACGCCGGCCTGACCGCGCCGCGCGTCCTGGTCGCGACTAGCAGAGCGGCCAGGCCGCGGACGCGGCCAGGAACCAGGCGTTCATCCGCGACTCGCTCGTGGCCCGCAGCAGGTCGGGATCGGTGCTGAAGTACCCGATCCCGCTCCACCACGACCGCAGGTGCCCGTCCCGCTCGGCGGTCACGCGGACCCGGTAGGAGACGACCCGGTCCGGCAGCCGGGCCCCGAGGCGGTCGAAGTCGATCAACGCGTGCGCGCGCCGGCCCTCGGCGAGTCGAAGGGGCAGGCCGGCCATCGCGGCCGGGCGTCCGGACTCGTCCTCCAGCACGACGGTGCGCAGCGGCACCTCGTCCGCCGCCGCGCCGGTGCCGACCAGCTCGACCGTGATCGCCGTGACGGTCGTCCCGAGCGGCGCCCGGCCCACGAGCGTCACCGGGACCAGGGCGTCGGCCCCCGACGTCGCGGTGGTCGACGCGTCGGGGGTGATGCAGATCCAGGCCGCGTGCCGAGCCCGTCGGCGGCGGACCGCCTCGAGCACCCGCGCTCCACCGCGTCTCACGGGCGTCCCCGTCCCACGGTGGCGGTGCAGCGCGGTCGCCCGCCGGCCACGCCGGTCATCGGGGGGTGAGCCGCAGCGGCACGCTGGAGAAGCCGTTGAGCAGCAGGCCGGGGGCGCGCTGGGCCGCGCCGTCGAGCTCGAAGCCCGTGGTCCGGGCGAGCAGCTCCTCGATCGCGACGACGAGCTCGATGCGAGCCATCGGCGCGCCGGCGCACTGGTGCGCACCGTGGCCGAAGGACAGGTGCCGGTTGGGGCTGCGGTCGATGATGCAGGCCTCGGGGTGCTCGAAGACCTCCGGGTCCAGGTTGGCGGAGCCGAAGTTCAGCGCGACCAGCGAGCCCGCCGGGATCGTGGTCCCGTGCAGCTCGATGTCGACCGCGGCGTCGCGGGACATCTCGGGCAGGGGGGCGTCGAGGCGCAGGAACTCCTCGATCGCCTGGGGGATCAGGTCCGGCTCGCGGCGCAGCCGCGCCTGCAGGTACGGATCGGTCGCCAGGCGGTAGATCGACGTGCTCAGGGCGTCGGCGGTCGTCGCGTGCCCGGCACCGATCACGCTGACGCCGATGCTGATGATCGCCTCGTCGGTCAGCGGCTCGCCGTCGACCTGCATCGACATCGCCCCGCTGATGAGGTCGGAGTCGGGGTCGACGGTGCCGGCCGCGCGTCGCTCGGCCATGACACGCGCGATGTGCTGGCTGAAGATCGTGAAGATGATCGCGTTGACCTGGTCGGGGTCCCAGTCGACGGCCTCGAACTGCTTGACCTGCTCCTGCAGCTCGACGTGGGCCTGGTCGCCGAGGTTGAGCAGTGCGGACAGCGCGCGGGCGGGGAAGGGCTGGCACAGCTCGCGCGCGACGTCGCCGTGGCCGCGCTCGATCATCGGCGCGAGGTGCTCGACGGCGTACTGGCGCAGCATCGGCGACAGCGCCGCCATCCGATCGGGCGAGAAGTAGGTGCGCATCATCTTGCGGTAGAGACCGTGCTCGGGCGGGTTGAGGCTGCCCGGGACGATGCCGGTCAGCGCCGGGATGCGGGCGAACTGCTGCCGGCTCGGGTACGTCCTGAAGTCGAGGGCCGCGCGGGCGACGTCCGCGTAGCGCGTGAGGCTGTAGAAGCCGCCGAACAGGTCCGAGTGCGCGACCGGGCACTCGGACCGCAGGCGCCCGACCTCGCCGATGAACTCGGGTGTCCGCACGCCGCCCTCGAAGTTCTCCTCCGAGGGGCTCCAGTCGGCGTGCGCGGCGGGCAGGTCGGCGGCAGGTGTGTCCATGACAGGTCCTTCGAGACGGCGGCGCGGCCGGTGACCGTCGAGCTGCCGATGGTGGCGGTCGACGCCGAAGTGGTGTGAACTAGTGACGTAGGTCACTTTAAACTGTTGACAGCAAATTGGCAATTGTTTACTGTAGTCACATCCGGATCGGACGAGTGCGACCACAGAGCGCCGCGGCTCCGGGCTCCATCAGCGAACGACACGAGAGAGTGGGCGCCCATGCCACGGCTTCGGCAGGTATCGCGGTCCGAGATCTCAGCGCCCCGGGTGCTGGCTCGGTACGAGAAGGCGTTCGGCGACAAGGACCCGGTGGACGATCCGGGCACGCTCGCCGGCACCCCTGGGCACTGGTGGACCGTCCACGCCCTCGAGCCGGACCTGTTCGGCCTGATGATGGATCGCCAGGAGTGGCAGTTCAGCGACCGGCGCGAGATCGATCCGGTGCTCCGCGAGCTGGCCATCGTCCGGACCGGCTGGGTGCTCGGCTCGCAGTTCGTCTTCAGCCAGCACACGAAGATGCTGCGCAAGCTCGACGTCGGCGAGGACAAGGTGTCGTCGGTCGCGAGCTGGACCACGGCGTCGTGCTACTCCGACCTCGAGCGTGCCGTCCTGGCGTACGCGGACGACCTCGTGCTCGGGCGAGGTCGAACCACCGACCAGGTGCTCGACGCGTTGAAGAAGGAGCTGTCCGACACCGCCGTCCTCGAGCTGACCTTCATGGTCCTGACGTACCAGTCCTCGGCGACGATGGCGAAGGCCCTGCGCCTGGAGTACGACGACAAGCCGGACCCGGTCACGGAGATCACGTGACGGGGCGCCGCCCCAGCCTGCACCAGCACACCAGTGAATGGAGATTGCAATGGAGAGCAACAACACGACGTTCGACTTCGAGCGCAACACCAAGTTCGAGTTCCAGGGCCTGGACCACGTCGCCCTGACGGTGCGTGACATGAAGGTGACGACCGACTTCTACCACCACAAGCTGGGCATGCCGATCCTGCACACCCTGGAGTACGAGAACGACAAGGGCGAGGTCATCGGGCAGCACTACTTCTTCGGGGTCGGCGACAAGGACTCCCACCTCGCGCTGTTCTGGTGGCGGGACGGCTACCAGACGATGCCGGACGACTTCGTGCCCGAGGCGCCGAAGGCCACCAACGTGCGGGCCAGCCCGATCGGCAAGCTCATGCACTTCAACCTGCGGGTCGACGCCGGACGCATCGAGGAGTACTGCAAGAAGCTGGCCGCGGAGGACATCGAGTTCAAGCACACGGTCCGCTACCAGGATCCCGAGCGGCCCAACCTCATGACGATCGAGGAGACCCAGAACGGCTACACCGAGGTGCGCGACGGGGCCCTCATGTCGTCGGTGTACTTCTCCGACCCGGACGGCATCATGATCGAGTTCAACGCCTGGATGCCGGCGTGGGGCCTCTGGCCGCGTGACGCCGTTCCCATGTCTGCGGACGGACATGCCTGACAACAGCGTCGTGCGGCAGCGGTTCCACGAGCTGGTGGACTCGGGAGAGACCCTCCTGGTCCCCGGGGCGGCGAACGCGTTGACGGCACGCATCATCGAGGACGTCGGGTTCTCGGCGACCTATCTCACGGGAGCCGGGATCTCCAACACCTATCTCGGCATGCCGGACATCGGCCTGCTGACGCTGCAGGAGCTCGCCGCTCACGTCTCGGCCGTCAACAACGTGGTCGACACCCCGTTGATCGCCGACGCCGACACGGGCTTCGGCAACGCCGTCAACACCTGGCACACGGTCCGGGTGCTGGAGCGGGCCGGGGCGAGCGCCATCCAGATCGAGGACCAGACCTTCCCCAAGCGGTGCGGCCACTTCGACGGCAAGGCGACGATCGCCGCCGAGGAGATGGTGGAGAAGATCCACGCAGCCGTCGAGGCCCGCTCCGATCCCCACCTGCTGGTCATCGCCCGCACCGACGCCCGCTACGAGCTGGGTCTGGACGAGGCCTGCCGGCGGGCCCGCATGTACCGCGAGGCCGGAGCGGAGATCACGTTCGTGGAGGCTCCTCAGACCGAGGAGGAGATCGAGCAGATCGCCAAGGAGGTCGAGGGGCCCAAGGTGCTCAACATCGTCCAGGGCGGCAAGACCCCGGCGCTCTCGCTGGACCGCGCCCAGGAGCTCGGCTTCTCGATCCTGCTCTACGCGAATCTTCCGCTCCTGGTCAGCCTGCACGCGGTGCACGGCGCGCTCGAGCGGCTGCGCGTCGACGGCAACGCCGACGGCAGCCCCGATCGGGCGACGTGGGAGCAGCGGCAGTCGTACGTCCGCAAGGAGCAGTTCGACGAGATGAGCGAGCGCTACAAGTTCGACTAGGGCGCTGTCCGAGCACCCCGCACGACATCGACGACAGCAGGAGGACGCATGGGACGGTTGGACGGCAAGGTCGTGCTCATCACCGGCACGGGCAGCGGGATGGGGCAGGCGGCGGCGGTGCTGTTCGCCCGCGAGGGCGCCCTCGTGGTCGGGTGCGACATCAATGAGGAGGGCGCCGCCGCGACCGTGCGACTGGTCGAGGACGAGGGCCTCACGATGCACTCGACGGCGCCGGTCGACCTGTCCGACGTCGGACAGCTCCGGGGGTGGATCGCCGCGGCCGTCGCGGTCCACGGACGGATCGACGTGCTCTACAACAACGCGGGGAACTGCCGATTCGCCCCGTTCGGCGAGATGTCGGAGGACGACTACCGCTTCACGGTCCGCAACGAGCTCGACGTCGTGTGGTTCGCCTGCCGCGAGGCCTGGCCCCATCTCGCGGCGACGAACGGGACCATCATCAACGTCGGCTCGATCGCCGGCATCATCGGCACGCGCGACCTGCGCCAGACCGCGCACGTCGCCACCAAGGGAGCCGTCATCGCCCTGACCCGACAGCTCGCCGCCGAGGGTGCCGAGCACGGGATCCGGGTCAACTCCATCAGCCCGGGTGTCATCGCGTCGCCGACCATCGCCTTCCTGATGGACGAGTACGGGGACGACGTCCCGTTCGCGTCGGAGGTCCGTGCCGCGGCCGACCGCGCGGTGGGCCAGCCCGTCGACGTGGCCTACACGGCCCTCTTCCTCGCCTCGGACGAGTCGCGGTACGTCAACGGCGAGAACATCGTGGTCGACGGAGGGTCCACGGTCCTGCTCGGCTGAACCGTCGTCGGAGCTCGGCGCTTCGCGGTCTGTGCCCCGTCGTCCTGTGCCCCGTCGCGCCCATCGGTGCGGCGGGGCACCGGTGCGTCTGGCGCCGGTCGAGGCAGCACATGACCGAGTGAAGACAGTAGACGTTGACTGTTGACATTCTTATGTTGACGATAGAAACTACTGGAACGCCTCGTGGTGACCTGCGTCACAGAATCGGGCGACGGTGTCGGCGACTCGGGCGTCGAGATCTGGCACATCAGGCTCGCGGTCTGGCGTGCGGAGACGAGGTCGTACGTGGACCCGGCCGCACGCCCGCTCGTGCGGCACTGCATCGCAGACCCACCCCCAAGAGATGGAAGACACTCGAATGAACAGGTTCAGGTTCAACACAGCCCGGCCCCGACGCGGCATGCTTGCCGCCGCGGCCCTCCTGCTGGGCGCCAGCACCGCTCTCGCCGCATGTGGCTCGGACTCGGGCTCGGACTCGGACGCGTCGAGCGCTGCCGGCGCCTCGGGCGGGTCCGCGTGCACCGAGAAGGTGGCCGCCGAGCACGAGAAGAACATCGCCCTCAAGGACCAGGACTGGCTGCCGACCGAGTCTCCCGACGCATCGGTCGTGAAGGGCAAGTCCTACTGGGTCATCCCGCTGACGTCGGCCATCCCGACGCTCGCGGACTACGCCCAGGGCTTCAAGAACGCCGGCGACGCCGTGGGCGCGGACGTCACGATCTTCGACGGCAAGGCCAATCCTGCGGGCATCACGCAGGGCGTCAGCAACGCGATCGCCGCGAAGGCCGACGCCATCGTGCTGATCCTCATCGACCCGAAGCTCATCGCGTCCGCCATGAAGTCGGCCGCGGACGCCGGCATCCCGGTGGTCCTGGGCGGTGGCTCGACCCCGAAGACCCCCTTCGAGGAGGGCGTCGCCGCCGAGACCGGGCAGAACCAGGAGGACCAGGGCCGGTCGGAGGCCATCGAGGCCCTGCGGGCGACGGACTGCAAGCTCAACGCGATCCTCGTGAACTCGCCGGGCAACAACGCAGGCGACGGCACGACCGACGGCATCCAGACCGCCGTCAAGGAGCTGTGCCCCGACGACT
>Ga0247734_1002159_pt1 | contig 13466 bp, 5 predicted proteins | sample UWRJL103311B2_FD_180933 | JGI IMG/M metagenome (GOLD analysis project Ga0247734, IMG submission 180933) | Plant litter microbial communities from Arlington Agricultural Research Station in Wisconsin, United States - UWRJ-L103-311B-2 | ecosystem: Environmental > Terrestrial > Plant litter >... | reverse complement strand
GGTATCGATACCAAGGGTCTATACAGAGTTCATGAGTTTACGAAAGTCGAGATGTTTGCTTGGACTTTGCCCAACCATTCCGCCTCAACGCAAGTATTTGAAGAGATGCTTGCTATTCAAACGGATATTTTGAAGTCGCTTGACCTACATTGCCGAGTACTAGAAATGCCGAGCACAGATCTTGGAGCTTCTGCGTCCCGGAAACGCGATATTGAGGCCTTTTTCCCCTCCAGGAAGCTAAAGGACGAGGGCTGGGGCGAGGTAACATCCGTCAGCACCTGCACGGACTACCAGAGCAGAAGGTTAGCCACAAGGGTAGATATGAGAAGCCAGGGAACGAAGACTGCTTTTCCATATACAGTAAATGGCACTGCTCTCGCAGTTCCTAGGGTATTAGCTGCGATTCTTGAGAATGGATGGGATGAGGAGAAGCGTGTGGTCAGGATACCCAAGGTGCTGTGGCCTTGGATGGATGGCCTTGAAGCAATCTCCGCAAAGGATAAATCAAGATAATAATTATTTCTATTGTAATATAGTAGTGTATAAATTCAAACCCAGTGGATATGTATCAGTATGCAATGCCTATCTTCAAGAAAGAGGGAGAGAGAAAGAGCATCACAAGGTTTTTGGGAATGAATATGGTAAGAGTGTAGATTTAAACAATCATTCTTAGTTGAGCTAAGTAGGCTAAGTAGGTATGTCGAAATAAAAACTCGCTTCTTCCTGGTAATAAAATCGTGATACTATCCGCTTAAACGCTAATCATAAGTGAAAACCCCAGCAATTTAAAATGCTTATAACCAGCTCCAAACCAACCTAAAGTAAATACAAGAAGTGAATAGGCTGACCAGCCTTTTCTCCAGCACGTAACAGAGAATCTTATTATGCTACTTCCATGGCTGGCTCAAAAAGGACCACAGGAGAGGATTCCTCAAGTAAGCTTTCACCATCCATACTACCGGTCCACTCCGTCCCTTCATCAATACTGTCACTCGTTCCTGTACCTGTCATGATTGTTGTTCCACGGCTACTTCTTCTCATTGTTCCGCATTCGCTTCCACCTTCGTCTCCTTCTTGATCCTCGATCTGGTCTTCATCTTCTGTTTCCTTCAATGCTAGATTTTCCTTGTTCAGATCACCATATCTTTGATGCGTTGTACCACCCCAGCTTGATTTTCGCAGAGTGCCAGCACCGTGAGGGGTTTTAACGCTCTGGCTACGTTTAAATCCACCAGTAGGTAAGTTGTGGGTGATTTGATTAAGTGATAAGATGCGCCTAGAAGCACCAGCTGGACTGTTGTTTGGAACTGTTGCCAATGCCCTATTACCGCTCATAGCCATGCTTACAGCACTGTGAGTTGTGTTAGACGAAGCCTTCGATGTGGTATTAGAAATGTAAGAGCCGGTAGTTGAGGTGGTATGGCTGGGTACACGTTTGCGACTCATTGCATCTCGGCCCTTGTTAGACTTCGATATTAAGAAGGCCCGTGAGTGATCGATAACTCCTTCGAGGATTCGACGTTCAAGACCCTCTGCGCGCGCTTCCATGGCGTGAAGCTCTTCCTGTCTGATTCGCAGTGCGGTTTCGAGGCTGGAAAGCTCTGCCGCAAGACGGATCTTCTGGTGTGCCAAATCTTCTTGTTCCCCTCGAAGACTTATCACCGATTCTTTGAGGTTTTCTTCTTCTTCACGCAGGCCAACTACAGTTGCTTCCACATGTTCTTTCTGTGCGATGCGTTTTTCAAGTGCAATGGTTGCAGCTTCGACAGCCTTCTCCTTGTCTTCATGATCATTTGCAATCCGTTGAGTCTGATTAGACACAAACTCAGAAACCTCAGCTGCAGTCTGCATAACCTTTTGATGGATCTGGTCTAGCATATCCAATTGGGCGAAGGATTTCCCAGCGGTGTGCATATGGTCGACTAACTTGTCTAGCTTTTCTTGAACTTGGCCATCATCGTATTTTTCTACTACAGGAGGAGCTTCACGTAAAAGCGGCGTTTCGACAGGCGCCGGTGGTGGTGGAATCTCCGCAATCTTTTCTTGTATGGTTGTAGTAGAAGCCTTCGAGTGTTCATAATGCTCTCCAACAATGAGTAAGACATCCTTGATAGACTCCAAAATTTTAGGATGATATTCGGTCACATGGCCTTGCACACCTTCAACTGCACCAAGGGTCTTGAAGACTTGCTCTCGGGTCAACTGGTGCTCGGCTTTCGCGTCCGCATGTGTCTCCTCCACCCTGGTGAAAGTATCTTCCACTCTATTGAACACAGTCTTCGCTCCTTCGTCCATTTTCTCCACTGAATCGGTAAGGGTTGTGCCTAGCGTATCCACAAGTAATTTCATCTCCTCTGCTACGGCTTTGGTTCCTAACAATGCCTCCTCCATTACCAAATTCTTGTCATCTCCAAGTTTGGTTCGAGCTTCTGCCGTAATCTGAGCATCATCATATTTGGTCATGAGATCATTAAACTTTTCGTCGAGCTTGGAGTCGAACTTATCCCAAGTTTGTTGAAATTTCTCATCTGATTCGAGCTTCGATCCTACCACACCAGCATTAGATTTCTCAAATTCTTCCTTCATAGTATCGAACAAATTCTTGATGTCATCTGTGATACTAGAATTTTTACCAATAGTCTCTCCTAGACCCTCGAGAAATTTGCCCAATGCCTCCACACTTGTTGCACCCTCGTCAAGCTTATCCTTGAGAGCATCTTTAAACTCCTCCAGGAAAGTTTTGATTTCTGAGACTCGCTCACCAACACCGACCGTTTCTGCCTGGCGATCGTCGAATGCTTTTGCATTAGTCGTGGCGTGGGTTTCTATTCTCTCCTGAAATTCCTTGACCAGCTCTTCCAAGTTCTTCACGTCATCCTTAGACGCTAGGGCGGCAATATCTGACATTACCATTTGGTCGATGGATGTTTTGATATCGAGACATAGAGACTCCACAGCTTCGACATCAGTTTTGGTAACCTTCTCAAGGTCCGCCGACTCATTGTCTGCCCGTTCCTTCAACTCAGCTATACCAACAATCACTTCTTTGACTAACGACTCGATAGCGATCACTTCACCGCTCTTCGAGACGTCTTCTAGATGCGAAGCCAATTCATTGACGCTATCTTTTGTTTCAGACATGATAAGTTCAACAGCATCGATATGATTCTTCTTAACTGTCTGCTCCGGATCAATCTCATCAATCTTGGCTTTGGTGTTTCGAAGAAGAGTCTCTAGTGCGACAACATCCTCCTTTTTGATGGAGTCTTCGTCATTGGGTGTCTCCCGACTAGATATTTCTGCAATAGAATCCTGAACTGATCGAAGCAACTCCTCAAGGTCTGCTAAATCCGCTTTTGAGATTGCGTCTGGCACAGACTGTGGAGGTGGTGGGTGCGTAGATTCTAAGGCTTCGACTTTGATACGTAATTGGGTGATTAGAACTTCCAGATTATCAATATCGTTTCGCTTCAAACCCTCAGCTGCAACCACGGCACCTGCTGTAATCGAAGCGACAGAATGATCGGATTGTCCGCTTTCACGGAGGCGATCTACATCAGCTCTGACTGCTTCAAAGCCTGCCTTGAGAGCATCCAAAATCTCGTAGTTAACAGTCATGTCTACATCAACGGGTTTGTTGACGATTTTTTCAACATCTCCACGTAAATTAGCAAGTCCATCTTGTAGTGCATCGAGGATTTCACCAGTGCCAGATACTACACTTTCATTGCCGTCTCGGGGTCGGTCGATCTCGGCTCGCAATCCATCCAGACCATCCTTGAGTGCTTCGATAATCTCTTCCTTGTCGCTACCCGATCCTCCACGTACAAGAGATGTTGCCATTGTTTCGCGTAGGTGCTCAAGTTCGCCCTGGACAGCTTCCATGGAGCTATCTGAGCCCTTCGAAATTAAGATTTCGAATTCGTCCCGTAAAGTGTCGAAGCTGTTTTGCATATTGTTCAGAATCTCATCTTTTCCAGTAATATCAGCAGCTCGGTCGACATAGGTCTCGATATCAGCGCGAAGTTTTTCGAAGCCGTCCTTTGTAGCATCTAATAGCTGCTCAGTGTCTCTACCATGGGCGGCGACATTTTGTTTCGCCTCATCTGATACAGCTCTAAATTCAGTTCGGATAGCCTCCGTCACCTCCGCTAAGCGTTCCAGAACCTGTTCCCCAAAAGCATCCATAGAGATTGGTACTTCACCAAGACCTGCCTTTACAGCATCAAAAAGATCGTCTCTAGTAAGACCACCGCCAATGTCTCGGCTCAAAGCCTGATCGTTTGCTGAAAGATCCGCATTCGATGGGAAGTCGAATGTGTTCAAACCCTCCTTCACTGCATCGAGCATATCGTCGCGGGTAATACCGGTCTCTCTTGGTTCTGGAAGCGGGGCGGATGGAAATTCGAATTCTTCCAAGCACTCTCTAACTGCATCAAGAATCTCCTCTCGTGAGAGGCTAGCCTCCGTTTCTACTCTAGGTGGTGAAAAGTGCTTTAGGCCTTCAACGACAGCGAGAAAAACCTCCTCCCTTGTGGCCCCTCCGAGATCCTTTGTGCTATCTTGTGGAGCATATTCTTGAATTCCTTCCTTCAAGCAGGCTAACAGCTCTTCTCGCTCTAATCCAAAGTGTTGAAGCTCAATTTCTGGCTTATAGTTTTCCCATGCATCTTTCACCGCTTCGATAATGTCAGCCTTTTCTAATCCAGGATTCTGCATTTGATCCGGCCTCTCATTTATCGCACTGCGTACTGCATTGTAAATCTCCTGGTAGTCAACAGTATTGCGCGAAACTGACGAGGAGGCAGACTGGCGCCGATTTTCCCGAAGGACACGATCCATATGCATCTTCAACTCCTCCAGCCCGTTCTCCACCACTCGCGCCACATGGTCTTTATCAGTACTCTCAGAATTGTCTTGGTTATTAGCCTGGTCTAATTTGCGACCAATTTCACGACCCATCCCAAGCACCTCTCCGCGAAGTTCGCGAACAAGTGCTTTTACTTCCGCAGTAAGCCCACCTCCTTGGGCAACGCTGTCCTTGACAGTACGAATAATTTTGAGTATCTCTTCGTTGATGATCTCAGCACCGCGCGATGATCCATTGGTTCCAATATTCTCTTTATTTCCTCTTGAGGCTAATAGTGCGCCCACTCGTTGCGTCATAGGTCCTTGTCGTGAGTGCTCAAAATCCAGCTCCAATCTTGGAGGTTCAGCAGAACTGAAATTTCGAGGTCTGCCAGAATAATCGTCGCCAATGTCATGTGTAATCATGTTTTGTGGAACGTTGTTGTCTTTAATAAAATCTACCAAATCCTCAAGCTTTTTGGCTGTAGACATCCCTTCTGATGCCAGACGATCTGCAACTTCGGTCAGACGAGAAACCAAAAGATCCTGGCCCTCTTTAGTCCCCATTTCTCGTAAAATCTTCTCCAGAAGTGCGATGCTTGCCGCACTATCAGGGTTATATATGGACGGGGTTCCCATGGATTCCCTATCTAAAGATGCAGCAAAGCTATTAGGGCTGGGAATCCTCGGCAGCGCAAAAGACTTCATTGTTTTAGATCCAGGGTTGTTGAACGCCCTGTTATCCAAGTACAAACCGCCCCCCCCGTAAACATTACTCGATGATCGAGATCCTGATTCCGACAAGTTTGTAACCAGTTCCCTTAGGCTTTTCCTGATATCCTCGTCTCTGGCGTTTGTGGCCTCCTTTAAGCTAACAAGGTCTGTCGCATTGTCTTTACTCCGCCTGCTTAGTTGAGCAATGTCTCGTTGCAGGTTAGTAGCAATGCTTGTGAGGCTGAGGATTTGATTAGAGATTGCATCGAAAGTCTGAGGCGAGCGAACCAGCGCATTGGATCCATTGGTAACGGTAGAGAGCGGGGGGTTGTCGGTATCCCTGCTGGCCATAGTTTGCAGGGCCAACATTGTAGCTGACTGAGGTGGCGTATTCTCTCCTAATATGCTTTGTGCAGGTTTCCTCAATGAAGGGCGGACCGATAGAGAGTCTCTGCTCTTAGGCTCTCTTGTAGGTGTCGGTGTTGTTGAGCGTCCGGGTTCCTTCTCTGGAGATCTCCCCTCGATCATGAAGTCTTTGCTCATTGGGGGTGTTGAGAGACGATGAGGATTCTTCTCCGGTGACCTAGAAGTACCAAAAGAGGACCCGCCCTCCAGAAAGCTGCTGAGATCTCGAACATTGCCAGTTTGGAGGGATTGCATACGTTTATGTGTCGCTTCTTTGACTAGGGACCGTTCGGGAGATGTGTCGGCACGCTTTGTGGGGGAGTTTGGGACATAACCATTTTCTCGCGCCTTTTCGGTTAATGCGGCATGTGCAGATTGTATGGCACTTGAAGTATTAGGTCGAGATGCGAAGGTTGGAGAGGAAGGATTCATAGGTAGTGGTGGAGGTGCGCGTTCAGGATCAGAGCTATCCCACCTAGAACTGTTGTCAGCGGAGGTCTTTATCTCAGTGACTGAAGAGCTTACATAGGAACTATTGCTCTGCTTTCTAAAGAAGCTGAATGCTGATGTCTCGATTGCCTCTCGCTATCGCGCGAGGTGCTCCGGTTTGTGGAAGGCATGGTGGCCAGTGAGGAATGCGGCGGATGCAAGGCTCAAAACGCCAAATGGCACGTTAAAAATTGGGTGGTGGCCAGCCAGATGTGTGATTTTATGACAGAGAAGAAGACTGGAACTTGACGAAGTTTTATGGCTAGTAGATGGATCCAGGAATAATAGGAGTTCCTTGTTACTCTGATCTTTTATCAAGGTCGACAGTTTGTTTACAAGGGGAGTCGTGTTGACCATCAACAATCTACCAAATTAGGTTAGCCATACCTTGGCAGTTCTTTAAGTGGAGAACAATACTGGCTGGCTGGCTGGACAAGTCTGAAACCTCAACTAACTCGCTCAGTAGAATACCATGCGAGCCTGAGCTATTAGAAGGGGGAACATCTTGAAAGTCCGCATCAGACCGAAAGTCGTCCACAATGCTGCGTCCTACCGTTAGTACTTGTGTAAGCTCTAGCGGATAACACCACCCTTATGGTCTCACCTAGAGCTTCTTGAGAGCCCAAAGATTGATTGCATTTCGCTGTTTTGTCTACGATACATTATGTTGCAACCAGTTGATAACTTTTCATATGTTCCAGCTAAGTGGCTGCAAAATCTTCAATGTAGGCGGACCTTTCTTCGTCGCTTTTTGCATTTATTTAAACCATATGCCTTATGAGGATGTTGTATAGGTCGGCAGTCTTGTATGCCTAATTGCACGAGTTGAGTGCTGGCAGTTTACTCTGCATGTTGTTGCTATAACTACATCCCATGTATGTCCTGGCAATTTTGTTCCCACTGAACTATAGAGTCATTCTTTCTCGAAATTGCCCAAAATCCTAGCGCAGATACGAACTCTATCACTGCTCTTAGACGAGAGACGAAGAGCATATAATGTTTATGGAATTCTTTGTTTACGAAGGATGATTTGAAATGTATTGGTTGCCTCGTTCCATCCACACCTTTTTGGATTTTTGGGATATGCTTAATCAATTATGACATAGGTGTTGAGCCATGGCAGTGCTTATATAAACATATAAAATATCTATGTAAATCGCACCATCCACTGAAATGCACCCCAATAATTGTGCGCTCTCCAACAAGCTATATCAACCTAGCCTAAGTCTCGATGCTATCGAGGTAGTGCTCAGTAACGCATACTTAGCGGTTCGATTTCTAACGAACCATTGCCGCTCTATCATTACGCGGATAGCAAATAAGTTGAACGATGTACAAGATAATGCTTATATGCCTTTTATATTGTGAACCTTAGTGTAGCTGAACTGCCGAGTCTAAGCAGTATAAGCATTAATATAAGAAGGTAAGAAGCACTGCATACAACATTCCCATGGCTTGTAAACCGAACCAGTCTGGAGTAATGATCTTGATGGAGCTGCCCCAAATGATCTGGGGAGATGGTTTGGATGCCTATAATTTTGAAACCTAGTATAGATAAGCTCACCCATAGCTACACACGCTTTCATGCCACCACTTTTACATTTCATTGGGAACAATTCAGAGCATGGCTATTATTTGAGTTTCGGGTTATGCCTCGCCTGGTCTAAATCTTATTGCTATGTAATCGGGCGATCTAATTCAAACTAAACTCAGTTGGATCGCTTGAACTAATCCTTCGAATGGTGGACTATCTAAATCGATTATTCATTCACACCGATAAGCAGAAGTGTTAAAGAGGAGAGGCTATCTTCACTAATTATTAGTCTGGTCAGCCGGAATATGCACCTCCAACCTCCAAATTAGATAGTTAATAAACAATAGAAGAATTGCCCATTACCGACGGCTTGGATCGAATGCACCCACTGAAGGACTATCACAATTTTAATATCGGTAGACTATGTGATTGGACATCTATACCAATAGAATACATGAGCAAAGTGCTTGCAAATTAGCCGTAACAGGCAGCCCGCTGCTTCAATAACTCTCTGGAAAATGCTTATCGGTCACGTGTGAATCTATTGGGGCGAACAAACTTACCAAGGCAAATGCCCGCTCGAAATGGTAAGTAACAACCTCTCTGTTCAATACGCGCCCGGGAGTTCTCTACTGTGGAGCTAGCAATAGGGAACTATAGCCATGCGCTTTGATTTTCCAAGATAGCCGCATCGATCAAATACTGTACAACGCATTGATAGACGCGGATGAGTTTGGACACCAAGCTAGTTGGAAAACAAGCAGAGGCATTTCGATCTTCCGCGGCAGTATACCTCCGTACACCGTAGAGACTTGTGCACCTAATCCTGCACCATGTCAGGTAAATAAATAAGAGGGCGACTCATCGTCGAGGACAAGGTTCTGGCGAACAAGGCAGGCTGAAGAGGCCAGCGCTTATCGACATCTGTGAGAGGTTGATACCCAATTCGCTTGTTATGCACATTCCCTGCAATGGGTAAAAGGTTACACCAAAGGGTCAACCACTCATAGCACCGATACTCGCACAGCCTACGCTTGATCGACTACACCGAGTGTTGGTTTTCCTCCTTGACTCTTTCAGCCACAGCAGAGGTCTTATTGTCATTGGCCGCTCCTTTAGGGCCCGTTAAAAAAGGTGGATGGTCTCAGTGAGAGAGCTATGGCATATTACGAACTTTCGACCATCAGACCTGCTGGCAATGATTCGGAAGAGTGGTCCCCAGCGACTACCCGTACTGTCGGGACCATCAGATAGCTTTGAATGGCCACTCGATCTGGCCCGTGGATCTTCCAAAAAGTCAATTTCTGTCAGTCGGCAAGCGTAGGCAGGCAACCAGGAAGCAGGCCGGCATGCTGCCACCACACCCTCTCATTTCTCTTAGAATCCAACAGAGGCGTTGGTATCTAGAGCCCCCCGTATTCCATATATCGCCCCCATCTCGCGCTTCTACTTTGAAGCTTGATCGTGTGGCATTGGCACTTTTGTTTTTTAAAGTTCGAACACGTCAAGATAAAGCACATCCACACCTAAACATTACAGGATAGTCTTCTTCCAGACCAAATACTTGTTCGGCAGAGGAAGTTGTCGATTCTCCCAAGTGAGGAATCCCTAGCCTCGCGCCTAACTTTTGGTTCAAGAAATTCAAATGGTGTTTCAAGGCACGGCATAATCCATAATCGTTCAGGGGAGAAGACCTCAGCATGGCCATCCTATGTCTCAGATCGGTCGTGTCGTTCCTTCCGTTTCTTATCTTGTTGAATCTAGCTCTGGCTTTGCAAGTTACACCGAATTCACCATGTGCCTCAGTGTGTCTCGATGATTCAACAAAAAGTGCGTCCGACCCAGCATCTTCGAACACTGGAGCATCGGAAATTGTTTGCTTGGATAGAGGGTATTCTACGACGGAAGTCGGTAAGAAATACCAAGCTTGTGTTAGTTGTTTGCAAGATAGCACTTCCTCTGATTCCGGTGAAAACGATCAGGAATGGTTCCTGTGTAAGCTCTACTTACTATTCAGAAGTGAGATTGATGTACTAACCACATGGGTCTAGATAATCTACGCTATACTCTCAGCTCGTGTCTTTTTGGTTTTGCCAATGCCACTGATGCAGTATCTACACCCTGCTCCACGTCGGAATCATGTGCTCATCTTCAAGAAGCTCTTGAGAATGACAATCTTGATCCTGCTGCAGGGCACCCGTACTCCTATTGCTCTGCTGATAACAATGCTTTCCTTGGCTCGTATCACGACAAATGTTCTAGCTGCCTCGGGAGCTCTAGCGATGAAAAATATCTTGCGAACTGTGAGTAGAATTTCCCCATACCTCTACAATTTTCCAATTTTAATGGCCTCCGCCTTAGTTATGAGAGCACTTCAAGCTGGATGTACTCAACGGCCTCCAGCTGGGCTGCTTATAGGCCTTGATGGAACGGTATTCTCGAAAACTACAGTGAATATCACTTATCCAGGGGATAACCACGAGAAAAAAAGAAAGGGGCTTTCGCAAGCAGGCATCATCGGAATTTCAATCAGTGCCGCACTATTTCTGCTTATGCTCGCCGCAGCTCTCTTTGTCTGTTACCGCAAACACCGGGATCGAAACAGAATGTCAAGGCTTAAATCTCCGTTGGATTCTCGGTTTGGTGCTCCGAACATCACATCACCAAACATTGGTGCTTATGGAAATCCGTATGCTGCTCCTGCAGTCAGTCCACCTCAGCCATTTGACCAATCATCTCTGTCCGTGAAGGAAAGGCAGGTAATGGGTCTTCAAAAACCAGTTGGCTCTAGGCATATATCAAGTCCAAGTTACCCTACTCCCAAATCTTGGGAGGGTACAAGCCAACCAACAAACAATCACTTGCCCCCATACTCTCCACCAGGGATGCCTACCCATCAGGCATATATACCCAACGGTCCTGCTATGGTCCCTGAGTCACCAGTCACTAGTATTGCTTCTAGTGGCACATATCAGAACTCACCATACTCATCCCCCAGGCCATCGCCCAGATATAACCCAGCAACAACACCTTCTATCCAGTCTTCTCGTGGGACACCTTTATCTCCAGCACAACCTCTCGGATCACCACAAAATAGAGACTCAGTACCTTCACAAACCCCTTATGCTCCATCTCAAACCTCTCCCCAGCCGCCTCCGACCCAACTTCAGAGCATCCAAACTCGCCTCGAACCACGCTCGAACCCCCGCGCCAGCGCAAGACGGGTAATCACAAAGTTCACCAGCACAGGCGGTTCAAATACCACGACAGGCTTCTCTTCACCAGTACAAATCAGCGCTCCTATGGCGACGCATGGTCCACGATTTGAGCATGAGCTGCATGAACAGCATGAGAGGGACCAGCATGGTAGAAGACGGAAACCAGAGACACCTCAAAGCGCCGAGAGTGAGGAGCAATGGCCAGGGTCATATTAGAGAAATATATCGCCTAGGTGACTAGTACATAATATATCTACCAAGTCGGGAGAGGTGCGGCAAAAATATGGAGTGACAGCAAATATATTTTCTATTTAACTATACAGGCAGCCCCTAACATTTGATAATCGGGCAGCACGGAATGCGGGATCTTGGAGTTTGGCGTTGGCGGTCCTCGGTGCGGGTTTGATCTGCATGGCGTTAAGGATGGGGGAGTTGGGGAGTACATACATAGTTTGATAGCGCCTTTTGACTTATATATATCACAATAAATTGTTGTCTTGGTAATTAGCTGTTGTGTTGATAGTCCCCCCATCTCGTGAATCTTCTGGTACCCGTGCATGTCCGTACTCAGAGTCTGCCTCAATTCAATGCTCTGCTGCGAGACTTGATATGGTATCTTTATCAAATTTGCACGATCCACGATCCACGATCCATGAAATAAATACAAGTTAAAAGCGCGCGTTTTCGACTGCTCGTATTCAGAGTGGTGGAGAGGATTCTATTTGCGGAAAGCACTTACATACAACCAGAGGTGTGGAGAGGGATAACACTTTGATAAGGACAGGAACTGACGAGGAGAGACAAATACGAGGAGAAAACGCAAGTTACATTTATGATCTCTTATCTAATTACAACTCAGATGCGTAAATCTGCGTGATTCCCAACTGGGATAGTGGAATTTCTCGGGGTATCCTTCCAACCGGGCCTGCTCGCCAAAACAATATCCAATTGACAATTCATTATGCAAAAGAAATTCCATACTCCCGCTCAATAACTTTCGGACAAGCAAATAAAAAGGCACTGTGCTTATGTGGTACCTCCTCTCTAAGAATTCCCAGGCGACGAACTTGGAGGAGCTCTGCCCCTTCCATTCATTGGATGCAGTAGAACAGGAGCTGCGTTCTGCATTGGGGTTACGTTCTGTATCGGGGGCACGTCCTGCATCTCAATCCTGTCGCCTTCCTCTTCCTCGATCGGTCTCTTCTCCATGCTTTTGCTCCTTCCTAGCCCCGCAATCGTGCCGCCAATGCTACCTTTCCTATCCATCGGCCATTCTCGGCCCACGGGTTGCACCTGATCATATGCGCTCACGGGACTCGAATATTGACTAGAGTACGGACTGAAATATGCCTTCTCTCCAAACGCACTGGCCGGGCTCTCTTCCTGAACTGCTGAGCTCGGTTGGCCCCATAGATGGCCCCTAACCAGCGGCCTCTGACTCGCAGGACTGTCGTGGAAAGCAGGACCAGCATTGTTGGCCTCAAACATACTAGGCGGTTGCTGTGGATTGCTAGCCTGTTGTTCGGCGATCCAGTTGGCGTAGCCGGTTTTCTTCTGGTGTTCAGCAAGTGCGCGGCGACGTCTACGCTTCCCGTTACAGACTATGCAAAAGCCCGTTATCACGAGGAAAAGGAGCACGCCAGAGATAGCGATGCCGACCTTAGCTCCGAGGCTCAGAACGCCTTTGTTGTGGTTGAAGGTTGACGAAATGGCCTTTGACGGGTCGGTCACGTTCATTGCTTCTTTGGAGAAGATGTCACCCTCGAGGGCAATTAGGTTGCCTGGTGTAGGTTGCTGCGTACATGCTCCACTGAGGACGGTAAGCACTAAGAACGGTGTTAGAGCAATTGTTCTAGTAGATGACACGAGCGGTACTTACTATTTGTGAGATAGAATTGCTCGTTTTGTTGAGCTAAACACGAATGGCATTTTGGGACAAAGACGTTGTTCATGAGTGCACAGTAAGAGTATGTGCTAGCATTTGGGGAAAGCGAGTCAAACTCTATTGCGTTCTCAAGTGTACCACAAGCAGTGCTATCCAGGATTAGAACTCGTCTTGCTTAACGATATGGCAGTCTGGCTTACCTAGTTGTGCAAGGAGTATCACCAGCTTGTGTGTTATTGGGAAACCCAAACAAGCACCAACTAATTGTGTATCGTAAATTATCTAAAGTTTCCTTATTAGTAAATGTTTCAGATTCCAGAAACAGGTTGCCGGGGGGGGGGGTAGGGGTTAACGTACATAAAAGCCAACGGAT
>Ga0247734_1002158_pt1 | contig 13477 bp, 16 predicted proteins | sample UWRJL103311B2_FD_180933 | JGI IMG/M metagenome (GOLD analysis project Ga0247734, IMG submission 180933) | Plant litter microbial communities from Arlington Agricultural Research Station in Wisconsin, United States - UWRJ-L103-311B-2 | ecosystem: Environmental > Terrestrial > Plant litter >... | reverse complement strand
AAGGCCGGCCGCAAGGTCGGCCACGTGACGGCGTACGGCGACGAGCTCGACGACGTCCTGGCCCGCGCGCGCCGCGCCGCGGGACTGTTCACGACCGGCTCCTGAGCCCGCGGGGGACGGGGCGGGAGCCTCGCTAGGATCGAGGCATGAGTGAGCAGCCGCGCGTCGGCATCGTGATGGGGTCCGACTCCGACTGGCCGACGATGGAGGCGGCGGCGACGGCCCTCGACGAGTTCGGCATCGCCCACGAGGCCGATGTCGTGTCGGCGCACCGCATGCCCGACGAGATGCTCGCCTACGGGCGTGACGCCCACGGCCGCGGGATCCAGGTCATCATCGCCGGTGCCGGCGGGGCCGCGCACCTGCCCGGCATGCTGGCAGCGGTCACGCCCCTGCCCGTCATCGGTGTGCCGGTGCCGCTCAAGCACCTCGACGGCATGGACTCGCTGCTGTCGATCGTCCAGATGCCGGCAGGCGTCCCCGTCGCGACGGTGTCGATCGGCAACGCCCGCAACGCCGGCCTGCTGGCGGTGCGCATCCTGGCCGCCGGTGACGCCGGGCTGACGGCGAAGATGGTCGCGTTCCAGGAGGAGCTGGCCGCCGTGGCCCGTGCCAAGGGCGAGAAGGTCCGCAACCCACCGAAGCGGGGCGCGGGCTTCCGCTGACCGTCAGGCGAGCTCGGGCTCGTCGACCAGGCGCAGGGTCTTGTCGGACCACGCGCGCAGGTCCGACAGCAGCGACGTGTCCTGCATCAGGTCGGTGCCGTACGAGGGCATCATGTCGACCAGCCGGGGACGCCAGGCGTCGAGGCGGTCGGGGAAGCAGCTCTCGAGCACGTCGACCATGGCGGCGACGGCCGTCGACGCGCCGGGCGAGGCGCCCAGCAGGCCGGCGATCGTGCCGTCGGAGTGGCTGACGGTGCAGGTGCCGAACTCCAGCGTGCCGGATGCGCCGTTGCGGCGGATGGTCTGCACGCGCTGACCGGCGGTGATGAGCTCGAAGTCGTCGCCGTCGATGCTCGGGGCGAACTCCAGGAGGCCCTCGACGCGCTGCTCGCGCGACTTGAGCAGCTCCTTGATCAGGTACACCGTCAGCGGCATCGAGTTCAGTCCGACGCCGAGCATCGAGAACAGGTTGTTGGGCTTGACCGATCGCGGCAGGTCCGTCAGGTGCCCGGCCTTCAGGAAGCGCGGGGAGAAGCCGGCGTACGGGCCGAACATCAGGCTGGGCTTGCCGTCGACCAGACGGGTGTCCAGGTGCGGCACCGACATCGGCGGGGCGCCGACCGGCGGCTTGCCGTAGACCTTGGCGTGGTGGCCCTCGGCCAGATCGGCGTTCGTCGTGCGCAGGAACTGGCCGCTGACGGGGAAGCCGCCGAAGCCGCGGATCTCGGGGATCCCCGACTTCTGCAGCAGGTGCAGGGCGCCGCCGCCGGCGCCGACGAAGACGAAGCGCGCGTTGACGCGGGTCTTCTGTCCTGTGCGGGTGTCCTTGACGACGACGGTCCACGTCGAGTCGGAGTTCTGCTTGAGGTTGCGGACCTCGTGGTCGTAGTTCAGCTCGGCACCGCCCCGCTCGAGGTGGTCGAGGAGCTGGCGGGTCAGGGAGCCGAAGTCGACGTCGGTGCCGCCGTCGCTCCAGTTCAGGGCGAGCAGCTCGTCGTCGGAGCGACCGGCCGACATCAGCGGCAGGCGACGGGCCACCTCGTCGCGGTCGTCGATGTACTGGATGCCGGCGAACAGCGGGTTGTCCACCAGTGCCTCGTGGCGGGCCTTCAGGTACGCCGCGTCCTTCTCGCCGCGCACGAAGCTGACGTGGGGCACCGCGTTGATGAACGTGCGCGGGTCGCCGAGGAAGCCCTGCGAGACGCCGTGCGACCAGAACTGGCGGGACAGCTGGAACTGCTGGTTGACCGTGATGGCCTTGGTGACGTCGACCGTGCCGTCGGGACGCTGCGGCGTGTAGTTGAGCTCGCAGAGCGCGGAGTGGCCCGTGCCGGCGTTGTTCCACGGATCGGAGCTCTCGCGGGCGGGGCCGCCGAGCCGCTCGTAGAGGCTGATGCTCCAGGTGGGCTCGAGGTTCTTGACCAGGGCGCCGAGGGTGGCGCTCATGATGCCGGCTCCGACGAGCAGGACGTCCGTGTGGACGACTGCCGGCGAGGAGCTCTGACGGACGACGAGGGAGGAGTGTTCGGTCACGCGACGATCACCATGAATTCAGCTCGGAGGTTCTGTGTAGACGGCTCTTGTGAAGCCATGCACAAGCCTCGCGCGCCGCGCCACCCGATGCCGCATCCAACGGGTGTGATCTTGTCGACATCCAGTGTGACGTGCGTCTCGTCGCCGCGGGGGCGCCGGCTCAGCCTCGGTAGAGACCCTGCTCGTACTGAGCCCCGTAGTAGCGCTCGAGCTCCTCGAGGCTGTCGTCGGGACGCTCCAGGCTCTGGGCGATCCTCGCCCGGCTCATGACGGCCTCGGGATTCCAGCCGGCGGGGTCCCAGAGACCCGATCGCAGGAACGCCTTCGCGCAGTGGAAGAACACCTGCTCGACCGCGACCTCGAGGATGACGACCGGGCGATGACCCTCGACCACGAGCCGGTCGGCGTACGGGGCGTCCGACAGCAGCGTCGCGCGGCCGTTGACGCGCAACGTGTCGCCTCGTCCCGGCACCACGAAGATCAGTCCGACGTGGGGGTTCTGCAGGATGTTCGCGAAGCCGTCGGCTCGGCGGTTGCCCGGTCGTTCCGGGATCGCCAGGGTCGTGCCGTCGACGACGTGCACGAAGCCCGCCGGATCGCCCTTCGGGGAGACGTCGCACGCCCCCGACGCGTCCGACGTCGCGACGAGGCAGAACGGTGACGCGGCGAGCCACGCGCGGTGCTCGGTCGTGAGGACCTGCCGGTCCTTGTCGAGCGCCCGCTGCAGCGGCGCCCCCATGACGGCTCTCAGCTCGGCATCGCTCGTGATCTCGGTCCGCATGCTCCGAGAGGCTACGCCTCGCGGACGTACGAGGTCAGGGACGTGAGGGTGGGAACGGCCGGTGAGGAGGCGAAGCCGAACCGCACCGGCGGCGTGACCGGCGCGAGATCACCCAGCTCCTCTCCCTCCCAGGTCGCACGGGCGCAGCTGAGCCGCCGCACGTGGTGGGCGGCATACCACTCCGTGCGGCCGTTGCCGGCGGTGCCGTAGGTGCGGACCCCGGGCATCAGCCGGGCCGCGACGGGGCTGCAGAGCCGGGCCCAGGCCGGGCTGCGGCGCAGCGCACCGGGGACGAGGCGCAGCACGGGGGACAGCCACAGCGGCCGGCCGGGCGTGAACCGCACCTGCAGCGACCGGGTGTGCACCGACCACTCGGTGCCACGGGCGACCGAGACGGGTTCGATCCGCACCTCGTCGAAGGAGTACGTCGACGCGACGAAGTCGGCGACGTCCTGCCGGGGCGCGAGAAGGATGCGGTGCCCCGACGGCTGCTCGACCATGACGTCCGCGAACGTCCCGAACGGGCTGGCGTCCCACATGCCCACCACGACCCGGGTGCCCGACGACGTGCCGATTCCTGCGATGTGACCCGCGAAGGAGCTCGTCATCTGGCCAGTCTGTCCGACGGGGTGAAAGAGGTGGCAGGCTCGACGCGTGCCCCTGCTCCCGTTCGACCTGCCGGCGGCGTTCCTGTCCACCGCGGGGCGCGGCGACGACTGGGCCGCCTGGGTCGCGGACCTGCCCCGGCAGGTCCGCGACCTCCTGGCGGAGTGGGAGCTCGTCGTCGACGGCGAGCCGATGCACGGGCGGACGGCGCTCGTCGTCCCGGTCAGGGCCGACGGACGGCCCGGCGTGCTCAAGATCGGCCAGCCGCGCGAGGGGGGCCGCCACGAGATCCTCGGCCTGCAGACCTGGCACGGGCACGGCGCGGTCCGCCTCCTGCGCGCCGATCCGCGGCGCACCGCGATGCTGCTCGAGCGGCTCCACGTGCGCGACCTGTCCACGGTGCCGGTCCTCGAGGCCGGCGAGGTCGTCGCCGGGCTGTACGGGAGGATCCACGTCGCCGCCCCGCCCCAGCTCGCGCCGCTCAGCCACCACGTCCGGGAGTGGATCGACGCGCTCGCGGTGCTGCCGCGCCAGGCCCCCGTCCCGCACCGCGTCGTCGAGCAGGCGGTGCACCTCGGCCGTGCGTTCGTCACCGACGCGGACAGCGTCGGCACGCTGGTCCACGCCGACCTGCACTACGGCAACGTCCTGGCCGGCGATCGGGAGCCGTGGCTCGTGATCGGCCCCGAGCCGGTCTCCGGCGACCCGCACTACGAGATCGCACCGCTGCTGTGGAACCGCTGGCCCGAGGCCGTCGCGACGGGCGACGTCCGGACCGCGGTGCGCCGGCGCTTCCACACCGTCGTCGACGCCGCCGGCCTCGACGAGGACCGGGCCCGCGACTGGGTCGTCGTCCGCGCGGCGTGCCAGGCGATGTGGGCGGTCGAGGACGACGACCCCGACCGGGTCACGGCGGCCGTCGCGATCGTCAAGGCGGTGCAGGAGTAGCGCTCGCCAACGTCCGAGGAGGTCGTTAGCGTGGCGTCATGCCACTCGTGACCTTCAAGGACCTGTGCATCGACGCCAACGACGTCCCGGCGATCCAGGGATTCTGGTCGCGCGCCCTGCACCTGGACGGCGAGCTCTTCGACGACGACGGCTCGGCCGTGCTGCGGGGCACGCACGCGACGCAGACCGTCTGGATCAACCCCGTCCCGGAGGCCAAGAGCGTCAAGGGTCGGGTGCACCTCGACCTCACGGCCGTCTCGCTCGAGGAGTTCGCGGGGCAGCCGCAGCTGTCGGGCGACGGGGAGTTCCCCTGGACGACGTTCGCCGACCCCGAGGGCAACGAGTTCTGCGTGTTCACCGGCAGCACCCGCACTCCCGGGCTCAAGGACGTCGTGATCGACGCGGTCGACCACGCAGCGATCTCGGCCTGGTGGGCCGAGGCCTGGGGCGGGACGTTGGCCGAGGGCGACGGGTACTCCTACATCGACGACGTGCCCGGGGCGCCGGTCGAGTCGTTCGACTTCGTCCCGGTGCCGGAGCCCAAGACCGGCAAGAACCGGATCCACTGGGACGTCATGCTCGAGCCGGGGGTCGGCGTCGGCGATCTCGTCTCCCACGGGGCCACGGTGCTGGCCGAACCGACCGAGGACGTCCGCTGGACCGTCATGGCCGATCCCGAGGGCAACGAGTTCTGCGTCTTCGCGCCCCGCTGAACCGGCGGCCCCGGCCGCTCGTGGCAGAGTGATCCCGTGGCCACCATCGACCTGACCTCCGACGTCGTGACCCTCACCGCGGCGCTCGTCGACATCGCGTCCGAGAGCCTCGACGAGCAGGAGATCGCCGACGCCGTCGAGTCGGCCCTGTCCGGTCTCGCCCACCTGGAGGTCGTCCGCGACGGTCACACGATCGTCGCCCGCACGTCGCTGGGGCGCCGTGAGCGCGTCGTCATCGCCGGGCACCTTGACACCGTGCCGGTCAACGCGAACCTCCCGTCCCGGCTCGAGGGCGACGTCCTGTTCGGTCTCGGAGCGTGTGACATGAAGGGGGGCGTCGCGGCGGCGCTGCTGCTGGCGGCGTCGGTGCCCGATCCCGTCCGGGACGTCACGTACGTCTTCTACGAGGCCGAGGAGATCGCCGCCCGGTACAACGGTCTGGGTCGCCTCGCGCGTGAGCGCCCCGAGCTGCTCGCCGGCGACCTGGCCATCTTGATGGAGCCGTCCGGCGCGGGCGTCGAGGCGGGCTGCCAGGGCACCATGCGGGTGGACATCCGCACGACGGGGGAGCGGGCCCACTCCGCACGGTCCTGGATGGGCAGCAACGCGATCCACGCCCTCGCGCCGGTGCTCGACGGGCTCACCTCCTACGTCCCCCGCGAGGTCGAGATCGACGGGCTCGTCTACCGCGAGGGCCTCAACGCGGTCGGCATCAGCGGGGGTGTGGCGGGCAACGTCGTGCCGGACGAGGCCGTCGTGACGGTCAACTTCCGGTTCGCGCCCGACCGTTCCGAGGCCGACGCGCACCAGCACCTGCAGGAGACGTTCGAGGGCTTCGGGCTGACGGTCACCGACTCGGCGCCCGGGGCGCTCCCCGGCCTCACCCGGCCCGCTGCGGCCGACTTCGTCGCCGCCGTCGGTGCCGTGCCGGGACCCAAGTTCGGCTGGACCGACGTCGCCCAGTTCGCGCAGCTCGGCATCCCCGCCGTCAACTACGGGCCCGGCGACCCCGTCTACGCGCACAAGGCCGACGAGCAGGTCCCCGTCGAGCACCTGCACCGCGTGCTCACGACTCTCCAGGATTGGTTGACGACATGACCGAGCGACAGCGAGGGAGTCGAGGAAGGCTCATGTCGGAGCCTTCGTACGGTGGTTCTTCGACGAAGGTGACGACATGACCGAGCGACGCGCCCACCGCAAGGGGCCGGTGCAGCTGCGCCGCGACCAGCTGCCCGACTCCACGACCGACCAGCGGCTGCTCGACTCGCGCGGCGACGCCGACTGGGTCCACACCGATCCCTGGCGCGTCCTGCGCATCCAGGCAGAGTTCGTGGAGGGCTTCGGCGCCCTCGCCGAGCTCGGCCCGGCGGTCAGCGTCTTCGGCTCGGCGCGCACCACGCCGGACGACCCGATGTACGCCGCGGCCGAGGAGATCGCCGCGAAGCTGTGCGGCGAGGGATACGCCGTCATCACCGGCGGCGGCCCCGGCGCCATGGAGGCGGCCAACAAGGGCGCCAGCGAGTGCGGAGGGGTGTCGGTCGGCCTCGGCATCGAGCTGCCGCACGAGCAGGGCATGAACGAGTGGGTCGACCTCGGGGTCAACTTCCGCTACTTCTTCGTCCGCAAGACGATGTTCGTCAAGTACGCGCAGGGCTTCATCGTCCTGCCGGGCGGCTTCGGCACGATGGACGAGCTGTTCGAGGCGCTGACGCTCGCCCAGACCGGCAAGGTCACGTCGTTCCCGATCGTGCTGTTCGGCAGCGCCTACTGGGGCGGGCTGGTCGACTGGCTCCGCGACACGATGCTCGTCGACGGCAAGGTCGGCGCGGCCGACGTCGACATGCTGCACGTCACCGACGACATCGACGAGGCGATCGGCTACTTCGTCGCCCACGACGACTAGCCGCGCACCAGGGAGCGCGCGATGTCGTTGTGCCGCTCGACGAGGGGCCCGGTGTCGACCGTGACCAGCCGCCCGTCCTCGACCACGACGCGCCCGCCCACGACGGACAGGTCGACGGTCGGGGGCTGGCAGAACACGACGGCGGCCAGCGGGTCGTGCACCGCACCGCCGGCCATCGCGAGCGTGTCGAGCCGCACCCCGATGACGTCGCCCATCAGGCCGACCTCCAGACGTCCGACGTCGTCACGGCCCAGCACCTCGGCGCCGCCGCGGGTGGCCATGCGCAGCGCCTGACGGGCCGACATCGCCGCGGGCTCGCCACCGACGCGCTGCAGCAGCATCGCCATGCGGGCCTCCGCGAGCAGGTGCGACCCGTCGTTGGACGCCGACCCGTCGACGCCCAGCCCGGTGCGCATCCCGGCCGACGTCCACGCGCGCAGCGGCGCGATGCCGGAGGCCAGCCGCATGTTCGAGGAGGGGCAGTGGGTGGCTCCGGTGCGCGACGCCCCGACGCGGACGATCTCGTCGGGCGACGGGTGGACGAAGTGCGCGAACCACACGTCGGGTCCCGTCCACCCGAGGTCCTCGCACAGCTCGACCGGCGACCGGCCCAGCGTCGCCCGGCAGAACGCGTCCTCGTCGACCGTCTCGGCCAGGTGGGTGTGCGAGTGGACGCCGTACGAGCGGGCCAGCGCGACGCTCTCGCGCATCAGGTCAGGCGTGACGCTGAACGGCGAGCACGGTGCGAGCACGACCCGGGTCATGGCGCCGGGGCGCGCGTCGTGGAACGTCTCGACGACGCGCTGCGAGTCGGCCAGGATCGCGTCCTCGTCCTCCACGACGTGGTCGGGCGGCAGCCCGCCGTCGCTCTCGCCGCGCGACATCGACCCGCGCGACACGTGGAAGCGCAGGCCCACCGGCTCCGCCCCCTCGATCTGGTCGTCGACCCGCGCACCGTTCGGCCACAGGTACGTGTGGTCGAATGCGGTCGTGCACCCCGAGAGCGCCAGCTCGGCCAGCGCCAGGCGGGTGCTGACCCGCACCGCCTCGGGCGTCAGTCGCGCCCACACGGGGTAGAGCGTCCGCAGCCACGTGAACAGCTCCGCGTCCTGCGCCATCGCCCGGGTCAGCGTCTGCGAGAAGTGGTGGTGCGTGTTGACGAGCCCCGGCATCAGCACCATGCCGCGCGCGTCGACGACCCGGTCGGCGGTCGGCAGGTCGCGGGTGGGGCCGACCGCGGTGATGACGCCGTCGGTGATCACCAGGCCCGCGTCGGCGATCTCGGAGCCCTCGTCGTCCATCGTGGCGAGCAGGGTCGCGTGCTCGATGCGCATCGATGCCATGCGGTCATCATGGCCGAGCGATGTCACCGGCAGATGACAGACTCCAGCTCATGAGCGACAGCAGCCCGGCGGTGTTCCGGTGCCCGTGGGGTGACGATCCCGCCATGACGACCTACCACGACACCGAGTGGGGCCGGCAGCTGCGCGGCGATCGCGAGCTGTTCGAGCGGATGTCGCTCGAGGCCTTCCAGTCCGGTCTGTCGTGGGCCATCATCCTGCGCAAGCGCGAGGGGTTCCGGACGGCGTTCGCGGGCTTCGAGCCGGCCGTCGTGGCGGGCTTCGGCGACGCCGACGTGGCGCGGCTCCTCGACGACGCCGGCATCGTGCGCAACCGCCTCAAGATCGCGGCGACGATCGCCAACGCTCGCACGCTGCTGCAGCTCGACGAGTCGTTCACCGAGCTGCTGTGGTCGTTCGCGCCCGAGCCGCGGCCGGCCCCGCGCTCGTCGGCCGAGGTGCCGGCCACGACGCCGGAGTCGGTCGCCCTGGCACGGACGCTCAAGAAGAAGGGCTTCCGCTTCGTGGGCCCCACGACGGCCTACGCCCTGATGCAGGCCACCGGCATGGTCAACGACCACCTCGCCGGGTGCGTGGCGCGGGACCAGGCCGGTCCCGGCTGACGCCTGCGCGCACATCCGGCGCAGCGCGTGCTGGCGTGGCTCCGCCCGATGGCGGGCCGTTCGGCCTACGATCCGGACATGTCCAACCGGAGAATTCCCCGCTCCCGTCGCGCGATCGGCGCCTCGGCCCTGCTGCTGACCGCCGTCGTGGTGGCCGTGGTCGGCATCGTCGTCTCGACCGTCCCGGTCCTCGTCGCCACGACGCTGTACGCCGTCGTCACGGGCGTCGTCGCGGCCCGCCTGCTGTCCGACGAGATCGCCCAGCTGCGACGCGACTGGGCACGCGACCGCGCCCAGCTCGCCGACAGCAACCGCACCGCCGCCGTCGCACGCTCGCGTGAGCACATCGCCTTCGCCGAGCAGATGGGACAGCGCGTCAGCCTGCGCGACTCGCAGATCGCGACGCTGCGCGACGCGATGGTCACCGCGGAGATCGAGCTGGCCCAGGCCCGCGAGCGCGTCTCGGCCGAGCGCGCCCGCAGCGCCGCCCTCGAGGCCGACGTCGACTCCGCCCAGTCCGACCTGGAGTCGGCGCGGGTCGATCTGCGCAACGCCAGCGACGCCCTCGCCGCCAGCGAGAGTGCCGAGCTGCAGGTGCGGGCCGAGCTCCTCGCGTGGGAGGAAGCCGCCACCGAGGAGACCCGTCGCGAGCACGACCGCAAGGTGGGCTGAGGCGCTGCCTCAGCGGCCTGTGAAGACGGGCTTCTCCTTGGCCAGGAAGGCCTGCACGGCCGCTCGGTGGTCCGCTGACGCACCGGTGATCTTCATCTTCAGCCCCTCGTGCTCCAGCGACGACGGCAGGTCGTGGTCGGCGGAGAACGCCAGAGCCCGCTTGATCGCGCCGTAGGCCAGCGTCGGACCGTTCGCGAGCTCGGTGGCCAGCTCGGCGACGGCCGCGTCGAAGTCGTCGTCGTCGACGACGGACGTCGCGAGGCCCAGCGCGAGGGCCTCCTCGGCACCGACCGTCCGTGGCCGCATCAGCAGGTCGGCGGCCCGCGCGTACCCGATGAGTCGCGGCAGCGTCCAGGACGCTCCGGTGTCGCACGAGAACGCGATCGCGGCGAAGGCGGTGTTGAAGCCGGCCGACCGCTTCATGACCCGGAAGTCGGCGGCGAAGGCGAATGACGACCCGGCGCCGGCGGCGATGCCGTTGACGGCGGCGATGACCGGCTTGGGCATCGTCGCGATCGCCGTGACGATGGGGTTGAAGTGGTCCGCGAGGCTCGTGGCGCCCCCGAACGACTCCTCGCCCGACAGCTCGGAGACGTGCTGCTGCAGGTCCTGGCCGACGCAGAACGCCCGCCCGGTGCCCGTCAGGACGACGCATCGCACCGCGCTGTCGGCTGCCGCGGCGTGCAGCACGTCGCGCAGCGCGACCTTCGCGGCCAGCGTCATGCTGTTCATCCCCTGGGGTCGATCGAGGGTCACGGTCGCGATCCCACCGGCGACCTCGTAGCGAACGGGGGGTGCGTCGAGGTCGGTCATGAGTGGCTCCTGTGGGACTGAGGTCGATTCCGGTCGTGGCATAGGCGATAATGGCAGAGAGGCTTCGACCGTTGCGGTGGAGCACCAGGACGAGAGGGGAACTGATGGCCGCCATGAAGCCACGGACCGGAGACGGACCGATGGAGGTCACCAAGGAGGGCCGCTGCATCGTCATGCGGGTCCCGCTCGAGGGTGGCGGACGTCTTGTCGTCGAGCTCAACAACGAGGAAGCGGCCACTCTCGGCGACGCGCTCAAAGCGGTGTAGGTGTACGGGCTCACCGTGCGGTGGTCGTTGACCGACGCACCCAAGGGGACCTTGAAGGCTCTTCGGGCCTACGTCGAGGACGAGTCGTACGCGAAGTTCGCCGGGCTCGACGGGCTGCGGTTCAAGACGTGGCGCGCCGTCAAGGGCGCCTGGTTCGAGGGCAGCTACGTCTTCGTGTCCGACGAGTCGCGGGCGGCGTTCCAGGCGTCGTTCGAGAAGACCGCCGCGGACGCCGCCGGGTCCACCATCATCGGCTCGGCGCCGATCCTGATCGAGGCCTGCGAGATCGTCGCGGTCGTCCGTGGCCCATCGGGCTTCCGCTCGTCGAGCCACTTCGAGCACGAGCGCAAGGACGACTAGCCCCGCTGACGCGCGGGTTCCGCCCCGCTGACGCGCGAGTTCCGCCCCGCTGACGCGCGGGTTCCGCCCCGCTGACGCGCGGGTTCCGCCCCGCTGACGCGCGAGTTGTGAACGTGCTGCGGAGCGCCAACCCACGCGTCAGCGTGCGCAACCCACGCGTCAGCGTGCGCTAACCCACGCGTCAGCGTCGGCGGGGGGTCAGGCTTGCAGCTGGGCCACCAGCAGGCCGTCGCCCAGCGGGACGAGCACGCTGCGGAGGCGGTCGTCGGTGGACACCTGCTGGACGACCTCGCGGATCGCCGTCGTCTCGGGGTCGCGCTGGGCGGGGTCGGCCACGCGGTCGTGCCAGAGCGCGTTGTCGAACACGATGAGGCCGCCGGGGCGCACGAGGCGCACGGCCTGCTCGAGGTACTCGCCGTACTCGACCTTGTCGCCGTCGAGGAACACCAGGTCGTAGCCGGCGTCGGTGAGCCGAGGCATGACGTCGAGGCCGGCGCCGGCGATGAGCCGGAAGCGCTGCGGCGCGTGGTCGGCGGACCGGAAGGTCTCCCGCGCGAGGCGCTGGTGCTCGGCCTCGAGGTCGACCGACGTCAGGACGCCGTCGGGCTGCATGCCGCGCAGCAGCCACAGGCCCGAGACGCCGGTGCCGGTGCCGATCTCGGCGACCGCCCGGGCGCCGATGGCGGAGGCCAGGAACGACAGGGCCGCTCCTGCGCCGGGGCTGACGGGGACGACGCCGACCTCGTCGGCGCGACGTCGAGCAGCGGCGAGGTGGTCGTCCTCGCTCTGGTAGTCCTCGGCAAAGGCCAGGCTTGCTGCGGTGGTGATGACGGGCTCCTCGGTCGACGTGGTGGGCCCAGCCTATCGGCGCGGAGCGGCCGGACCGCGGAGGCCGCGACACGAAGTCGTCCGAGGGCGCATGACGACGGAAAAGAGGGGAACGGTCAGGTGGTTCTGTGCGTTCTCTCAGGTGAGGGCACAACGATCTAGTCATGAAGGTAGAAGACGTGGTCACCACGACGCTCGAGACGACTCCGCTGAACTGGGAGGGCATCGTCGAGGAGCACTCGGCGCGGGTCTACCGCCTCGCGTACCGTCTCACCGGCAACCGTCAGGACGCCGAGGACCTCACGCAGGACGTGTTCATCCGCGTGTTCCGCTCCCTCGACACGTACGAGCCGGGCAACTTCCCGGGGTGGCTGCACCGCATCACGACGAACCTGTTCCTCGACCGTGTCCGGCGCAAGTCGCGCCTGCGCATGGACGGGTTCGGCGACGGCGCCGAGGACCGGCTGCTGAGCCAGGAGGTCCTGCCCGAGTACGCGGTCCACGACGCCAACTTCGATCCCGACATCGAGGCCGCGCTGGGCTCGTTGTCCGACGAGTTCCGCGTCGCGGTCGTGCTGTGCGACATCGAGGGCCTGTCGTACGAGGAGATCGCCGACGTGCTGGGCATCAAGCTCGGCACCGTGCGGTCACGCATCCACCGCGGTCGCACCCAGCTGCGCGAGACCCTCGCCCACCGCGCCCCCACCGAGGGACGCACCAGGTTCGTGGGTCCGGTCGGCGTCTGATGCCACACCTGGGTGCCGACGTCGCCGCATACGTGGACGGACAGCTGTCCGACTCCGCGATGCGCGACGCGGCGACCCACCTCGCGTCGTGCGACGCGTGCGAGCGGGCCGTCCGGCAGCAGCGCCTGCTGAAGTCGCGGATGTCCACCGTCGCCACACCTCGGCCCCCGGCGACGCTCCTGGCCTCGCTGGCGGGTCTGGCAGCCGACCCGCCGGCCCGCGAGTCGTGGTGGGTGCGGATCGGGCGGTCGGTCCCGTTCCGCGCCGGGGTCGTGCTGGCGAGCGCGTCGCTGGCCGTCATCGCCACGGCGTACGTGGTCGGTGGCTCGGGGGAGCGGATCGGCGACGACGTCGCGCCGCCCTACGACCGCTACGCGGCGGACTTCGTCGGACCGGCGACGGTCGCGTCGGGCGACGTCATCACGGCTGCTGCGATGGACGACCTCACCGACTTCGGCTGGGCCTGCCACGACGTCCTCGCCGGCGACCTGCGCCGGGTGTCCGGCGCCTACACCGATGACGACGAGGTCATCTCGCTGGCGTACAGCGACGGTGTCTCACGGCTCAACCTGTTCGAGCAGACGGGTGCGCTCGACGCCGCGCGTCTGGACGGCTTCCGGTCGGTGCAGATGGCCGGGGCACGGGTGTGGGTGCGTGAGGGCGCTCCGACGGTCGTGACG
>Ga0247734_1002157_pt1 | contig 13482 bp, 10 predicted proteins | sample UWRJL103311B2_FD_180933 | JGI IMG/M metagenome (GOLD analysis project Ga0247734, IMG submission 180933) | Plant litter microbial communities from Arlington Agricultural Research Station in Wisconsin, United States - UWRJ-L103-311B-2 | ecosystem: Environmental > Terrestrial > Plant litter >... | reverse complement strand
TATTCATGGAAGTAAGTTGCCGGGCGTTTCCAGTCTGTGGGCGAGGTTAGCACAACAATATGATGGTAAAGATCGCTGGTATCTGGAAGCACTAGGAATTGGAGCGGAAGGACAATGGGATTCATTCTTCAAAGCATGGGAAGCTGTTGCCGGACCCAATCCGATACAAAGCCAGGCTGGTAAAGATATTGTCTGGCGTTCCAGAAGCAAGGAATCAGTAACCTTGCTTGCCTCTTTGGCCAGTGATCCAAGTGTAGATCTGAAAAGCAGGTTACGTTATTTCCGGGCATTTGATTTTAATCCGGGCGGAAAAGAAAAATCGGCTGCTCTATTAAAAATAATGAAAGGAAAAGTATCAAATCAGAATGAAATAAATGAATTGGCATTACGTCACCTTGACCCTGCTTTTGTAAAACAATCACAGGAGGCGCAAATAGCGCTGAAAAAATTACTGGACGGTTCTTACGGAACCGCTACTTATATGGAACTGGTAGCCCGTTACGAATTGCCTTCTGAAAACAACCGTTTGCTACAACTGGCACTTTCAAAATCCTCCACTAATATTGGTCGTCAGGCTGGTCAGCAATTGCTGAAACAGGGGGGAGCTGCTCTGGTTTGGAGTACAATAAAAGGAAAAGATGAATCTATGGCAGAAGGAATGCTGGCGTCTATTAAAGGTGTGGGAAGCAAAGAGTCTCTTAGTATTTTGAAAAGTGTTGCACTGGATACCAAATATCCGGTCAATATTAGAAGCGAAGCAATCAAATCATTAGGAGGCACCATGAATGGTGAAGATGAAGTTTTGGTTCTGTTAAAAGAAGATAAAATTTCCGGTGAATTAAAAACGGCCGCAGTACAGGGATTAAGCGGCGCATGGCGTAAAGCAGTAAAAGTAGAAGCTGCAAAATATCTGGAAGGATCGGTTGCTGCTGTAAAAAAACATCCGGAACTGAAAGAATTGGTTGGCATGAAAGGCAATGTATCCAAAGGCAAAGAAGTGTTTGCGATGTATTGTTCAGTTTGCCATCAGGTGAATGGTACAGGAATGGATTTTGGCCCTAAACTTTCTGAAATTGGTGGAAAACTGCCAAAGGAAGCGTTATATGCAGCTATTTTTGAGCCAAGTGCAGGGATTGGTTTTGGGTATGAAGGTTTTGAAGTAACATTTAAAGACGGCTCAACGGTATCGGGAATTGTTTCCAGCAAAACAGAAACTGACCTGATCATGAAATTCCCGGGAGGATCTACCCAGGAATATAAAATGTCCAAAGTAAAATCAATGAAACAAATGAAAGATTCTATGATGCCAGCCGGGCTTCAGGATGCAATGAGCACAGATGAACTGGTGAATCTGGTGGAGTATATGAGTAGTTTGAAGAAGAAGTAGGAAATGTTGGGAAAACACGAGTTTGGATTTGTGTTTTCCCAATCAATTTTAGTTCAATAATTAATACATATTTTGATCTTCAAACTCAGAAATAAGTTTTGCTGCTTTTTGACGGGTTTCAACAGTCCCAGCATTATTTCATCCGCTTTTTACCTCATTGCCTGTTTTATATTCTGACGTTCTTCTTCGGTCGTAACTGCGAAATAATCCAAACAGGCTTTGCTGGTAATATCATATTTACCAATAGTTGTCGCCTCTTTTAAATTCTTGATTAAATTTTTCATTATGACAGTTTTTTGCTGATGACTACTTAGTAATTTACTATTTTGTGATATAATAAAACAATAGTAAAATGTGAGTTCTAAGTTTTGTAGTTACATAAATTTTTCCGCATTAAGAAAAATATTAAATTTGATTTATGACAACATTAAGAGTAGAAATTGATGAGGAAAAAGATCTGTCCTTATTGCAAAAAGTCTTGACAGAACTTGGATTCAAATTCAGTATGGAAAATGATAACTACGAATTAAATAATCTTTCGCAGGCTGCTATTTCAGGGATTAATGCAGGACTAAAAGATATTGAAGAGGGAAGAGTCTTTAGCCCCGAAAATGCAATGTCCCGCATTAATAAAAGATTACTCAGCTTCGCTCAAATAATGCTGCTCAGTAAGTAATTAGAATGGTCAGAACGGACTATTGTGGATTACGAAATCTGACTGAATTTTTGTACCAAAATTGGGGCGAACAGATAACTTTACGTGTACTTGGAGAAATTGGCCATCAGATAAATTGGGTAAAAACAATCCTGAACAATTTCCAGTCTTTATTAAACAAAATGAAATAAGGCGTTGTGTGGCTTCCGCTCAGACGTCAATATTTTTTGTTGTTAAATCAAATACAATATTTTTATTATCAATATTCGACAACAGGCTCAATCCTGTCAAATATCCTTCTTAATCCACATCAATTTATCCAACAATAATTCCTCCCCTCCATTCACTACTTTCAAAATTCATTTCGTTATTCAAAAAACATGAGGTAATTTTAAATGTTTTTTTGAATAATATCCGCATCATCTTAGTACGTTTTGAAACAATTTCACTTTGCGAAAATTGCTGCATTAATTGTTGTAATTATCTCTTCCTCCAATACTTATAGTTTTTGCCAGGTTTCCGATACATTAACTGTAATAAATCCTGACAGTGTTTACGCCCGTCTTTCTGAGTCTGAAAAAAGATTTACCATTAATGCCGTTGCCGGTATTCAGGTAGCTGATGGCCTGGAAGCTACATTATTTGCAGCTGAACCGAATTTAACCAATCCAACCAATATTGATGTAGATCACCGTGGCCGGGTTTGGGTTTTGGAAGGTTATAATTACCGTCCTGCCGTTAATGGAAAATCAGAACTTGGAATGGGGGACCGGATTCTGATTCTGGAAGATAAAAACGGCGATGGAAAAGCGGATGTAACCAAAGTGTTTTATCAGGGACCGGAAATAAATGCACCTTTGGGAATTTGGGTAATGGGCAACAAAGTTATCGTTTCTCAAAGTCCATACGTGTGGCTTTTTACGGATACAAACGGAGACGATAAAGCGGATACAAAAGAGATTATTTTTAAGGGAATCGGAGGAGCTCAAAATGATGCAGGTGTGCATGCTTTTGTATTTGGCCCGGATGGTAAATTTTACTTTAACTATGGTAATGCAGGCAGGCAACTGGTTGACGGACAGGATAGACCGTTGCTGGATAAATATGAAAGGCCCATTAATTTCAGGCAATATAAACAAGGTGTTGTTTTCAGGTGCAGTCAGGATTTTACCAAAGTAGAAATCCTGGCAGAAAATTTTCATAATGGATTTGAAGTCGCTGTGGACAGTTATGGAACCATGTGGCAGGCGGATCAGGAAGAACCGGGAAATGGCGGAGACCGGGTTTCGTATGTGATGGAAAATGGAAATTTTGGATATATTGATGAAATGAATGGTAATAGCTGGCGGGTAAACCGGACTAACCTGGAAGACGAAATTCCAAGGCGCCACTGGCATCAGAACGATCCGGGAGTTGTACCTAATTTGTTGCAAACCGGTTCTGGATTTCCAATGGGAATGACGGTTTATGAAGGAGATTTGCTACCCCGCCGTTTTTGGGACCAGATTATTGTGGCTGATGCCGGACAAAATTCTTTGAATTCCTTTCCTGTTCAGGATGATGGTGCAGGTTATAAATCAACCGGAATCATTCCAATTATGGAAGGCAAACGCGACAAATGGTTCAGACCTTCGGATGTTTGTGTTGCGCCGGATGGTTCCCTGATCGTGTCCGACTGGTATGATCCAATAATCGGATCAAATAAAATGAAAGATAAAAGCAGGGGGAGATTGTACCGCATTGCACCTCCGGGAGTACCTTATAAAATTCCGGTTTATGATCTCACATCTGCTGTTGAAGCTGTAAAAGCATTGCAAAGTCCCAATTTATCCATGCGTTATATGGCTTGGAATGCATGTGTTAAACTAGGCTGGCAAGCTGAGGAAGAACTGGAAAATCTGTATAGGCAATATGATGGAAATCCTCGTTTACGGGCCCGTGCACTTTGGGTTTTAAGTAATATCGAAGGATTTAATTCACGTAACCTTGATATTGCGGTAAGGGAACTTAATCCGAATTTACGAATTGTTGGTCTTCGTGCTGTTCGTCAGCGCAATAGCGACCCAACCGAATTTATCAAAAGAATGACTGCCGATCCCAATCCGCAGGTTCGTCGTGAGTGCGCATTGGCAATCAATCATAATCATACTTATGAGGCTCTGGATGTTTGGCTGCAATTAGCGAAGCAATATAAAGGTAATGACCGCTGGTCGGTGGAGGCATTAAGTATAGGTGCCATTGGGCAATGGGAGCGGATTTTTCCAGCCTGGCTTGCAAGAGCGGGTGCCAATCCTGAGCGTTCACCTGCCGGAAAAGACATCATCTGGCTGGCCCGCACGCGGCAGGCAATTCCTTATCTGACTGTTCTGGCGTCGGATACGGCGGTAAGTTTTAAAAACAGACTTCGCTATTTCCGTGCATTTGACTTTTTCCATGCAGGTTATGAAAAATCACAGGCTTTGCTGCATGTATTGGACGTTCCTTCATCTGACCGTATTGAAGTGAGCAAACTTGCCTTGTTACATTTGGACAAATCTTTTGTTTCAAACTCGCAGCAAGGGTTGACAGCTTTGAATAAATTATTGAATGAAACATACGGAACCGAAGATTATATTGAACTGGTAAACCGTTATCAGCCTGTTTCTGAAAATGACAGATTATTTGATCTCGCTCTTGCAAAATCCAATGAAGTGATTGGCCGGGATGCCGGAGCACTGCTTTTGGAACAAGGAGGTGTATCTTATATCTCTGAAAAACTGACTTCCTTAAACGATAAAAAGAAAATAGCATTACTCGCTTCAATTCAGACATCAGGTAGTCCCGAGGCGATTTATTTGTTACGATCTGTTGTATTAAATACCAATGAAGCCGCCACAGTTCGGTCGAACGCTGCCCGGTATTTAGGAGGAAGCTGGCCTGGGGAAGAGTCTGTTGTCAAATTATTGAAAGAAAACAGAATTGATGGAGAAGTAAAAGAAGCTGCTTTGGAAGGAGTGAAAAATGCTTTCAGAGAAGAAATAAAAAGTGAACTTGCTCCTTATTTTCCAAAGGTTTTGGTAGAAGAGACAGTAGCTAAACCGGCTGAAATAAAAACAAAAAAGGAAAAGCGCAGAAGGAAACGGGATGCATAATTAATTTGTGAGGGTATATTTTAGCAAAAACTATCTTTACATGTCAGAAACTATAAAATAAAAAAAGATATGCTTCGCAGAAATTTTGTGAAATCTACATTAGGAATGGCTGGTGCTGCTATGGTGGCCGGTGAAACTTTCGCTGCTCCTGGTGCTCCACTTGCCAAAAACCAATTTAAACTTAAATATGCTTCTCATTTTGGCATGTTTCAAAACAGCGCCGGAAAAGATATTATTGATCAGCTGAAATTTATGGCTGACCAGGGGTTTATGGCATTGGAAGACAATGGCATGATGAGCAGGCCGGTAGAAGAACAGGAAAAAATAGCGAAAGAAATGATCCGTTTGAAAATGGAAATGGGCGTTTTTGTGGTAGATAAGGGTGGAAACGGGGCTAATACCCTTGCAGCAGGAAAAAAAGAAAATATTGATATTTTCCTGAATGGATGTAAAAAAGCAGTTGAAGTTGCAAAACGTGTCAATGCGAAATGGATGACAGTTGTGCCAGGAGATTTTGATCGGAGTTTACCTATTGGAGTTCAAACAGGGCATGTAATCGACGCACTTCGCCGTGGTGCTGAAATACTTGAACCAGCCGGGCTGGTTATGGTTTTGGAACCGTTGAGTGATTCTCCTAACTTATTTTTAAGAACCTCCGACCAGACTTATGAAATTTGCCGTGGTGTAAATAGTAAATCGTGCAAAATCCTGTATGATATTTACCACATGCAAAAAAATGAAGGTCGTCTTATTTATAATATTGAAAAAACATGGAGTGAAATTGACTACTTCCAGATAGGCGATGAACCTGGCCGTAACGAGCCAACAACAGGAGAAATTAATTACAAAAATATATTTAAATATATCTACGACCGTAGTAAAAAAGAGAATAAATCCTTTATCATGGGGATGGAACATGGTAATTCTCAAAAAGGACCAGAAGGAGAAAACGCTTTAATTAAAGCGTACGTAGACAGCGACAACTTCGCAATTTAGGAGGCGTTTAGCTATTAGCCGATAGCGGTTGGCTTTTATAACGCATCAAAATAAAAATGAAAATGACCGGTATAAAATTTATATCCGGTCATTTTCTACTAATAACTTAAAGAACTACTACTGAATTTTCAGCAGCTGCATCTACACCGGCCGGAACATATTTATCAGCTTCCCAGTCATTTTCCCATTTCTCATCATCAAGGATGTAACGGAACTGATATTCTCCTGCTCCAAGTTCAAGAATGGCTTTAAATGAACCATCTTTTTGTTTCTTTAACGCAATGGCTTCCTCTGGATTCCAACCGTTAAATTCTCCTACAAGCGCTACTTTTTTAGTTTCAACTGCTGCCTCGGCAGGTACTGTAAATGTAACTTTGTAGATAGATTTGCTTTTTACAAATTGCTTAGTTAATGACATAATTATGTAGTGTTTTTTTTATTGACGACACAAATATACAATCAATCATTATTCAAAGCAATGAATATCAGTATAATATCTGTTTTGAGTCTTCGAATAGTTATATCAGGGCTTTTGTAAAATAGCTTAAAATACAATTTTAAGGGCTATTTTTAGTGAAAAATATATCTAAAACCCAAAAAGCCTCTAATTCCCTGATTTGGTGCAAAAACGTACGAAGGATCAAAAGTTAAGCGATTCGGATTGCCCGGAGTTGCAATTACCTGACCATTAGAATCAAAGTTTACATTTTTATCAAAAGGGTCAAAAGAGCGTGCAATTGCGTTGGCGGGAGGAGTAAAATTCAGCAAGTTTTTTATACCACCATATATTTCAATCCCATTATCAAACTTTTTTGTCATCTGAATATTCTGTAATGACCAAACCGGAGATATTGCAGCACGAGGATCATCCGCACTTAATAAAGGCAAACGCATCGGTCCGTAAATATTTCCTGTATAATCAAATGATATACCTGCTTTTTGAATTTCATAAGAAACAGACCAGATTCCGGTATATTTTTCTGTCAGGACGGGACGGAATTTTACGCTATTTTCACTTTGGAAATTATCCATTAATGTACCTCCTGCAATAATTTTCAACGGAAAAGGAAAATTAAAATCCAAGTTCAGGCTGATGCCTTTTGAAACCGCATATCCATCCAGATTATCATAAATAATTTGGTTAGGATTTGTATCATAATCAGGTAAAATGCGATTGGTGAAATAGGTGTAAAAAACAGATGCATCAAATCCAATAAATGAATTTCCTGTCACAATTTTTTTTACGAAATTGACATTTGCGTTCCAGCTTTGCTCAGGATTTAATGCTTCTTTCACAATCACTTCGCGTGAACCAGTCAATGCTGCATGATCCTCAGTGAATAAATTTACGATTCTGAAACCGCGTCCAATATTTAACCGGACTACATCGGTTTGGTTAAACTTAAATTTGTAAGCCATTCTTGGCGTGAAAATGCTCCCATGCCGACTATTATAATCATAACGTGCACCCAGCAAAAGCACATGAGCACCCAATTTTATTTCGTCCTGAACAAAAATGCCCGGAAGTAGAATTCTGTCTGCTTTATCCTTCCCATCCCGCTCCTGGGTAGCGAGTGTATTGTCATTATAAAATGTATAACGGAAAGGGGTACCAAACAGGAAATTATGTTTACCCAATTCTTTATCCCAAAGTAATTGTGCAAATGCAATTTTTTGATCAGCCACAAAAGGTACATGTCCGTATACCGAGTTTTGATGATGTGAACTGAAAGAATACTGAAAAGTAACTTTTTCTTCAACCGGCAGCTGATAATTACCCAATACTTCAAATCGTTTTGTATAAATACTTTCACCATATACTTCATTGCCACCACGATACGATTTGTTCCAGTTCATCTGTCCTCCCCACCGGTCTTCATAAAAATATCTGGCGGCAATATTTGCTTTTTTATTGTCGGGAAGATCAAATGTCCATTTATTGAAAACAGAAATCCTGTTCTGTAAGGTCAGATCTGTAAATCCGTCTTTATTGTTATCAATCGGATTTTGGTAATTAAAATAACTGATACCTAGTAAAGAATTTACTTTTGGTGCCGGAGAAAGTTTTAAACCCAGGTCAATATTATAATCCAGCCAGGAAGTACTAAATGCATCAGCAGAAAAAACAGGTGCTCTAGAAGGATTTTTTGTGATGATATTAATCAGCCCACCTACCGCTTCCGAGCCATAGAGCGTTGATGCCGGGCCTTTTACAATTTCAACCCTGTCTATCAAACTATTAGGAATACCGGATAATCCATAGACTGTGGAAAGTCCGCTTACAATAGGCATACCATCAATGAGTACCATCGTATAAGGGCCTTCCAATCCGTTTATGTGGATATCACCCGTGCTGCAAACATTGCAATTCAGCTGTGGTCTTACGCCATTTACATAACTTAAACCCTCAAAAATGCTGGGAACCGGATTTTTATAAATAAATTTTGCTGTAATAATATCTACCGGAACCGGACTATCCAATTTAGAAACTTCTTTCATAGTGCCGGTAACGACTACTTCGTTTAAAGAATTTTCTCCTGATTTTAAGGTAAAATTTCTAATTAGATTTCTATCAATTTTAACATTTCGTTCTGTTATAGTTGGGAATGAAACATAACTGATTCTTATCGTATAACTTCCTTTCGGAATAGCAGAAATGGTGAAGTTTCCGGCAGTATCCGCTGTCGATCCTATTCTTAATTCATTGATATAAAGCGCCGCACCAAATGCAGGCTCAGTTTGCCCTTCCAGAGAAATTTTTCCGGTAAGTGTAAATTTTTCTGATTCAACCTGCGCTGAAATATTTAAAGATATCATGCAGAATAATAGTAGTATGTGTATTTTCATATATCGTCGAATTATTAATTTACTTCTATCTGAATATTAATTTAGACAAATCTAAAAATTTTATTTGATATATAAAACATACTTTCTTGGTGAGTATATTATTTTTTTGGAAACTATCTGCGACGACATTATGGTTAAACAGGTTATTGTTCATTTAAATAACCTGCTTAACCATGTTGAAAAATTTTTTGAAGCCAATGAAATTACCGGAAGCCGTGAATTGGGCCGTGCTTATTTTAAGAGTTGGAATCTCTGTTTTGATGCTCACGCATGGTTATGCCAAGCTAAATAAATTTATAAGTGGAGATCATGCATTTGCAGATCCAATCGGTATCGGGGAAGAGTTGTCTTTGATGCTTACTATTGGTGCAGAATTTTTCTGTTCAATTCTTCTTATTATCGGTTTGGGTTCCCGATTGGTACTAATTCCATTGCTTTTTACAATGCTGGTTGTTTTATTCGTCGTTCATGCAAATGATCCTTTTGATAAAAAGGAGCACGCTTTATTGTTCATTATACCTTATCTGACACTACTTTTTACAGGACCCGGACGGTTTTCTTTGGACAAGAAGTTATTTTAGCTCGCACCGATTTGCAATCGGGACGGAAATGGTTTAGCGTTTGCAACGCGATTTAAATAAATATTTAACGCTTGCAATGCTTTTAAAATAAATATTAATCGCGCTGCAAACGCTAAACCATGCAACACCGATTACAAATCGGTGTTAGCTACTGCGACCATTGCGTAGGTTCGCGGTCCCAGCGGTGTTGTTTTAACTTTTCTGCTACGCTTTCTGATAATTTTACACCATCACTGGCTGATAAATTAGATTTTACGTGAGGTAGTTTTCTCATTCCCGGAATGGTTGTATGCACATCAGGATTGTTGAGGATAAACCTAAGTGCCAGTTCCGGCATAGTCATTCCTTCCGGCAAATCTTTTCGTAATGCTTCTGCATGATCAACACTTGAATTTAGATTTTCAGGCACAAAATATGTTGAGCGCCAGTCGTCAGCCGGGAAAGTCGTTTCTTTGGTAAATGTTCCTGTTAGCGTTCCTTCGTCAAAAGGTACACGGGCAATTACAGCAATGTCCAGTTTTTGGCACAAAGGAAAAAGATTGTCTTCCGGTGCCTGATCAAAAATATTATAGATTACCTGAACTGCATCAATCAATCCGGTTTTCAATGTTTCCAATGAATTATCCGGTTCCCAACGATTCAGGCTAAGTCCCCAGCGTTCTACTTTTCCATCTTTTGTTAATTTTTGAATAGCTTCTTTCCATTCGTCTTCCTGCGCCCAGCTATCTTCCCAAACATGGAATTGCAGCAGATCAATTTGTTCCAAACCAAGGTTTTTCAAACTTTTTTCAGCGTATTCAATAATATATTCAGCAGGAAAAACATCTTTTAATTTAAATTCGGGACGGGATGGCCACTGACGGTTTTTAGGTGGAATTTTTGTGGCAGCATATAATTTTTTGTCAGGATTGCGGCGAATCAGTTCTCCCAGAATCTGCTCACTTAGTCCTTCTGCATAACCCCAGGCCGTATCAAAAAAATTAACACCGGATTCAACTGCCAGATCCAGAGAGTCATCCGTTTCTTTTCGGTCGGAGCCGGTCCATCCTGCGAGGCCCCACATACCGTAACCAATCTCACTTACTTTCCAATCGGTGCGTCCAAAGCGGCGATATTGCATTTGAATAATGTTTAGAGTTTTTCGTTTAAAGTATTTTTTAGCATCTTTTTAATGTAATACAAATACATTTGTTCAAATGTATTATTTTTAGGAGAGTTACGCGATGATCTCTTCAAATTTACGATTTAGAAAAACAATCAGTGTTGACGAAGAAAGAAATAGTGCTAATGACTATGAAAGGAATTACCGGCCTGATACTAATTTTTAGTATTTCTGGCTGGACAACTGAAGACACACGCTCCGATAAAACCTTAGAATACTGTAATACTTTTCGACAGATACAGCTTGATATTCGTGATTGTGTGATTTCTCCGGATTCGGCCAGACTGGCGTTTCAGGATGTAATGCGGAATATCCGGTCAGAATTTAACCGGGATTCTTGCCGTGCTATTGACTCGACTTACTTTGTGTATCCGGTTCGCTGTTATATTCCCCGGGAATCAATTGGCGGGAAAGGAGAGGGATACCGTCCGGATGGGTTTGATCTGTTTGACATGAACGTGAAAGGCAGCCACCCTGCACATGATCTGTTTGTTTACGATAAAAATCAGGATAATATTGATGACCGGACCTGGCGGCCTGTTGATGTGTTATCTTTTACATCAGGAATGGTTATAGCAACGGAAACCAACTGGCAATACGACAGTGATTTACGGGGAGGTAACTGGATCTGGATCTATGATCCCTGTCTGGATGGGTTATTTTATTATGCCCATAATAATATTGTAAAAGTACAGCCGGGGCAATGGGTAAATGCAGGAGATAAAATCTCTGAAATGGGCAGAACGGGTTTTAATGCATATAAAAAGCGTTCGCCTACACATTTGCACATGATGTTTTTGAAATTGAACAGCGAGGCATTGCCCGAACCTTATGATACCTATGACTGGATGATGAATGCGGTTATTAAGGAGTGAAAATTCTTTATTCTGTATTTGTTAATTTGTTTTTTAAATAAAAGTTAAGTTAATCCACGATCAATCACTCAATTACTATTCCTATAAAATTTTTTACTTATGAACAACCGCCGATCCTTTTTTAGAAAAAGTGCTGCCATTGGTCTGGGCGCATTCGGAGCAAATAGTTTGTTTAATAAATTGCATGCCGCCGCGTTTCAGGAAGCTGAACAATCGTGGAGTGCAACCGGCGATAACGAAGACTATTGGTCTGTTATCCAGGATGCTTACAGTGCCAGTAAAAGCGATATCCTTATTTTAAATAACGGAGGCGTTTCACCATCTCCTTTGGTTGTTCAGGAATCTCTTGAAAAATATAACAGGCAAGCTGCACAAGGCCCGTCCTATTATATGTGGCGGATTATAGATAAAGGACGCGAGCCATTACGGCAGCGTTTGGCTACATTGGGTGGTTGTGACCCGGAAGAAATTGCCATTAACCGTAATGCCACAGAAGCATTAAATACCGTTATTTTTGGTTTGCCTTTGCAAAAAGGGGACGAAGTAATCGGTATGAAATTCGATTATCCCAATATGATGAATGCATGGCGTCAGCGTCAGTTGCGTGACGGAATTGTTTACAAACAATTGACTTTCCGGTTCCCAATTGAAAACGATGATGAGATTGTAAAAGCATATGAAAATGCGATTACTCCACAGACAAAAATTATACATCTTACGCATGTAGTCAATTGGGTTGGACAAATTATGCCGGTTAAAAAGATCGGCCAAATGGCTCATAAAAGAGGAATTGAAGTGATTGTGGATGGAGCTCATTCATTTGGATTGCTGGATTTTAAAATTTCTGATCTTGAATGCGATTATTTTGGCACCAGTTTGCATAAGTTTTTAAGTGCACCGGTTGGAAGCGGAATGATGTGGGTTAAAAAAGATAAAATTGCTAAAATATGGCCGCTGGTTTGTAATCACGAACCGACCAGTGCTGATATCCGTAAATTCGAAACATTAGGAACAAGAAGTTTTTGTATTGAACAAGCAATCGGTGAAGCAATTAATTTTCATGAAGGAATTGGTACAAAACGTAAACAAGACCGGATTCATTATCTGAAAAAATACTGGGCTGAAAAAGCGTTACAAATTCCAGGTGTAAAAATTCATACTTCCCTGAAACCTGAATATTCCTGCGCCATTGCCGGAGTAAGTGTTGAAGGATTAAAAACGGGAGAACTGGATTCAAAACTATTCAACGATCACAAAATTCACGTAACTGGAATTAATTACGAATATTTGAATTGTGTGCGGGTTACACCTCATGTTTATACCAAAATAAGTGATCTGGACAGATTTGTAGATGCTTTAGGAAAAATTGCTAAGAAAGCTTAACAGAGAAAAATAAATTTCAATATTCTTAGACTTGCCAAGTTTTCAAAACTTGGCAAGTCTTTTTTAATTATATTACATCCGCCATTTATCTTATTTTTAGATTTCTGATAAGACCTTACAACCACCTGCACAAATAATTCTTTCCTGCGGTTTTGGAAAGAGTTATTTTTGAATAATCTTCTGACTAATAAACCTAATTGAAAAATGACACAATTACGAAAAGGCTCTTTTGTTAAAAGGGTAAAAGATATAAGTATCAGCAGTGCACTGGCTTTGACCATTTTATCTTCGGGAATGATGATGCCAGGTTGTTCATCTAAAGAAGATGAATCCGATTATAGTTATGAGGAAACAACTTATTCCAAAGGAATCCGGTCGCATATAAAAGAAGTAAAACCCGGTGAATTCAAAATTATGGATGAGGAAAATGTTGGAGCAGACAAATCTGTTGCGATCGTTTCTTAT
>Ga0247734_1002156_pt1 | contig 13485 bp, 12 predicted proteins | sample UWRJL103311B2_FD_180933 | JGI IMG/M metagenome (GOLD analysis project Ga0247734, IMG submission 180933) | Plant litter microbial communities from Arlington Agricultural Research Station in Wisconsin, United States - UWRJ-L103-311B-2 | ecosystem: Environmental > Terrestrial > Plant litter >... | reverse complement strand
TGCCCTTTTGCTTAAAAAGGAAGGATTTAGTGTAAGAGGTGCGAATTCGCCTGAGGATACTTTTGAAATATTAAAAAAAGAAATTCCTGAATTAATTCTTTTGGATCTGAATTTCTCTATTGAAACGTCCGGGAAAGAAGGAATGAATCTGCTTCAAAAAATTCGCCACTTTAATCCTAAAATTCCTGTAATTCTGATCACAGGTTGGGGCACAATTGATTTGGCTGTGCAAGGCATGAAAAATGGTGCGCGGGATTTTATTACCAAACCCTGGCAAAATGAATATCTGCTGCAATCCGTCAATACGATTCTGAATTTGGAACAGCAATCCCCACAATCTGCTAACCGACGGAAACTGGAACAAAAATACCAGTTTGAGAATATTGTCGGGAAAGATCCAAAACTTCTTGAAATACTGGAAACAATTGGACGGGTTTCGGGCACAGATGCGCCGGTACTAATCACAGGAGAAAGCGGAACCGGGAAAGAATTAATTGCCGAGGCAATCCATTTAAACAGCAAAAGAAAATCCCGTCCATTTGTAAAAGTAAACCTGGGAGGAATTTCTTCAACATTATTTGAGAGCGAACTTTTTGGTCATGTCCGTGGTGCATTTACAGATGCGAAAACCGATCGTGCCGGGCGGTTTGAAATGGCGGATAAAGGCTCTATATTCCTGGATGAAATTGGGGAATTGGATCTTTCAAGCCAGGTCAAACTATTACGGGTTTTACAGGAGCGTACTTTTGAGCCATTGGGAAGCAGTAAAAGCAGAACAGTGGATGTCAGGGTTATTTGTGCTACAAACCGGAATCTGGAAGAAATGGTGGCGCAGGGGACTTTCAGGGAAGATCTTTATTATCGTATTAATTTAATTACTGTTAAACTTCCTGCTCTGCGTGAGCGGCCGGATGATATTCCGCTATTGGCTGAATTTTTTGTCAATAATTTAAAAGTTATTTACCAGAGACCTGACTTACAACTTAGCAATTCGGCGTCAAAATGGCTGAAAGCTTTGCCTCTTCAAGGAAATATCCGTCAGTTAAAAAATATTGTTGAACGTACTGTATTGCTTTCAGCGCACGATATGCTGGATGTTATTGATTTTGAAAAAAATATTAATGCTAATCAACCTGTAAACAAGACATTACCGGAAGTTGGAACGATTACATTGGAAGAAATGGAATACCAGATGATTCGGCGGGCAATGGAATTTCATCAGAATAAAATCTCAAAAGTGTCCCGTTCATTGGGAATTACAAGGTTTGCTTTATATCGCCGGCTTGAAAAATATGGCATCTCTTATGAATCCGAGGACGTATGAGACTGTCAACTAAAAGTAAATATGTTATCTACATACTGGCACTTCATTTAGTGTTAATCTTGCTGGTTTACAAAATACTGTTTCAGGATAAAGTACTGTTTATTGCGTCGGAGCTTTTTCTTTTGTTATCAATTTCTGCTTCCATCCGATTATATCAAAATTTTATGCAACCTAACGAATTCGTAAGATCAGGTATTGAAGCTATTAAGGATAAGGACTTTACAATAAAGTTTGTCCCAACCGGGAAAGGTGAAGTTGATTCGTTAATTGAAGTATATAATCTCATGATTGATCAGTTGCGTGAAGAAAGAACCAAGCTTAATGAGCAGCATTTCTTTCTCGAGAAATTGATTGCTGCTTCTCCAATATCAATTATCATTCTGGATTATGATGACAAAATTGAATCGCTGAATGTCAGGGCCAAAGAGCAGTTTAAGTTGGATCAGGAAATATTGCAGGGAAAAAGTTTAGCTGATACTAATTTGCCCTTGCTTATTGAATTGGGAAATATGCAGAACGGCGAGTCAAGAATTATAAAAACGGATGGGATTGAAACCTTCAAAGTGCAGCGCTCTCACTTCATGGACAAAGGATTCAGCAGGTCATTTGTGATGATAGAAGAACTTACCGCTGAGATGCATGCATCGGAAAAAAAGGCTTATGGGAAGGTGATCCGTATGATGGCCCATGAAGTGAATAACACATTAGGCGCAACGGATTCTATCATTCAGACAACCAGGAATTATCTTGTTTCGGAAGAATTTTCAGATTTGAAAGAAGCACTTCGTATTGCGTCAGAAAGAAATATGAGGTTGACGCGTTTTATGAAAAATTTTGCAGATGTGGTTCGGTTGCCAATACCAAATCTTGAAAACATAGATTTAGGCCAATTGGTAAAAGACGTTGTCCTATTTATGCAGCCTTTTGCCAGAGAAAGGAGCGTAAAACTGGAATTAGGTGAAATGATCTCTTTGTATTTGCAACTCGATTCGGGACAAATTGAGCAGGTTTTGGTCAATGTGATCAAAAATGCAATAGAATCCTGTGAGTTGGGAAATACAACAGAGTTAGCACTTTATAATAATGAATTGGTTATAAGAAACAATGGAAAACCGATTTCTCCGGAAGAGTCAAACCAGCTTTTTAATCCTTTTTATAGCAGTAAACCAAATGGACAAGGAATTGGATTAACGTTAAGTAGGGAAATTTTATTAAATCACGGTTTCTATTTCTCTTTGAAAACTAACGAGGATGGCTGGACGGAGTTTGTGATTTCGTTTTGAGATTATTAGAATAATGAATCAATAATTAACATGAAATGTATACAAACCGTATTTTCGTGGCAATGGATTATTTCACCAAACGTTCCTGAGGAACGTTAATATTTGGTTTTGCTAATATATCTACCGCACGGCGGCCGCCCTCGAAACGTCCCATTGGGACGAAGATTAGGATTCATTCCTTATTATTATATGAAACTTCTACATTTTAGGTCGTCCCAGCGGGACGTTTCGTGGGTAGAAAGTAACATGATAAAATCCTTTGTTACGTTCCATAGGAACGTCTCGTGAAAAGCCATCCATAAAATCAATTTACAATTATATTTTCCGGATTTTAATCGTAAAAACCTGAGCCGGATTTTTTACAATTATCTGGTTAATATCACTTTTCGAAAATCCTTTTGTTTTCAATAATGGAATAAATTTATCTGAAATTGTGGTAAATCCTCGAAACTCACCACCATTATTTTCACCTGGTTTGTACCATCCTGCATCATGTGAAATAAGAACCTGATTCAACAATCCATTAGATTTCAAAAGAGCAATTGTATCTGAGTTTTTATCCAAATTATCATCATTAATACCATCCAGACTAATCCAGCATCCCATTTTTCCAATTTTAACAAAGTCATCATTACTTCCATTGGCATGTACCCAAACGAAGGCACTTGGATGAACTCCGTTCGCTTTCAATATATCTAATTGCCGATAAGCGGGCAGGGCAGGGCCGGTATGGGAGCAAATAGTGAGTCCGGTTTTTAAATGTGTAATAGCAGCAGCTTTAATTAACTTTTGATGAAGTTCGGATAAGTTACCGGAGTTAACGCCTGTTTTAATAAATCCCGGTTTTACTAATGTTCCTTCGATCCCGTTTCTAAATTCGCCAATCCAGCGTTCTGCCAGTTGTTCAGCACTTTTAGTAAATGCCCATTTTGGAAGATATTTATTGTCCGAAGCACCATAATATCCGGTATTTGTAAGAATATGAAGGTCGGATTGTTCAGAAAGTTTTTGCAATAATTTTACATCGCGTCCAATAAAAGCCGGCGTACATTCTACTATACTTCGAATTCCTCTTGCCTTAATTTCTAAAAGATAAGGAAGTACCTTTTTTATAACGGCATCATGTTCCCAGCGGTCAGAACTGATTTTATCAGCACCAATAAAATCGACCAGAACGTGTTCGTGAATTAATGTTTTTCCTAAATCAGCAGCATTTATTTCACCGTTTACTGTGATAATTTTATCTGCAGTACTTTTGACGGTTTCTATTGCTAATGGAAAAGCAAGACAAGTCTGTATGAATTGTCGTCTGGAAGTCATAAGAAAACAATTAAAGAATTACCCCCGTCTTCTCGTAGTTTTTTATCCAGTTTTTACGCTCGCCCTGAATAGTAAGATAGAAATCGTAAATGATTTTCATATCTTTTTGATAATCATTTTGCAGATAAATTGGCTCACTTACTACAACTGCTTTTCTGACATAATCGAAGCCGATCAATATCAGAGGAACGTTTGCTTTCAGTGCAATATGGTAAAAACCGGTTTTAATTTTATCTACGTCTTTTCGCGTTCCTTCCGGCGTAATTGCAATATGTAATTCATTATATTGCTGATACATGTCAGAAACAGCATCGACCATATTGGAAGATTTATTCCGGTAAACCGGATAACAGCCCAGCGCCTTAAATAACCACCCTGAATACCATTTAAATAATTGACTTTTGGCTAAGAAACCGATATTGATTTTTAAATCAGCACGACCGCCCAGGCAAACTATGAAATCCCAGTTGGAGGTATGAGGAGCACCTACCCACACCGCTTTACGGATTTCAACAGGAGGTCTTCCTATTATTTTCCACCCGGCGGCATGAAATAAAAATTTGGTAATAGCTCTTAACATGAGATTATATGGCCATTAAAATGCAGGTCAAATTTCAATAAATGGCTTTGGACTGAATGATATAATAAAAATAATCAGTGCAAATATGCCTAAAATGATACGGGGTGTATCAAGCGGTTCATTTTCTTCTGTTTCAGGATGTTTAATTCCTAAAAAACGGCCTAGAATAAATATGAAAGGTAAAAATCCTGAATATCCTTTCCAGTCAGGAAGAAGATAAGAAACGGCAAATTGTCCTACAACAATGCTTAAACTAATCATTACAGCAGTGGTTTGTGTATCACAAATCCTTCTGAAACAAATGTTCAAAAAATAGACATATAAAAACAGATAAAATAACTGTTCATAGAACATCTCGGTTGTGCCTTTTGCAAATGTATTTGCCTCAAAAAGGCCCAATCCAGCGTAAAAGACAAAGATTCCAAATAATACGGGAGCTACTACATCAAACTTTTTCTTGCCGATAATCCCATACAAAATGTGTCCGCCATCCAACTGTCCAATAGGAATAAGATTTAATGAAGTGAAGAAAAGTGCCAGATATCCTGCAAAAATATAAGGATAATGGATCATTTCGTAAGCATGGGGAAGGCGCGCAGGATCGGCAATATAAGTTTTGAAGAGCCAGAATAGAATGTTATCACCCAATGCGATGTTTCCAGCAGCCTGTTCGTAAACGAATTTTGGATAATTCAGCCCAAACCGTGCATATTCAGGATGTATTGAAAATATGTATTCTGGTGGCGGCAGATGTGTAAAACCATACCACAAAATGCCTAATGCAGCAATAAAACCTGCCAGTGGACCAGCAATACCAATATCAAAGAATTTTAGGCGCGAACGTACAACCGATGTAATCCTGATAAAAGCACCCACGGTGCCTATACTTTGTGAAATTCCAAACCAAAGTGGGATATAATACGGAAGAGTTACTTTTACCTGATGCGCTTTGGCAGTGAAATAATGACCAAACTCGTGTACGGTCAGAATGAAAAGAAACGGAATAGAAAAATGAAATCCCTGTAAAAACTGGTTCCAGCCCAACGGTTTTTCAACCAGGAAAAAAATATTTCCATACGTCCATTCAGCACCGGCTAAAGTAGTGGTGATTACCGTTGTAATAAAAAGTAAAGCCTGAATGAGATAAGTTCTTGTATTAGACTGCATAGTCTTCGAGATATTCCAGTATAGTTGTTGGTTTGCGAACGTGAATCGTCGCTATACCCAAGGCAGCAGCTCCTTCAATATTGGCCAGATTGTCATCCAGAAAAAGTGTTTCTTCGGCAACAAGATTTTCCTGATCCAATACCTGCTGATAAATTTCAGCCGCAGGTTTCATAAGTCCCATTTCATAAGAAAGGTAAACTTTGTCAAAAAGATCATCCAGTCTTTTAATTCCTGTTGCGGCTTCCAGAATTTTATTTACCTGGGTAATATGGATGGAACTGGTATTACTTAATAAAAATAACTTGTAATGAGCTCTGAGTTTCTTTAATAATTCTATTCTTTCCGAAGGGATATCAAGCAACAGGCTATTCCATGCAGTATCAATCATTTCGTCGGTCCAATCAGGAAATACCAGCAATTCCCTGATATAATTTCTGAACCCTTCTTCATTTAATGCTCCGGTTTCAAATTGCCGGAAAAGATCTTTTTCCTGAAAAAGTGTCAGGATCTCTGCCTGCTCTTTACCGCTTAATTTAGCAAAAGAAAGAGATGCAACCGGAACATCAATGTTCAAAATAACATCACCCAAATCGAAAATAATGTTTTTAATTTTATCGTTTTTCATAAATAGCTGTTGGCAATCAGCATTTAGCTGCAAAATTAACCGTTAACCCTTAACCTTTTTCTACTCCACCACAACACCCATTGCACAGAATTTTTCAATTCTTTGGTCCACTCTTTTGTCAGGCGATATTTTTGAGAGCTCTTTAATGTTGTCAAGAATAACTCTTTTTAATTCACCAGCCATCCAGTCATGATCCAAATGAGCTCCTCCTAATGGTTCAGAAACAATACCGTCAATCAGTTTGTTGGCTTTCATATCCTTGGCAGTCATCTTCATTGCTTCGGCAGCCTGTTCTTTGTAATCCCAGCTTCTCCACAATATAGCAGAGCAGTTTTCAGGAGAAATTACGGAATACCAGGTGTTTTCCAACATCAGTACGCGATCGCCGATAGCAAGGCCTAATGCTCCGCCTGATGCACCCTCACCAATAATGATACAGATAACAGGTACTTTAAGCATAAACATTTCCTTAAGGTTACGCGCAATTGCTTCTCCCTGTCCACGTTCTTCGGCTTCCATTCCCGGAAATGCTCCCGGCGTATCAATTAATGTAACGATTGGCTTATTGAATTTTTCAGCCAATTTCATCAGGCGCAAAGCTTTTCTATATCCTTCCGGATTTGGCATCCCGAAGTTACGATGCTGGCGCTGTTTCGTATTTCTTCCTTTTTGCTGGCCGATAAGCATAAACGATTGCCCGCCCACATTAGCAAGTCCGCCGATAACAGCCGGATCATCCCTTACCTGGCGGTCGCCATGTAACTCAATGAACTCATCACAAATCCGCTCAATGTAGTCGAGCGTGTAAGGACGGTCCGGGTGGCGGGAAAGCTGTACGCGCTGCCACCGGGTTAGATTTTCAAATATATCTTTTCGAAGATCTGTTATATTATTTTCCAATAAGGAAATGGCACCGGAAAAATCTACATTATTTTCGGTAGCTAATGTTTTCATTTCTTCGAGCTTGCGTTCGAGCTCGGCCATAGGTTTTTCAAAATCCAGGTATGTTCTCATATTTAGGTTCTGGTTGGTTGACTAGTTTTTTGAGGATTAAAGTTCGTAAGTACGTCCTCTCAATGGTATTTCTACCGTATTATAGCCAAGTTGATTAATTTTGCCTTGGAAATCAGCCATGCTTTGCTGCTCTCCATGTACCAGAAAAACTGCTTTAAGTTTATCCGGATCCTGCATTTTTACGAATTTTATCAAATCATTTTGATCTCCATGCCCGCTAAATACGTCAATTTTTTCAATATTAGCCAAGACGGGCAACTGTTTTCCACGAATTGAAATTGTATCCTGTCCGTTTAAAAGTCTCCATCCCAAAGTACCTTCGGACGCATAACCGACCATCAGAATTGTGGCATAAGGATTTCCAATATTCGCTTCTACGTGATGTTCAACGCGGCCGCCCTGAACCATTCCTGAAGAAGAAATAATAATGCATGGTTCATTGTAATTGGAAATAGCCTTGCTGGCATCTGAACTTTCCAGATAAATTAAATTATCAAAATCAAAAAGCATGTCATTGTCATCCTGAAAGTTACGTGCTTCTTTATTCAAAAGACGTACGTGTTTCTGGTAAACTTTGGTGCTGCTATGCGCTAACGGACTGTCAGAAAATACTTTTAAATTTGGAAAAGAATGATCTGTATAAATTTTGTTGAGCGTATAAAGCAGAGCCTGCGTACGGCCAACACTAAAAGACGGAATAATAAGCCTTCCGGGAATATCAATGCAAGTACGTTTAATGACATCTGCAAGCGCTTCGGATGGTGAACCGGTACTTTCGTGCAACCTGTTGCCATAAGTAGTTTCGCACACCAGAAAGTCAACAGGAGGCACCGGCTGCGGATCTGTCAGCAAAGGATAATTACTTCGTCCAATATCTCCTGAAAAACAAATTCTTTTCTTCTCACCGTTTTCAAACACTTCTACAACAATATGTGCTGCACCGAGCAAATGCCCGGCTACATAGAAAGTAATAGTAATATTGTCTGCAATTCTATAACGCTGTCCATAAGATACTGGAACAAAATTATCCAATGCTTCAATTACGTTTTTCTCAACGAAATAATCCCTGGGAACTTCCTTCTTTTTCTTGCCTTTCTTTTTGCTGCTTATACCGTTACGTGCATTCAATCTTTTCTGGTGCAAATTGGCAGCATCCTTTAACAACAGTGCTGTAAGCGCTAATGTAGGTTCTGTGCAAACAACTCTTCCTTCAAATCCTTCTTTAAATAAATTGGGAATATTACCGGAATGGTCAATATGAGCGTGTGTGAGCAGTACAGTGTTTATTAAACTTGCATCGAAAGGAAAGACACTTTTTTGTTCGTCATAACGGGTTTTTCTGCCTATCTCATCTAAATCAAAATCTGAACCGCAATCGATCAAAATACGGTAGTCGTCCGATTCTAAAAGGAACATACTACCTGTAACTTGCTGTGCAGCTCCCCAAAATGTCAATTTCATACTTTTTATATGGGGTGAATAGCTATTTTATGATTTTTCACTTTTCGGAAAAATCTGTATCACTTTTAATATTTTATATTTTCTATAATATATTTATCAACGATTAAATGTTAAGACTAATCTAAGTAATATCAATTATTCAGCATGTCCTATCTATCTATTCTAATAATTTAGTACAAAAGTATCAAAAAAGGGACGGAGTATTAGTCATTACTTATTAGTTTAGAACTGAATCTTTCATTTTATCAGGAAATCCTGTTGTTTCGCAATTGTATGAAATTTCTCCTAAGCTTATTATTTTCCGTTTTATGTTACACCAATTTTGCGCAGTCGGTTGATAGTCTGGCATTAACAAATTTTAGTGATGCTGTTTTAGAATTAAACAACAGTGAATTATTTCGTAATGGCTCTCTTGCAATCAGTTTAAAAACGGTAAAAGAGAAAAAAAGTATTTTTGCATTAAATCAGGAACGCTCTCTTCCTTCTGCCTCTATCCTGAAATTAGTATCTACTGCAACCGTTTTGTCAGTTTTTGGAGGAGATTACCGTTTTCAGACTTTCCTGGAATATGACGGAATGATCAGCAAGGATACATTATTTGGTAATATTTATATCCGTGGCTCCGGAGATCCGTCTCTTGGGAGCGATCGTTTTAAAGGATATCCATCCGGTTCTGAATTGTTGAAACGCTGGGTTACGGCCGTTTCGTCCGCCGGAATTCATTTTATTAAAGGACAAATTATTGCTGATCCTTCTTTTTTTGATAATCGCTCAGTGGCAGATAGCTGGATATGGGCTGATCTGGGAAACTATTACGGAGCTGGTGTATCAGGACTTAACTTTAATGAAAACCAGTACAAAGTAAAATTCAAACCTGGCCTGGGAATTGGTGATCCGGCAGCTTACCTCGGAACGGAACCGGTTATTCCGTATTTAACTTTCAATAATTTGGTTACAACAGGGGAGAAGGGATCGGGAGACCAGACTATACTTTATGGTAATCCGCTGGGGAATAAGGTAGAATTAACCGGGACGGTTCCGTTTGGTTTTTCAACTTATTCAGTAAAAGGGGCTATTCCAAATGTTGCAGAATATGCAGCTTTTGCTTTAAAAGAAGCATTAATAAATAACCAGATTTCTATTTTTAAAGAAGATAGTTTATTGACAGCCCGCCCAATTCCGACAATAAGTCCTAAAAAGGTGCTGGATGAGTACAAATCTCCACCTCTGAAAGAGTTGTGTCTGCAAACGAACTTATGGAGTATCAATTTATATGCGGATACTTTTTTGAAACAAATTGGGAAAAGATTAACCGGAAATTCTGAATTTGATGTCTCAGCAAAAGCAATGACTGAATACTGGATAACGCACCAGGCAGATTTGAGAGGTTTTTTTATCAAAGACGGAAGTGGCCTTTCTCCGTCCGGATCAGTTACTACAAATAATATTACGGAAGTTCTTAGTACAGTCAGCAAGGAAACCAGTTTTAACGATTTTTATAAAAGTATTGCCATTTTAGGTCAGACAGGAACGGTACGAAATCTTGGAAAGGGTACAAAAGCATCAGGAAACGTGAGAGCTAAAAGCGGATCCATTGAAGGTACCCGGGCTTATGCAGGTTATGTAACCTCGCGTTCAGGGGAATTGTTAAGTTTTGCCATTATTGCCCATAAATATCTGCCTGGCAGTAATCGTATTATTTCAGAGGAATTGGTTAGATTAATGGCTTTAATGGCAAATTTATAAGATTACTTAGTACATGAATAAAATTTATAAAATAGTAGAAAAAATTCCTTTCTTCTGATCATTTTACGGTCATTCGGTGATCTGACTTCTTCAAAAGAATCGTAAAAATATTTAAGCAGTATGCCAATAATAGAAATTCGAAGTGTGTTGACCAATGAAATTTTAGAGATCAGGCATCAGGTACTCTGGCCCGAAAAGTCAATAGAATTTGTTAAAGTACCGGAAGATGAAAATGCATCTCATTTTGGTTTGTTTGTAAATGAACAGCTTGCATCAGTCATTTCTTTGTTTCCAGATAATGAAAATATGAGGTTTAGAAAATTTGCCACAATTCCGGAGTTTCAAAATAAGGGGCTGGGTTCTCAATTATTGAAGTTTGTAATAAATTATTCACAGGGAAATCATTACAAAAATATCTGGTGTGATGCCCGGTCCAATGCGCTGGGATTCTATGAGAGGTTCGGATTCAGTAAGTTTTCAGAGCCTTTTTTTAAGGAAGAAATTGAATATTATAAAATTTCGAAAACTTTATAATTTGTAAATTAGGAAAACCAGAATGAATAATTTCCGGTTTTCCTGGATGTACCTTACTGTTGTATCTTTTCAATTACGAAATTGTGATTGGTGTAGATACACAAATCAGCCGCAACGCTTAAACTTTCTCTTACCATTTCTTCCGCTGACAAATGTGGTGCATGTTTTTTCAATGCCTGTGCAGCCGATAATGCAAAGTTTCCTCCTGATCCGATTGCTGCAATTCCATTTTCCGGTTCAAGCACATCACCTGTTCCTGAAATAATCAGAATTTCGTCTTTACTTGCCGTTATCATCATAGCTTCCAGTTTTCTTAAGTAACGATCGGTACGCCAGTCTTTTGCCAGCTCAATCGCAGCTCTTCTCATATTTCCGCCATAAGCATTCAGCTTTTCTTCAAATTTTTCAATGAGTGTAAATGCATCCGCAGTTGACCCTGCAAAACCAGCCAATATTTTACCACCCATCAAAACTCTTATTTTTTTTACATTCCCCTTGGCAACCGTAGTCCCCATCGTTGCCTGTCCATCGGCTCCAAGTGACACGGTTCCGTTATGAAGTACGCCAAGGACGGTTGTTGCATGTATTTTTTCCATGAAATAGGTTCTTAATTAAATCTGAAATTAGCTTTAAAACAAAAGTGCCAGGTTGTAAAACCTGACACTTTGTACATTTCTATAAATTTGCAATAAGCAAATATTAAATATTAGTTTTTATTTCTTAAAAGAGCCAGAATAGATTCCTGGGTAATTTCCATTTTACCTAATCTGGAATCCATCGAATCAAATCTGATATCCATCGAATCAAATCTGGTATCCATCGAATCAAATCTGGAATCTATTGAATCAAATTTGGAATCTATTGAATCAAATTTGGAATCTATTGAATCAAATCTGGAATCTATTGAATCGAATTTGGAATCTATTGAATCAAATTTACGATCCATATTTTCCAACTTTTCATCAATCTTATCAATTTTGCCACTTAATTCTAATTGATTTTTAAGCAGAAATGAAATACTGTCATTCTGTTTGTCTATAATTTCAATAGTTCGATGCGTTACTACTTTAAGCTTTGACATTTCTTCAGAAAGTTGTGATATTTCCCCTGCGAGGAAATCCACTTTGTTCGAAGTTGCATCAATCTTAATGAGCATTTCAACAATCAATGGTTCAATCTGGTCTAAACGGTCTCCTGATTTCATAGTGTGTTTATTAATTTGGTTTATTTAAACCAGCATACTCATTGGCTCTTCCAATAATTTCTTAACCGTATTTAGAAAAGCAGCGGCTAACGCTCCATCCACAACACGGTGATCAGCTGAAATTGTTACTTTCATGATATTGGTCGGGTATACTGTTCCGTCTTCTTTGAATGCAGCAACCTTTTTAATACCGCCAATCGCAAGGATACAAGAATCCGGCGGATTGATGATGGCTGTAAATTCGTCCACACCAAACATTCCCAGATTCGAAATTGAGAAAGTATTTCCTTCCCAATCTTTCGGCTGCAATTTTTTGTCTTTTGCTTTTCCTGCCAGATCTTTTACTTCTGCCGAAATGGTTGATAAAGTTTTCTTGTCAGCATCACGGATAACCGGAACCAGCAGACCTTCATCAACTGCAACAGCTACACCGATATTAACATAATTATATCTTCTGATTTTGTCGCCCAACCATGCCGAGTTTACCGCAGGATGTTGTTTCAATGCGATAGCGCACGCTTTGATAACAAAATCATTGAATGAAATTTTCGCAGGACTTACTTCATTCAACTGAGGACGAAGCGCCATGGCTTTATCCATCACAATTTCCATTGTTACATAGAAATGTGGTGCTGTGAATATACTGTCGCTCAAACGGCGTGCAATTGTTTTCCGCATTTGCGAAATAGGCGTATCAGTAAAGTCTCCGGCAGCCGGTGCTGCGATTGCTGCAACTGGTGCAGCCGTTTTTGGAGCAGGAGTTGGTGCATCGGCTGCTGGTGCGGCCTGAGGAGCAGCTTCGGTTTTGGCAGCAGGCTTAAATTCGTCCACATCGCGTTTAACGATACGACCATTATCACCACTTCCGGAAACCTGGCTTATATTAATTCCTTTTTCATCCGCTAGTTTTTTGGCAAGAGGAGATGCTTTAATGCGATCACCAGAATCAGCAACAGAAACTGATTTTTCCTCAGCCGCCGGCGCTGCTTCCATTGATGCATTTGCTGCTTCCGGAGCATCCACTCCGGGCTCTGCTTCTCCGTTTTCACGGGCAAGCAATGCTTCTACATTAGCTCCTTCTTCACCTATTACAGCTATGATACCATCAACTGGTACTGCTTCTCCTTCTTTTATACCTACATAAAGAAGCGTTCCGTCTTCGTAAGCTTCCAGTTCCATAGTGGCTTTGTCAGTTTCAACTTCGGCCAGAATGTCTCCTGATTTTAC
>Ga0247734_1002155_pt1 | contig 13485 bp, 7 predicted proteins | sample UWRJL103311B2_FD_180933 | JGI IMG/M metagenome (GOLD analysis project Ga0247734, IMG submission 180933) | Plant litter microbial communities from Arlington Agricultural Research Station in Wisconsin, United States - UWRJ-L103-311B-2 | ecosystem: Environmental > Terrestrial > Plant litter >... | reverse complement strand
TCCTGAACATTGCCGAAACATGTGCAGCAAGCATTTCCATCGATGATCTCGTAGCTCTCTGCGAAGACCCAAATATCCCACCTCCTCTGCAGACTTCTAAGAAGCTCACATATGGACAAATACGAGGCTCTGATGCCCTGCGTGGGCGGCTGGCTTCCCTGTACTCGACCAGAGTCCCATCTCCGCTGAGTCCGGACAATATCCTCATTACTCCTGGAGCTATTGCCGCAAATTTTCTACTCCTCTATACCTTGATTGGTCCGGGAGATCATGTTATCTGTGTGCATCCTACGTACCAGCAGCTATATGCTGTGCCGGAAAGTTTGGGTGCAGAGGTCTCACTTTGGAAGCTGAAGAAGGAGAAGAAGTATATACCAGATGTAGAAGAATTGGAGTCTTTAGTAAAGGAAAATACCAAAATGATTATTATCAATAATCCAAACAATCCTAGTAAGTGCAATAAACTTGAATTTCTGTTAATAGATACATGCACTTTCCGAATGCTGGTGGGATAAAAAGAAGGGATCTTGTAATCTGCAATTTCTCCACCAAAGCCTATTCCAATACTTTTATATACATTCGCTAAATTCTTCTCCAGCCGGCGCCACAATACCAAAATCCGTCCTCCAATCTCTCATCGACTTCGCCAAAGCCCGTAATATTATAGTCCTCTCTGACGAAGTATACCGCCCCCTCTTCCATGGCATTTCCCCCGTCGACGACAATTTTCCTCCCTCCCTTATCTCTATGGGCTACTCCAAAACTATTATAACAGGATCCATGTCCAAAGCTTATTCACTAGCCGGCATCCGAATTGGCTGGATAGCTTCTCGTGATTCATCGATTATCGAAGCTATCGCTTCAGCCAGAGATTATACCACTATTTCCGTATCACAACTCGATGACCAAGTCGCTTTTTACGCACTCTCCAACTCCGTGCTTCACTCCTTACTCAAACGAAACATTGAACTCGCCAAAACAAATGTCGCTCTCCTGGAAGAATTTGTTAGAGAATACGGCTGGATATGTTCATGGGTCAAACCCACAGGTGGTACCACTGCATTTATCAAATTCCAGAAAAAGGGAAAACCTCTGGATGACGTACAGTTATGTATTGATGTGATTGAGAAGATTAAAGTGATGTTTCTACCCGGGAGTAAGTGTTTTGGAGAAGATTTCAAGGGGTTTGTAAGGATTGGATATGTGTGTGAGACGGTGGTGCTGGAGGAAGCATTGAGGAAGTTAGGAGGCTATATTGAGGAACACCTTTCATGAGGACTATATTATGCTTGGAATATATGTTCTGAGGCATATATATATCTTGATAAGTGGAGCATATCACCAAATTCACATATAGCAACCAAATATTGTCATCCTCCAGAGCAGACTGAAATAAATTACAGTTGAGTATCAGGATTTCTAGCCTTGGGAAAATGATAGGTATGAGTGAAAAGGAAATTGTACGACATTTTTAATCTGATCTGTTAGATCATACCAGGATCAAAATGTCTCCCCTACTCTCTGTGCTACAAGATAGTCATTTCCAGTTATTAGCAACAAAAGCATAAATAAAGTGCGCTGACTATCTTGTCTTCGTCACATTGTGATCCTATTTGTGAATTACTGCACAATCTCGGGGTCTCGGAAACTTAGGGCTCTCTCTCTCTCTCTCTCTATTTGACAAATTAGGCTATTATTGATGCTTTTCTACCAGAAAATAACCGTGAATCCTATCTATAACCTAGATATTCCAGATTTTGTACTGATGGTTAATATTGTAAATATAACACAACAGTCATATTCCTTAGAGCCATATTATAATGCACAACTCGGACTGGTTTACCCGCTAACTACCTAAGTGAAACTACCAAGCCTGCCCTTGAGCCCATTTGCGCTTTTTCACACTCTTCTTCCACCTCTCATTGCACTTATCAGAGGGTCGTTTCAAATCATTTGACACAATAGCATTAAAACAAGAAGCAATAATACTCGGTTCTATTAGTCTATCTTCCTATCAACTCGAGCTTAAAGAGCAAATATATGATAAAATGTATTGGAAGCAACAGACAATCACGTGTTCTAGCAAACGTCTCCTGTGAAACACAGCAACACCAAACCTAGTGTTCAATGTTGTGAATGATAACGACGCAATTCTCATTCTGCAGCATACTTTTCGCGAAGGACACGTCGAAGGATCTTACCAGTAGGGTTTCGTGGAATAGATTCAACGAACCTAACGTCCTTGACCTCTTTGAACCGAGACAAACGTCCAGCGAGAAAAGTCTTGACGTCGCTTGCATCTATCGTAGCTGCTGTGTTACGAACGACATAGGCAATGGGAATCTCCTCACCAGACTTTTCACCTGCTGGTACACCAATAACAGCAGCGTCTGAAATGGCAGAATGTTCCAATAAAGAAGCCTCAATTTCAGCAGGACTAACTTGCCAACCCCGGACTTTGATGAGATCCTTGGTCCGATCAATCACGTACCATTTTCCATCCTGGACATAACCTATGTCGCCGCTGCGAACATAGCCGTCGGAGGTGAAGGTCTCGTTGGTCTCAAGTGGATTATTGAGATAGCCTTTCATAGGATGCTGGGCCTTGATTTGAATTTCTCCTTTGGTGTTGTCTTCGTGGATCTCGACCCCGTGGTTATCAACGAGACGTAAGGTAGTGTTGGGGACTGGACTACCAACGCTGCCGGTACGTTCTTGTGAGTCTTCACTCCATGTTGTGCATGCCCAGCCTACTTCTGTCATTCCGTAAACTTGGACGATACGTGCCTTTGATGATAGCTTGACATATAGCTGATTCTGCATGCCGTCAGTTGCGCAGGATCCTCCGGTATAGACACGTCTAAGGCACTGTAGGTCATTCATGGAGCACTTTGACAGGGCCATGAGGATTGGGGGAACAACAACTGTGTGAGTAATCTCATATTTCTGAAGAGCTTCGATGAAGATTGGCCCATGGAAACGCGGCATGATGTAGGTTGGACTACCGTTGCGGAGGGGCAACGCATGCTGAATTGGGATCATGAAAACATGGAAAGGCGGAATGGCTACCAGGGTTGAGAGCTTGTACGGGACAGAAGATGAAATAAGAACCTGGTATTCGGCCTGGGCGACTAGGTATGAGTGTGGAACGATGGCGGACTTTGGCAAACCGGATGTTCCACTGGTCGACTGCAACAAAAAGTTAGCTCAGCCATCTTTCAGTTATCTTCTTATGGGCTTCTGGAATATCTCTAAGTCTTTCCCAAGGTTGGAGAGTCTTCAAACACCTGGCTGGTTCCGTTTCGAGGAACCTAGACTTGTTGTGGAAAGCACTTACCACATGAGCAGCTGGGGTATTGTCTGGATCATCAATCTTTACCCAGTCAGATTCCCCGTGAGCTAACAAGCACTCCCACGATTGCTGGTCCTCGGGAATTTCTTCTTTGTTGAAGTTCAAAACAAAAACCTGCTTCGAAGGAATTCCGCACGCCTGAGCAGCGGAGAGTGTAATGTCTAACGTAGCGAGGGAAGTAAAGAGGAATTTTGCCTCAGAGGTTCTGACATGATGTATGAGCTCATAGGCTGTATATCCAGGATTTCCACCGCTGAAACAACCTCCTGAGCCAATTATCCCTAGGTAGAGGCTAGTGTAGTGGATCTATTGGGGATTTCTCGTTAGCAAGTATACACAGGCTCAGACCATCAAGCATTAGATGCAGCCATTGACAAGATTGTAGCGTACCTCATTAAAGTTGACAACACAAACGCAGTCTCCATTTTCCAATCCATAATGTTGCAAACCGGCGACTAGTTGGCGTACCAATTTGCGGCACTCGTTGGCAGTAAGATACCGACCAGGATCATTGGCATCAATGTAGAGCTGTTAGAGTCAGTTTGAACAGCATTACGGTATTCATGGTAGCATCTTACTGGTTGATCTTGATCAAAGAAGCTTTGACAGCCCAAAGTCCATGAAACGATATCTTCTGGAGAGGAAAGGTGGTCAGAAACTGCTCCACACTGGGTCGCAGTGGCTTCTAGGAGCTTGCGAATCTCCTCCATCTGACAGACAGAAAAAGGTTCTTGCTGGCTGGCGACAATTTGACATTGGATGGCTGTGGTCTGGAGTAGCCCGCGGATACGGTCTGCTTGAGCACTGTATAAAGGCGCCATATTTTCAACGACGCTCTTGATGAAAGATGAATGACAACAACAAGTTGACTAGGAGTCTGTCAAGAATCTGGGAGTAGTAAAGGGGCGTAGTGATGGGGTGTAGCTGTGGTGAGAGGATGAGCAGAAGTTGTGGAGAATGAAGCTCCCAGTGAAAGGGGAGGAAATTTATACTCCAGGAAATGACCACCAAGCACTAGGCGTACACCTTGACAGAAGGGAAGGGTAAGGGCGCGCCTGGGTGTGCTTGGGTGTGCTTGCGGTTCAATTTATCAGAGAGGAAGAATTGGGGTGCAGTGTTTGGTGTTGAATCTGTTGAGTTTGTTCAGTTTGCACTTTCGGCCCTACGTTATTCCTACAATCACGCTCACCAGGTGTATCTCATAAACCATTTCACCACCATCCCGATCCTTAATTACTTAAAAGAAACCGTCTACGCTTTGTTCATATTTTAAAGGACTATCTTTGTCTTTATATAGGCAAATTTCCTTCATTTTCATCACAACGAGGAAGATGGAAACAACGACACGCTCCTCGGCCTCTCCTATAAGCTTGGCAAAGACTCACAGCCTGGGATTCTGAGCGCGTCTTGAATACTCGTGGACATCTTTGTGCGGTAATTTATCAATCATACATAAAGCTACTCTGTCCTCAAGGTGCTCATGCCTCAATATAAGACTGGAAATGTTCCCAATGGGTGGAAGGATAGCTTCCGCCGCTGACAGCACTTGCTAATTGAAGGTTTCTCGACCAGGAAGCCTGCAATGAACGGGTAAGAATGACTTGGAATCCAGTGAATAGAAAAGCTACACCTTTGCTGCTGAGCCGGAGAGAGACACGTGGGAAGGCAATTGTCGGTTCACCACATGCGCATGGTATTGATTCGCTTTAAATACAGGGCACCACCACGTGGTGTTGTCACGTAAGTGCCTAGTTGTATTCGGTAGTAATCAGTTGATGATATTGTAAGATTTACGTAGGTGATGGTGTTGATATGGGGGTCGATGCAGCCGCATACTCAGACCGACCCAAGCTGTACGGAATCACGTGTGCTTCGTACAATTCGGGATCAGATTATACTAATACTGGAGCCTCTCCAGAAAAAGCTCAAAAAGGTAAAAAAAACGTCAAAAACGTAGTAAAATACAGCTTCGTTAAACCAACCTCTACTTCCTAATCCGGTCTAGTGCCAGATCTTCCAGAATCAACCTCTAATTCTCTAATTCGTCAACTCGTAAACACCCCCTACAGCTCTACAGTCTATATATAGATCGTAGAAGCTGTAAGGTCAATACCCTCTCCGTACAACACTCCCTCGGCCCTCTCTATCTGCTCTACAGCCTGTATATAGACTGTAGAGGCTGTAGAGGTAATACCCTTAACCGTGATCCTCTGGTAGGGCGTAGATGACGTATTCGCAAGCCAGTATATCCTGGCCAACCTCAAGTGTATACTGCACCTTGTAGAGCTTGCTGACTAAAATAGTCAGGAGTTTGACAGCAAGTAGGGCCTTTGAATTCTCGTACGTAGTCTGTACAGGAGACTTCTTGTACGTAGGCTGTACAGGTTGTCAGGAGGGGGTCTTCGTACGTAGGCTTCGCAGGCGAGTTGCGAATTGTACAGGTTGTCAGGAAGGGGATCTTCGTATGTAGGTTTCGCAGGCGAATTAAGAATTCGTACAGACTGTCAGGAGGGGGGTCTTCGTACGTAGGCTTTGCAGGAGCTCTCGAAGTTGTATACTAATCAGGAGAGGAGGCTCCGAAAGGCTTGACTAGTTTACTGCGTTATTGGCTTGCTAAGTGACTTTTAATCTCTTGTTTGATTCTTAATATCATATAATACTCCGCGCTCAAAGTGGCTACGGCCTATTTATAAATTCGTTAATGGCTCAAAAAGGATTGCTAGTATTAGCAGAGCTTCGCAGGAGCTCTCGAAGTTATACGCTGATCAGGAGAGGATCTTTCGTACGGCGGTTTCGCAGGCGAATTGCGAATCCGTATAGATTGTCAGGAAGGGATCCGAAAGTTTGTAAGGGGATCTTTATACGGGTTCGGAAGCTTGACTGGTTTTTGAATCACTTCTTGTTTCTTAATATCATGTAACACTCCGCGCTCAAGGTGGCTACGGCCTATTGTTTATGAATTCGTTGATCTCACAAGAAGTGATTAATAGTTGGTGAGCTAAATTGACCTTAGTTTATCAACGCTCAGTTAAGAGGTCAACTGATGATGGTTTCGCAACTAGGCTAACCTTGTTAATTAGTAAGAAGTAGAACTTCTACTAATCAATGTTGGTTCACCACATGCGCATGGTATTGATTCGCTTTAAGTACAGGGCACCACTACGTGGTGTTGTCACGTAAGTGCCTAGTTGTATTCGGTGGTAATCAGTTGATGATATTGTAAGGTCTACGTAGGTGATGGTGTTGATATCGACCCGAGCTGTACGGAATCACGGCACACGTGACCCGTACTGTACAGTACAATTGGGGGTCAGATTATGCCAACAGCAATACACTCTCAGCGCATACTTGACAGTCGATAGGAACACCTTCTTTGGAAATTAATTCCACACACTTCTGCTGTGCATTGGAAGCTGCAATGCGGTTCTTTTCCGCCAGCCCTTGCAAATCTATGTAGTCTTCATTATTTGCAGTAGAGGGAATCCTAATGCATATATATACTAGTTAACGATAATACTTTGAGCAAAGGAGCTAAGGAGCTAAGAGTTTGCAATTTGCATAGAGAACGCGGATTTGCTGTTGGTTGATCTGTTAGGTCTCTTTGCTCCAATTTGGAACTTATCATGGCATCGTCTTTTCTGACCTCCTTGGAGCAACAGCATAGCACGTAAGCAGTCACAGGACGCCTAATGTGGATCCTGAAAACCTGCATGATAGACTATTGGATACTGGCTGAATCATCTATCAGTTTCCACGCTTCTTTGGTTCCTTCCAAAATGAATCTCAACTCTTAGCTCCCTTCGCTAGTCTTCGGTCATTGCTGTCGTCTTCCTTATCAATAATTCCTTGTCTTCCTGTTCTTCTTTTTCCTTCAAACCCTCCAAGAAGCAGACTCCGAGCCAACAACATTCTCCTTTAACGCTCCTGGTGTTGTACCCTACAGAATTTCCCTTGTACTTTCTGGCATTGTCCTCAACCTAACTCACACTCACTTCTCGGCTTGTTTGGTAACCTACTTGAAAATAATACCTTTTCTCACGCAGTCCTGCGCTCTTCATATTCGTACCATTCACCTTTTCTTCAACAGTCAGCCAACCACGTTCACTTGCCAGCCTCCTGGTGTATCCCAACACCTATTTGCAAGATATATTTGGTTTAACCAGTCATCATTGCTGCCACTTCCTCTGCAGCATACAAGCCTGCAACCACTCCTTCAAAGAAGCCCAATCATCCTACCAGTTTTATCCCATCACTCTCGATATACCAAATTTCTCACTAATTATACACATCGAAATTCGCAGAATACCTGTCAAAATGGACACTGTCGCAAAACCATCTCGAGCTCTGACCTTGCATGAAGTTCATGCCCGTAGAGAGCGCATGTTGGCCAGGCAAGGAGAGCGTAGAAGATCACAACTAGATTGCCATGGTATTCTCCAAGCAAATAGTCATTTCCATATATTCAATGATCCGATGACCGACTGGTCGACATTCGACTTTGGCCTTACCCCACAGAACCCTGAGGCTGCTGATTTGGAAAAGGGAGATTATCCAGCTGATGGTCGTATGAGAACACTTCACTTGCCCCATACGCGTCCTCAAATCCCTGGTCCCAAGCTCCCTGAGAAGGTCCATACTCGACCTGTTAGAAATGCGCGCCATATCTGGTTTAATGTCTATCGCCGCCTTTTCTCATTGGTATTTATTCTGAACATGTTCGGCCTCGCAGCACTACTCTACAAAGGTTCTGACTGGACCCGCAACCCACCATTGGAACATTTTGCCACAGCAGCTTCCGCCAATATCATGGTAGCTATCTTAATTCGACAAGACTACGTTATCAACCTTTGCTTCAAGACGGCCTGGTTGTTTCCACTGTCCACTCCTCTTCGCATTCGTCGGATTTTAGCTAAGGTTTACGAGTTTGGGGGTGTCCATTCAGGCTCTGCGTTCTCATCCGTTGTTTGGTTCATTCTCCTCACAATATTCATCACACAGCAATTCGCTATTGGTAGAATACGGGATTCTGGACTCCTCACATTTACCTTACTCCTTCTTATTCTATTGGTCACCATTACGGTTACAGCATTTCCAAAATTTAGATTCAAGAGCCACAACACCTTTGAGCAAGTCCATCGCTGGGGTGGCTGGATCGCACTTGCCTTGTTCTGGGTGGAACTTCTTCTATTCGCTCGAATCAAGGCTTTAGGTGAGAACATACCTTTTGCAGCAGCCTTTTTTTGTCTACCATCATTCTGGTTTCTTCTCGTCACATCTTTCCACGTCATTGTACCGTGGTTTCGTCTTCACAGACTTTATGTCCAGCCAGAGTTGTTAGGAAAGCATGCTGTTCAGCTTCACTTCAAGGAGCCAATTTCATGCTTTGTCGGGCTCCGAATTGCAGAGACTCCTCTTGGTGAATGGCATTCTTTTGCATGCATTCCGTCTCGGGATGGAGGACAGTCTGGTGGAAGCGTCATCATCTCCGATGCTGGTGACTGGACCCGTCGAACCATCAATAACCCTAAGCCATTTTATTGGATTAAAGGAATCCCAGTCACCGGAGTTCTCTGCATGGCAAAGCTCTTCCGTAAAGTCGTCATTGTCACCACCGGTTCGGGAATTGGTCCTTGCTTAGGAGTTATGCAAGACATACCGAGCACTTCTGTGCGAGTCATTTGGAGCACTCCTACACCTTACAACACTTACGGGCCAAATATAATCAATTCGATTAAAGCAGTGGACGATGAGGCAATTATCTGGGACACCAAGATGCTGGGACGTCCAAATTTAGTGCAGATGGCTTGGGAGTTGTATCTTAAAACAGGAGCTGAGGCCGTCTTCGTCATCAGCAACCCTAGCCTGACCAAAAGATTGGTATATGCAATGGAGAGTCGTGGTGTTCCGGCCTTTGGTCCAGTTTGGGACTCTTAAACATTATTCTTATTTCCTTGCCTCTTTATGGTGTTCCTAGTAGCACATGAAATGGTTGCACAGTGTCGCTAGAGGGCTAGGGATTATACAGTTATATAGTTATCACCTTGAGTTTGCCTTTTCCATCCTTTAATGATCGATTTGCTCATGGACTTATAGTATAATGGTTCGCGGTTGCTAGACACATTTGCAGATATAAAATATTCTAGTTCCGACAATCATATCACATATTCAAGATTCGAAACAACTTAACGTTGTGTAAAATTTTCTCTTGAATTCAATTTACTTAATTTGTTAGTATTTATAAACTAGTAGGCTTTAGAGTTCCAACTCCACCATGTTACGGTTTCTGACGTACTGAAGCTCTACGCCACCTTTATGTGTTCAAATCTTTGAGCAGTTGGTGCGGGTCAGTAATTTCCATGAGATTCTGGATTAAAGAACCTCATCGTAGTTCAAAGAACAAAGACAAATTGCCTAAATCGATTAGTAACAAGGAGCAACACATATCTCAAAACAAAGAAACTCATTATGTGCTACTGAAAATATTACTACCGCAAGAGAAATTGACAAGAGCTTCTAAAACTAATCTGACAGCTTCTTCTGCTCTCGTCAACAATGCCTCGAACACTCCTCGGTGTCAATCAATCCTTCGCAAGACGTCACAACATTTCTATCCATCAACAAATAGCTTGGCTAGAGCGTTCTTCGCAATGGGCAGACCATGACCAGGCATGGAAACCGGTACGCTTCGTTGGAGGCGGTGCGAATGGTATTGTCGGCCTGTGGCATAACGCTAGAGCCAGGAAAAAGCGAAATGCCCAGCCAAAAGATATTATCGTGAAACAGGCGCTGCGGGTCGATATTGTGCGTTTTCAATCTTGAGCTCTTGCTGTTATTGAAAATAGCTTCATGGTAGCTAATGCATCAAGTAGGGACTTCAGGATGAGAGCAAAGCCATGAATATGATGATGAACCTAGGCGGATTCGAACATTGCGTCAAGCTTTACAAAGTGAGACATACAGATGCCGGGAGCGGGACGATGTCAGGGACTCTCATCCAAGGGGAGTGGTATGACCGCTTGGATCCATATGCTTTCAATTCACAGGGACTCTATAATCCCGGGGGCGGAGATGTTGCGAGGATTTACATGGAGTATTGTCCTGGGGGAGACGTGCAGGCGCGGATGGATGAAAACATACAGTTTGGTCAATATGTGCCGGAGGAGTTAATTGTAAGTACCACATCACTTTTATGGCGGTTAGGTAAATTTTGATTGCCGACTGATATATCTAGTGGCGGATTTTCCACTGCCTTGCCATGGGGTGTTCTGGTCTTGAGAATGGAATTGAAGGCAACGCGCCAGGTGCACCGCACGCGATGTCTATCATACATAATGACATAAAACCAGTAAACAGTGAGTTATTCTCAGGGTATTAAAATATGTCTTTGTTGCAAAGATATTCATCCATTTCCAGTTTTTATCGGGGCTCATGGAGAGGGTCATGAACGTATGGAGATATTCAAAGTAAGCAGGCGCTTCTAGATCAAAACCTTGGCTGAATTGATTCATTAGCTTGGGGACTTTGGGCTTGCACAATGCATCCCTCACGCTGGTGTTATCTTAGGTGATCCTCATGAGGGTCATGTTTGGAGAGACAATGCTTGGAGGGGCACGCCAGGATACTTTGCACCGGTACTGCTAGCACACTATTTTACAGACGGATTTGAATTGTGGCTCTTTGATGTGGCATTGCAGCTGCACCAGGTTCTATTCGGAACTGCGACTGTTACAGAGCTTTGTCAATTCATACTTCAGTGTTGATCAACAAGACAAAGAATTCATAAAAGGCTATAAAAAGAGTTTCACTTTGAATTCTACACTAGATTTTATTGTTTTTAGTCGACTGCTGACTTTCTATAGGAGCAATTGCAATTCATTCATCCCCAGTGAGTAAATGAAGTAGTTTCTCTATGTAAGATTTATGGTACTAACGCTGAAATAGACGAAGGGTGTCCTCTAAATCCAACATATGGCAGATCGGAACCGTCATTCATGAATTAATGACAGTTTCAAGGAACTTTCATCAGACTTTCCAAACTCCTTACGCCATACAACAAGTCCGGATGAATAGATTTCCTACAGCTACAACTACACACCCTGGTTTTCCAAACACGCCATTCGATGCTTACGGCGAGAATATACTTAATACGCGATACAGTACACACTTGATCGAACTTGTGCATCGTTGTCTCGCTCATAACCCTCTTGATCGACCAAATTCCGCGGTTCTTATTACCATAATAAATACAATGCTAAAAGCCTTTAACAATAGAAATGAGTTGGATTATGCACCTGGAGAACCAGCAAAAGTCGCCTTGGGGCATTTTGACCAGCTACCTTCTGTAGAAATCTATGATGGGCATAATAGTGTACATCCTGATCCTAGCCCCCGACCTATCTGGCCGGAAAGACAAAGCCTCTACCCTCCGATTGAGCGTCCGGCACCTGGATCTACCACGGCCAGCTACATTTATTTGCACCCTTTCATACCCACAGCCGCCCAGTTAGCGGACCCCCCTTTCCCCGGCTTTCCGCAACTATACCGATTTCCAGTTCCGGCAGAGCCAGTTCCCCTCGTTTTCAAAGTGACCGGAGCGAGAAATGCAAATAACTTGACTGTTGGGGCGCCTATTCCTCCTGGTGTCAACTGGCCATGGACTAATTTTATGGCACAAGATACGCCAGCTCGGATCCCTCGAAGCACACTTCCTAAAGGACGACAACCTGGTGCTAGGGCACGTAGACCCCCAAGAAGATTCGCTGATGAGCGTTGATACTAGCAAAGAAAAGAATCGATGGTGGAATAGATGATAAATTGTGAGGTATGATATTTCCGAGTTTCCCCTTAAGTATTGACTGTGCCTGAGATTGAGGGGTTGCGCAGTGAGTAGCTTTAGATGTTGATATACGGCACGTCACCAAAATATCTTCCAAATATCCACTTTCTTTATCGAAAACTTGTGAGCCTATGAAGCATAAAAGAAGTGACGGAAATATATTTCTCACTCCTCCGCTTACCACCAGTGCCCAAAACTCTTATAACCTACTGAAATTCAGTTAAAATACAATTCAAGAGTGCGTAATGCCAGAATATCACGCATAGTTTTAAGGTGATTTATTTCCAAGCGTGCCAACATTCTAATTCGTATAATAGGTCCTTTGTTTGAGCGAGGGTTGATGTCAGGGCTTATATAAGACGTTGGGCAGGGTCACTTGACCAAGGATCACTTGTTCGGGTGAGAAGAAAAGGTTATAAGTCATGACATGACGTTAAAATAAAATAAAATAATATATTTTATGGTAATATATTAATAACTTCTAAAACTTATTAATAAATATTAAACTTTTAGTATTTGTCGGATCACTCTTGAATACGGGGCACCAATACGTATTGTACGTAAGTGCTAGTTGTATTCGGTGGTGATGATACTGACTTCACGGGAACCGGGTTTACTATAACCCGATGCTTACATCAGCACCCGGATTATGTAAGCTGATCCGGCAAGTCAGAATATACCAACAGTATTTATGATATCCCTTAAATAATTGAAATTCTTTATTATAATCAATCAATCAATCACCTAAACTGGAGCACGCCCTCGCCGGCTATCCCGGTTGCAATCTCGGCAATCCCACCCCACCTTCCCCAACGAGGGGCGAGTGCCACTATTGTGGGACGGAGGTTCGGGAGGGAGGGAGAGCGGATGTCGACCAAGAAGTTCGACCGAGAAGTTCGACGTCTTAGCCAAGCCGCCTTTCTGCATTAGTAGTATCACCATCTAGATACTGAGGGCCCGACTACTTCCACTACCAATTTGTTTGCAGCGAATTCATACCCTGAAGCGTGACGCCTTTAGTTTGGTCGTCCTCCTCTAGGCGTGGAAAACGAGTTTGCCGATGAGACTTCATGGGTCGATAGACTTGATGCAGGACGCTACAGCACTGTGTTGTGTATTTGATTAAGAAAATAGCAGTTGATGACCACCTCCGTTCATGAGCTCAACTCATGTACTTCTACTTTAATTGTACTTCTGATTTGATTGTGCTTCTAATCTAGTTGTGCCCCATGCCTCCGGACGTTCCGAGTTATTAAAAGAAAGAGGATTTAGCCCCCCCCCCCGAATTCTATCACCA
>Ga0247734_1002154_pt1 | contig 13489 bp, 5 predicted proteins | sample UWRJL103311B2_FD_180933 | JGI IMG/M metagenome (GOLD analysis project Ga0247734, IMG submission 180933) | Plant litter microbial communities from Arlington Agricultural Research Station in Wisconsin, United States - UWRJ-L103-311B-2 | ecosystem: Environmental > Terrestrial > Plant litter >... | reverse complement strand
TAAATTATTTCGCTTGAACCTATAAGGTATTAATAAAAAGAAGATGCCCATTAAAGTTGTTGCTAACTTTAATGGGCATCTTCTTTTTAAATAACTAAATATGATGAATTTGGAGTGACTCACATAGTCTTAAAACATCTTCGTATATCTGATTGAAACAGCGCGTCCCGGCAAATTATATCCTCTTTTTTCATAGTAATTTTCATCAGTCAGGTTATTGATTTTTAATGCAATAGAATGACTTCCGGCAATTTTAAAAGCGGCTGTAAAATCCATGACCATATATTTAGGATATTCAATTTCAGGATTGATCGGGTCAGTATAATCGATATCAGTACGCGTTCCTACTGACCTTCCTGACAAGCGAATCCGAAGCCATTTTAAGTTATCATACTCCAAACCGTAATTCAGTGTGTTTTTTGCCACATTTTGAATATCACGTGTAACAGTGGAAGCGTCTGTCCCAACAATAACTTCTTTTGCTTTGATAATAGAAGTGCCATTCCAGAATGCTCTTAAAGAATATTTGTAGTCATTTAAAACACCAAAATCATAAGTTATTTCTGTCTCTAGTCCCTCGATATTTGCATCAGCTGCATTCACAAAAGTGGCTCGTGAAACAATCACATCTTTGTTGGGAAGCGGCTCATTAACGGTGGTTATAATTTTGGCAATGCGGTTATCAACTTTTGTAGAAAAATAAGTCAGATTTGCTGATAAGCCCGATTTTGGTTTATTAAAACTCAGTCCTAAATCCCAGCTGACACTACTTTCATTTTTCAGATTTGGATTACCTGCTGTAACTGCAATTCTTCCTTTTGAGTCACGAACTTCGTTGTAACCTGCCACACTGTAAGCGTCGGTCGTAACAAAAGCACGCCCGATTGTTCCTTTGGCACGTAAAAATGGAATCAGTTCATAAGTTACACCCAGGCTCGGACTTGTAAACGGATTGGTTTTTTTACCGGATTTATAGGTTGGTAAAAGTGCAGTTTCCCGCACATCAAAAGTGATATTATCGTAACGAACTCCTGGTTGGAAAGTCAACCTGTCAAAATTCAGCAATGCCTGGGCAAAAAACGCAGAGGAAATAATGGCATATTCCGGCTGGGTAGGAGCACGTTCTGTTGTATCATTCGTCCAGCGGCGACTGTTGGTAGAAGCGTTCAGATAATCGTATCCAATTATCAAAGAATGCTGCCCAATTTTCCAAACATCTTTTACCTGAATGCCTTTCCACGCATTATGTCCCTGTGCGGATCGAAACGGTATGACGGGTTTTCCAGATACATTGATCGTATAATTTTTAGTATTTTCTTCCGAGCCGAATACTTTTAAACTAGGACTGTTATTACCAATCTGACCTGTTAAAGAAATATCCAATGCAGCACGATCTACATCTTTTGTACTTGCTTCGCTGCTTCCGGAAGAAATTTCGCCCGGAGATTCAACATCTTTTGCCTGAAATTGTTCACCACGAACATCAATACGCCATTTGTCGGTTAACTGATAACCAAGACGTAATGCACCGGAGAAATAATGCAGTTGTGTAAAAGGTCTTTTTAAGCCATCATCTTTCCTGTCATCCACTTTTTGAACTGGCTGGGCAGTATAGTTTTTTTGAGCTTCTGTGTATCCAAAAGCATCACGAAACCAGTTGTCTTTTCCAATTTTATAATCTTTTGATCTCTCGAAATAAGTGAAGGAAAGGTCGTAATCCAACTTTTTGGTAAGATTTCCACCTGTATTTAATCCTGCTTGCAAAGTTTTAAAACTGCCGTATTCTACAAACGCATTGCCTTTTGTATCACCTTTGGAATGTGGCGTAATTACATTAATAACGCCACCCATTGCCTGTGAACCATATAATGAAGATGCAGGACCTTTAAGTATTTCAATCCGCTCAACACCATTCAGGTTAATTTGAGATAAATTAGTTGCTCCTGCCGGACGACCGTCAATAAGCAGTAAAGTCCGCTGGTTTAAACCTGAAAATTGTGGACGGAATCCCCTGATACCAATACCGGAGGATAAATTAGGATATTGAATTACATCGACTGCGGCCATTTTCCTGACAATATCAGTTAAATCCGAAGATGGAGTCATTTGAATATCTTCTTTGGAAATAAGGTCAATTTTCTGCGCAATTTTTTCTTTCTTAGTTTCAAAACGAGTGGCCGTGATCACCACCGGATTGAGGATATTTTCTCTTGTTGAATCCTGCGAAACTTCCTGTGCTTTTGCAGAAAGTGAAACCAGTAATACAATGATAAACTTGCTTATAATCAAAGGGAAATTAAATGATTTGTAAATTTTTTGTTTCATTATGTAATTGTACGGTTGATAATATATTGAGTTGATGTTGAGCAGAAGAAGTAAAGATTAGAGAGAAGCATAAGCTGTAAATGCTTCATATAAAGTGATAAAGCCGATTATTATCGAAAAAGTACCTACCAGATAGTTGATGATTGTTAGTACTTTCTCTTTCTTTCCTGCAAACTTATTGAGAGAAAAAGCAAAGAAATATCCGTAAGCAGACATGGAGAGAATAATGCCCAAACTTTGAATCACAATGATCCAGACGGCAGTAGAAGCGTCACTGGCTGCAAGTGTTAATGCAACGGCACAAGCACCGCCGGTTCCTGCCAGTCCATGAACCATTCCGACCCAAAATGAACGGCTAAAAGTCTGATCAGAATGATGAATAATAACCGGTATGGGTTTTCTGAAATTCCGACGGATTGCTACAACGCCCAGCCAGATCATCAGCGGGCCGATTAGTAATTCAACCTTTCCTGAAACTTCCAGAGAAATACTGGATTTGAGTAAAAGAACCAGAACAGCAAATAGAATTAGTGTAAAAGAATGACCCAAAGCCCAGTGAGACGACCGCAAGATCAACTTCCAGCGTTGCGCCGGACTCTGATTTTTGTCACTGGCAAGGACTGAAACTGCCGCCATGTGATCGGGTTCAAAAGAATGCTGTACACCAAGAAGTAAGGAATCTACAAGTAAAAAATTAACCATTTGTGCTGCACATAAATTAGTTGAAAACAGCTGCTTGCTTAATGCAATTGCCTGTTTGATTTTATTTATGGAGCTTTGGGGAATAAAAAAGTAGAAGGCAGAAGCTACAATGCAGCCTGCCCTGAACCTCGTGCTTTTCTTCCCGAAAGCAAACCGGATATTATGATAAATTGGCAGGTCTTCTGGCTTGTTCAGTTTTAACGCCTTCCCGGAGCAATGCTCCAGTGGCAAAATGTTAAAACCCTTTTAATGAACTTACAGCAGCGGGTACTACTCCGGATTTACACCGGATTCCCTTTTAATCACGCCAGGGGCGCGAACCAATGAATGCGCAAAGCTAGGTTTTTTAATGTTATAGTAGCTGGAAAAATTCTTACAGGGTAACATTTACACAATCTCATTTTGTGATTATTTAAAATCCAAAATGTCAATTAACCAATATTCCTCTACCTTTGCGGCCTGAAAAGTTCTTTACTTTATTTTTCCAACAAAATATGGTTCATGCCTTTGGGGCTGAATAATAGGGAATCGTGTGTAAATCACGAACTGTCGCGCAACTGTAAGTAACGCCTAAGTTTATATCACAAGATGTTCACTGGAATTAATTTTTTCCGGGAAGGACGATATAAATGTTACAAGTCAGGAGACCTGCCTTTTTTTGTTGACAATGCTTTCGCGGAATGAAGCTGAGTCTGGCCTGGATATTTATTCATGGGTTTTTATACCCCTGAATTATTGTGTGAATACCTTTTCACCTGAAATCCTGTTGCTACTATTCCATTTCTTCGCGTTTGCATAATAAAATTCAGCAAGAGCTTTTAACTCATCTAAAAAGTTAAAAGTATGCAAACATTTACAAATTGCTATCCGCGAACTGATAGCAAAAACACCTTAAAAACATCCGGTTACCACATTTTACTCAGAACAGCTTTCGTATTACAATTCGTTTTGTTTGTCCATTTTGCATCTGCACATCACTTTGGTACAGTCAGTGGATTTATCCAAACAGAAACCGGAGAACCATTAGCAGGAATCCACGTTCGTCTGGATGGAACTTCCTATGCAACGACGATAGATAGTGAAGGTAAGTTTGAAATTAAAAATGTTCCGGTAGGTACTTATACTTTTCTGGCCAGCGGCATTGGTTATCAGGCCAAAAAAGAAAATATTGAAGTTAAAAATAATCAGGAAACTGTTCTTGTGTACAAACTTAACAGTCATACCAATGAGTTATCCGAAGTGGTGATCAGCTCGGTACGAAATCTATCTTTTTCAGCAGTGAACAAGATCAATGTTCCGCTTCGGGATATGCCTGTTACAACATCCACGGTTACTGTGAAAACAATTGAACAGCGTGGTGCGGATGATTTAGGCGAGGCCATGAAAAACACCACTGGTGTACGCGCCAACAATACTTATGGTGGTTTTCAGCATTTTACAATTCGCGGGTTTTCCAATTTTGTACTACTGGTTGACGGCGTCCGTGATGAGCGTCACAACATTTCTACCAGTGCGCCAAATACCAATCTGGCTAATGTTGAAAGTATTGAAGTGCTTAAAGGCCCAGCTTCTGTATTGTTCGGACATTCGGCTTTGGGTGGTATAATCAACATTGTCCGGAAACGTCCGACTGCAAATTTGAAAGCTGATTTTTCGGCAACTTATGGCAGTTTTAATACAAGGCGGATTCGTGCAGGAGCAGGAGGGCCGATCAATGACAAACTGCGTTACCGCGTAGATTTCGGCATGTCAGATACTGATGGTTACCGGCATTCCGGTTCCAATACCAACAATGGTTATCTGGCTTTGGAATACACACCCACTTCAAAAGATTTGTTTTACCTGACAATTGGCGCCAACAAAGATATTTACGATACAGATACCGGAATCCCGATGCTGGAAGGAAGCAAAGTAGCTCCCGGAATGAATGTGAACACACGTTATAATGATCCGCAGGATTTTCTGAAACACACCCGTTATGATTTTCAGCTTAAATATGTTCGTGAACTGAGTAAGAATCTGCGGTTATCCAACCAGCTTTCTTACTATGATGACAACATTAATTATTTTTCTACCGAGGAATTAACATTTAATGCAACACTGGATTCTATCACCAGATCTTATCCGTTTTATTTCAACCATTTGACAAAACCATTACAAAATCAACTTGAACTGACTTATGATTTCAATACCGGAAACATTGAACACAAGTTACTTGCAGGTTATTCATTGAGTGTTTTAAACAGGAAAACGTACAATGGAGACGTTTATGGTTGTGGTCAATTTGCGACAATTCCGGTAAACAATCCGGTTGAAAATCAGGGGTACCTGGGTTATGTAACGACCAATTACAGGGCAACGATGGAAAACGTACATGGGATTTATGTGCAGGATTGGATACGTTTTTCGGATAAACTGAAAGGATTGGCAGGATTGCGCTATGACATTTTCGACGGCACATATTACACTAATTTGGTTGATGCGGAACGTAATGTAACTGAACGCGGCGCTGAATCCACTATTTCAAAATCTGCGCTGACTTACCGGTTGGGAATGGTTTATCAGCCTATCGAAGCAATATCTGTTTACAGTTCTTTTTCAACTTATTTCAAACCGTCACGTCGTGTTGCACCCAACGGAGAAACATTTGATCCTGAAACAGGCTACCAGGGTGAAGTTGGGAGTAGGCTTGAAATTTCGCATAAATGGTCGGGTAACTTGTCATTTTATTATATGCGGAAAAACAATCAACTGGAAAGTTTACCGGGCGGAATCCTGAAACGGATTGGTTCGGCTGAATCCAAAGGACTTGAGGCTGAAATTCATGGAAATCCTGTTGCTGGTTTGGACCTGACAGCCGGTTATACTTTTTCCAAAGCAAAATATCTTCCGTTTTCAAGCAGTGAAATTAATTCTGTTGCAGGAAATATCATGGCTTTTGCTCCTGAAAACATGCTGAATGTGTGGGCTAATTATGAGCTTCAAAACACGATTTTGAAAGGTGTAAGCATTGGTGCGGGAGCTAATTATATGGATGAAACATTTACTAACAGCGCTAATACTTTTGTTTTGAAAGCTTATATAGTCGCAGATCTGGCCATTGGTTATCGTGTAGGAAGAGTAAGTTTAAGGCTGAATATCAACAATATATTTAACGAGAAATATTTTGCCAACGCCATTTTCGACAACCAGTTTTCACCGGGAGCTACAAGGAATTTTTTAGTAAGTCTGAAATATAGTTTGTAAAGCCAACTGCAATGTATCTGGATAACTAACGGCTAAAAGCTATTAGCTAACCGCTGACAAAAATGAAAATATTTATAAAATTTTTCCTGTTAATCCACCGCTATCTTGGCCTTGCGCTGAGCCTGCTTTTTGTAATATGGTTTTTGTCTGGGTTTGCCATGATGTATGTGAAATATCCAACAATGAGCCAACATGAGAAATTAAGAAATCTGCCTGTTGCAAATTTTGCAAATTGTAAATTAAATCTGCCGGAAGCACTTAAAAAAGCTAATATTTCAGATACATTAAGGACAGTCCGTTTGGGAATGATGCTCGACCGGCCTGTTTATCGTTTGGTTACAAGCAGAGGTGAATATCGTGCAATATTTGCTGATAACGGCGAATTGTTTAATTATACAGATACAATTCTTGCCAAAAAACTGGCTGTCGCTTTTGTTAAAAATAAAAGCCAACCCGAAAAGCTGGAAACATTGTTTGAAATAGACCAATGGATGGCAGGAGCAAGGTCGCAGGGTTACAGCACTCCCGTTCATCGTTTGAAAATGAATGATGCTGAAAAAACGTTTATCTACGTTTCAACCCAAACCGGCGAAGTTGTACAGCAGGTGAATGCCAGACAACGTTTCCTGGCATGGCTTGGCCCAATTCCGCACTGGATTTATCCGACGGTTCTTTTACGGAATCGGCCGCTTTGGAATGACATTATTGTCTGGACTTCGTCATTGGGAAGCATCATGTGCGTAGCAGGAATTGTGATGGGGTTTGTACGATACAGAAGAAAAGATAAAAAATCTTTCGTTTTTAGTCCGTATAAAAAGAAATGGTTTCGATGGCATCATTATACCGGGTTTGTGTTTGGAATTTTTGCTTTCACCTGGGTTTTTAGCGGCTTGCTTTCTATGACTCCGTGGGACTGGGCACCGTTTACAAGGTTAAATTTCGAAGAAACCAGCCAATGGACAGGCGGCACTTTTAATCCCGGAATTTTTAATTTATCTCCGGCAAAAGCACTGGAAATATTCAGATCTGAGATTCCTGTAAAGGAAATCCACTTTTCACAGCTTCACGGCAAACCTTACTATATTGCTTATCAGGATGAAGAGCATACACGGATGTTATTGGCTGATGGTTCTCAAAATCGACCTTTTGAGATATTCCCGCCAAATAATTTTATCAAAAAAATAAAAGAACTGAACCCCGGCATAAGTATAAATGAAACTATGGTGCTGACTGATTATGACGATTATTATTATACCAAAAATAAAGATAAACGTCTGCCGGTCTTACGAATCAAGATGAATACGCCTGAAAAAACCTGGTATTATATTGACTTAAAAACAGGGCAGATGGTACTGAAACATGAAAAATTAAGTCGTCTGGAAAGATGGCTTTACCATGGATTACACAGCCTGGATTTTCGGTTTATGTTTTACAAACGTCCTTTGTGGGATATCATCATGATCGTATTGATGCTGGGAGGATTACTGGCAAGCAGTACGGGTTTGGTTTTGACTTGGAAATGGTTGCGGAGAAAAGTTTACTTGTAAGTTTAAAAATAACCACGAAGTGGTTAAATACAAATAGCCACCGGTGTAAACTGGTGGATTAGAAAAAATTCAATCATGTAATTTATGACATTTCCAAAATCCCATTTTCTCATTTCTGCACCATCCAGTAATTCCGGTAAAACTACCCTTACTTTGGGATTGTTGCGCGCTTTGAAAAACCGGGGATTGAACGTGCAGCCATTCAAATGCGGGCCGGATTATATTGATACGATTCACCATACAGCCGCTGCCGGAAAGCAAAGTATCAATCTGGATACTTTTATGTCTTCCGAAAAGCATGTCAGAGAGATTTATTCTCAATATAATTCCAAAGTTAATGTAGCTGTTACGGAAGGCGTTATGGGACTTTTTGATGGAGCTGATAAAATGCAAGGAAGCAGTGCTATCATTGCGGAGCTACTGGATATTCCTATAATACTAGTCGTTAATGCTAAATCTATGGCATATTCGGCTGCTCCGTTACTATATGGTTTTAAGAATTTTTACAAAGGAATAAAAGTGGTTGGCGTCATTTTTAATTTTGTCAATACCGCGTCACATTACAGTTTTTTGAAGGACGCTTGTACAGATGTTGGAATAGAAGCCTTGGGTTATTTACCTAAAAATGAAGATTTGGTTATTCCATCCAGGCATTTAGGATTGCATATTTCAAGTGAAACGGATTATGAAAATATCATAGAGAAAATAGCTAAGGGAATTCCTAAAACGATTGATATTGAACGGTTGCTGGAAATCACTTCAGTGCCACTGCCGATGTCTGTGTCCTTATCGCCGACGTCTGTGTCCTCACAGACGTCTTACAGGCACAAACTAAAAATAACAATCGCCCACGACGAAGCCTTTTCATTTATATATCATCAGAATATAAAAGTTTTATCTCAATTTGGAGAGATCACTTATTTTAGTCCAATTCATGACGCAACTTTACCAGAAACCGATTTTTTATATCTGCCCGGCGGTTATCCTGAATTATTTTCCAAAGAATTAAACGAAAATATTTCCATGCGGGAAAGTATTAAAAGTTACTGTCAAAATGGTGGATTGACTTATGCCGAATGTGGCGGATTGATGTACTTAGGAAACAGCATCACAAACAGCCATGGTGAGAATTTTGAAATGACCGGCCTTCTGGATTGTACCACATCTATGCAAAATCCAAAAATGACATTGGGTTATAGAATAGCGAATTGGGGCGATCTGGAAATAAGAGGGCATGAATTTCATTACTCAGGATTGCAGAATGAAGCACTTCAAACCGAACCGGTTACAATAACCAATGCAAAAGGAATAGAAACCGAAACAAAACTTTACCGAAAATACAACACGTTCGCTTCCTACATGCATGTGTATTGGGGAGAGAAAAAGGAATTTATAGAGAAATTATTAATGGCAACGAAAGCAATCCGCTATGAGGCTAAAAGCTAATTGCCAATCGCTAAAAGCCAATACCCATGAAAGAAATCAAACGGCAGCGCATCACCCGTTCCGACGGAAAAGCAATCAATCTCGTGCAGCGGCGCGGACATTTATCCTATTGTTACAACGCCTGCTGTTGCGGTCGTGTGGATCGTGGTTATGCGCCGATTCCTGTTGAATTGTATAAAAGCGAATGGATGCGGCGGAAGCTTCGCAATGTGGTACACATGACAAAAGGCGGTTGTCTGGGTCCGTGCACACTGGCGAATGTGGTCACATTGTTGTTTGACGGCAATTCGGTCTGGTTTCATTCTATTAACAATGACTGGCAGATTATTGCCATCTTTGATTACATAGAAAGCATGGTGAAAGCCGATCGTTTTCTGGTGGTACCATCAGATCTGGCAGAATACGTTTTTCAGTTTTATACCTGGAAAGGTTCGGAAACGGCAACGGTTTTGGGCCAAACTGCCTTGCCAACCGAGGGAATTGTTTTCCTTACACATGCAGATACAGACTTATTAGCCTTAAATCACGCGATGCAATCTTTGCCTGATGAATTTCCTAAGACACTGGGAATTAGTTTGCTGGCTATAAAAAACGAAGCGCAAATGGCGCAGCTGCTCGAACGGGAAATTGCAGAGGCCAAAATTATTGTTGTCAGAATTCATGGACAGTCAAGCAGTATTCCGGGTTTTGGAAAATTAGTTAATCTTGCCAAACAAAGACAGCAGCACCTGATTGTAGTAAGCGGAACGGGTGATCTTAATCCTGAATTTGCAGCAATTTCAACGGTTTCGCCAGCCATTTTGCAGGAAACATTAGCCTATCTTCAGGCAGGAGGTTACAGCAATTTTATCTCGCTTTTATACTTCCTTTCTGACCATTTCCTCATGACCGGTTTTGGAGCAGAAGCGCCGGCTCATTTGCCCGAACACGGCATTTACCATCCCGATCTTCCTGAAAATGCAGATATAACAGACTGGCTGAAATATCGCAATCCTGCTCTGGCAACGATTGGAATTACCTTTTACCGCGCGCATTGGATTAGCGGAAATACAAATTTTGTAGATGCCATGATCCGTTCTCTGGAAGAGAAAAATATAAATGTTCTGCCTGTTTTTACCTCCTCACTGAAAGCTGTCAATCCGGAATCCGGCAATCCGTTTGCCTTTGATTTTTTCAATAAATCTTCCGAAACCCGGATTGATGCGCTGATCAATACGATTTCTTTTGCCATCACAGATATCAAACCAGCCGGAACAATCAGCAAACCAGTTGAATCGCTGACAAATCTAAATGTGCCTATATTACAGGCTATTGCAAGTGGAATGAGCCGAGGCCCGTGGGAAACTTCGGCGCGGGGTTTGAATCCATTGGATACAGCCATGAATGTTGCAATTCCTGAATTTGACGGACGTATTATTACCGTTCCGATTTCTTTTAAAGAAAAAGGCAAGGAAACAAAAGGATATGAACCGCTTGAAAACAGGGTTGAAAGAGTAACCGGTTTGGCTGTTCGTTTTGCAAGATTACGTCATCTGAAAAATGCTGGAAAACGTATTGCTTTTATCTTCACCAATTCCAATACAAAAGCTTCTCAGATTGGCAATGCAGTTGGTTTGGATGCGCCGGCTTCGCTCATGAATATGCTGCATGCGATGGAGGCAGAAGGCTATGAAATCAAAAATTTACCGGCAACAGGAACGGAACTGATTCATACATTAATTGATCGTTGTTCTTATGATGAAAATTACCTGACTCCTGAACAACTGACGAATGCGGCCGGTCATGTTTCTTTTGATCAGTATAAAAACTGGTTTGAAGAATTGCCTGAATTTTTGCAGCAAAAAATGAGCAAACAATGGGGCGCGGCTCCCGGAGAAACGTACATTCATGATGGAAATATTGTATTGGCCGGCCTGAACCTGGGCAATGCATTTGTGGCATTACAGCCGCCGCGTGGATATGGAATGGATCCCGATGCGATTTATCACCAGCCTGATTTGCCTCCGACACATCATTATTATGCATTATACCGCTGGCTTCGCGACGACTGGGGCGCAGACGCAATTGTACATGTAGGCAAACACGGGACGCTGGAATGGCTGCCGGGAAAAGGAATCGGTTTGTCGGAAAATTGCTTTCCTGATGCTTTTCTGACCGATCTGCCACTTTTTTATCCATTTATTATCAATGATCCCGGCGAAGGTTCGCAGGCCAAACGTCGTGCACATGCCGTGGTCGTTGATCATTTGACGCCTCCCATGACGTCGGCCGATAGTTACGGCGAACTGGCACAGCTTACACAATTGGTGGACGAGTATTATCAGGTGGAAAGTCTGGACCCGGCCAAACTACCATTGCTGCAAAGACAGATATGGGAACTGATCAAACAAACAAATCTGGATACGGATCTGGCTGCGATGTTAAGCCGGGACCATGGCGATCACAAACATGACTGGGACGATGATATGACTCCAGAAGGTATTCCGGTGAGCCTGACGGAAATGGATGGAAAAGATATTGCGCATTTGATTGAAGACATCGACGGTTATTTATGCGAACTTGGTGCGGCACAAATTCGTAACGGTTTACACACTTTGGGAGAAATGCCTGTCGGCGACGCACTGGTTGATATGCTACAATCTCTAACCCGTTTGCCCAATGCTGCCGTACCTGGTTTACAATCAGAATTGGCGGTTTTATTTGGTTTTGAAATAGAAAAAATTCTGCAAAATAAAGGCCAAAAATTAAGTGAGATTTCTGATCATTTTGAATCATTAGCCGGACGTCCGGTTGTAACGAATGCTGATGCGCTGGAAGTCTTGGATGAATTGAGCAATCATTTATTCCGGTTACTAGAAAAGCATCGTTTCCAGTCAGAGTTTATTGATCAGGTGATTTATGAAACGCTGGCTATTGTTCCGTCTGAGCCTGAACTAGCCGGTATTCGTCGGATTCTGGAATTTGTTTGTCATGAACTGGTACCAAATCTTGCCAAAACCGATGAAGAAATCACCAATCTTTTACATGGACTATCAGGCGGTTATGTACCAGCCGGGCCAAGTGGTGCACCAACCCGCGGCATGGCTCATATATTACCAACAGGAAGGAATTTTTATGCAGTTGATCCACGTGTTTTGCCTTCTAAAGCAGCCTGGGAAATAGGACAGCAACTGGCGAAAGAAGTTTTGGACCGCCATGTAAAGGAAACGGGAAGATATCCTGAAAGTGTAGGAATCAGTATTTGGGGAACGAGCGCCATGCGGACACACGGCGACGATGTGGCAGAAGTATTGGCATTGTTAGGCGTCCGGCCGGTTTGGCAATTGGAAAGTCGCCGCATAACGGGTATCGAACTGATTGACCTGAAAACACTCGACCGCCCGCGCATTGATGTGACGACACGGATCAGCGGATTTTTCAGAGATGCATTTCCGCATTTAATTGATTTACTGGACGATGCTGTACAAATGGTGATTGCACTGGACGAACCGCTTGATCAGAATTTCATTAGAAAACATTATTTAAAAGATCTTGCAGAATTACAAAAAGACGGAGAATTATCTGTTGAAGAAGCCGAAGAAAAAGCTGGTTACCGGATTTTCGGAGCGGCGCCGGGAAGTTACGGAGCAGGAATTTTGCCATTGATTAACGAAAAAAACTGGCAGGCGGATACAGATTTTGCACAAGCTTATGTGAATTGGGGCGGTTATGCTTATTCCAAAACTGCACAGGGAATTGATGCAAGAAATGAATTTAAAAATCGGCTTTCCGGTGTGGAAGTCGCATTGCATAACCAGGACAACCGCGAGCACGATATTTTTGACAGCGACGATTATCTTCAATTTCATGGCGGAATGATTGCCACGATACGCAGCCTGACCGGACAGCAGCCTAAACACTATTTCGGAGATTCCCAAAATCCTGCACAGCCGGTTGTCAGGGATTTAAAAGAGGAAACGTTACGTGTTTTTCGTTCACGTGTTGTAAATCCCAAATGGGTTGAAAGTATAAAAAAACACGGTTATAAAGGCGGTTTGGAATTAACGGCAACAGTCGATTATATTTTTGGATATGATGCAACCGCACAGGTCGTGGACGACTGGATGTATGAAAAGGTAGCTGAAACTTACGCACTTGATCCTGTCATGCAGCAGTTTTTTGAAGAAAGCAATCCCTGGGCATTGAATACAATTGCTGAAAGATTATTGGAAGCCGTGCAAAGA
>Ga0247734_1002151_pt1 | contig 13515 bp, 8 predicted proteins | sample UWRJL103311B2_FD_180933 | JGI IMG/M metagenome (GOLD analysis project Ga0247734, IMG submission 180933) | Plant litter microbial communities from Arlington Agricultural Research Station in Wisconsin, United States - UWRJ-L103-311B-2 | ecosystem: Environmental > Terrestrial > Plant litter >... | reverse complement strand
CCAGCATTAAAAATATCACAATAATGGCAACGCCCAGTCCGCTTTCCAAACTATCCATGGTTTCGGTTAATGTGTCGCTCAAACCAATCAAATCTACATTTAAACCACGCGGCAGTTCGCCTAAGGACGCAATGGCAGCTTTAACATCTTTTGATGCCGTGCCCAGATCCTGATTGTTTAAGTTGGCAGTTACCGAAAGCATTGGCATGGCACCAAGGTTATCGGTTTCGCCATATGTGGTGCCCGGTTTAATATCTGCAACATCACCCAGTACCGGCCTGCTCGTATTTCTTAACAGCGGGATCTCACTTATCTCGGATATGCTGTTCATCTTGCTCTCCGGGATCTGTACCTGTACACTGTAACTATTATTTGTTTTATGATCTATCCAGATATTTTTATCGGTATAACGCGATGATGATGTTGAAGCGATAAGCGAGCGGGAGATATCATTAATATCAACTCCTATCTGCGAAGCCCTCGTTCTGTCGATATCAATATTTATAGCCGGGTACTTAGTAGATTGGCCCAACTGGATATCCCTCAGATACGGGATCTGATTCAGCTTGGCTATCAGCTTTTGCGCATAAGCCTCGCTTAATTTTTTATCCCTGCCGGAGAATCGCACCTCAATCGGCGTAGGTGAACCCTGACTCAGGATCTTATCGGTCAATTCAATCGGCTCGAAAGATGATTTTACATCGGGTAACTGTTTTGCATAAGAAGCCCTGATCTTTTCTTTTAGTTCATCCAAATTTGTTTTAAAACCTTCTTTGAAAGCTACCTGAATAACAGCCTCATGAGGACCGGCCATCCAAAGATAAATTGGACTGGTTGAGAACAGCGAAGGGTGTGTACCAACATAGGCAGATGTGATGGAAACATTCTCCGGCCCTACCAAATCTTTTATAATATTGATGGCTTTGTAAGTGCGTGTTTCGGTCTGTTCAATACGGGTACCTTCCGGAGCACGTAACCGTACCTGAAACTGGCTGCCGTTTACTTTAGGCAGTACATCACGGCCGATGCCCTGCATTAGGATAAACGCTAAACCGCATATAACAATAACGTATCCAAACACGATAATTTTCCTGTAGGGCATCATCCTGTCAATAAAACGCAGGTAACGCATACGCATACGTTCAAAGGCGCCTACTTTACCGTTATGGTTACGGTCGGCAGTGTTTGCCGCCAGTTCTTTTTGTTTTAATTGCGCGGCACGGTCGTCACCGGCAAGGCCTGATTGAGCAAACTCTTCGTTATCGGTTAATTCATGCCCATCCGGTGCGTGATGATGTTTTACCTTCATGATCCAGTTGGCCATAATAGGCACAAAGGTTTGCGCCAGAAAATATGATACGATCATACTGAAACCAATAGCCAGAGCCAACGGCAGAAATAATGAGCCCGGAATGCCACCCATGGTAAACGCCGGTGCAAACACCGCCAGGATACAAAACAGGATAAGCAATTTAGGGAACGCTATTTCCTTACAGGCATCCCAAATGGCCAGCGCCTTGGGTTTACCCATATCCAAATGCTGGTGAATATTCTCAATGGTCACTGTACTCTCATCCACCAAAATCCCGATAGCCAGTGCAAGGCCGCTCAAAGTCATGATGTTAATGGTTTGTCCAAACAGGTTGAGGAACAACACACCGGATATAATAGAAGTAGGGATAGTTAAGATCACAATAAGCGCCCCGCGTGCATCGCCTAAAAATAAGAGCACCATTAAACCTGTAAGAACAGCACCAATAGCGCCCTCGGTAATTAAGCTTTTTACAGAGTTCATTACATAAACCGATTGGTCGAACTCGTAACTAACCTTAACATCTGGCGGCAACTGGCTTTGGATCTTTGGTATAGATGCTTTTAAATTCTGCACCACTTCCCAGGTTGATGCATCGGCACTTTTGGCAACACTTAAGTAAACCGAACGTTTGCCATTAACCAACGCATAACCGGCGGTAATATCCGCAGCATCTGATACGGTAGCTACATCGCGCAGGTACAAGCTTTGCACACCGCCTTTAAATAAAGGGATGTTCTCAAAATCGGATACTTTATTAATTGTGGTATTTGTTGGTGTGATATAAGTTTTATCGCCTATACGCACGTTACCTGATGGTGTGGTTTGGTTGTTTAATCGTAAAGCTTCAACCAGTTGATCGGGCGTCATGTTATGCGAGCGGAGCAGTTCCGGGTCGGCTTTGATAACTACCGTACGAATGTTACCACCAAACGGAGGTGGCGCAACCAACCCGTGGATAGATGTAAAGGATGAACGTACATAAACGTTCGCCAGATCGGCCAGTTCGTTATTGCTGCGGGTATCGCTACTTAAAACCAGCTGACCAACAGGCAATGTAGAAGCATCGAAACGGATAATGAACGGCGGGTTAGACCCCGGCGGAAATACCGCCTGGATACGGTTGGTGAACGATGCCAGCTCGCCCGCTGCCTGCGCCATATTGGTACCCGGGTAAAAGTTAAGCTTCATTAACGTTAACCCCTGAATGTTTTTGGTTTCGATACTTTTTAAACCATTGGTATACAATAGAATATTTACATACTGCTTGGCAAAAAAAGATTCCATTTGCTCGGGCGTGTACCCGGTAAAAGGGTGCGAGATATAAATTACCGGCATATCCAGCTTAGGGAAGATATCCACCTTAATAGCGGTGATAGATTTTATCCCAAAGAAAAAGAGCGCGGCCACCATCACCATAATGGTGATGGGTTTACGTAGTGCAAAACGAATTAAGTTCATATATATTTATTTCGACGGAATTAGATAATAGCACTACGTATTAAAGTGCATTGTTAAACAGCTCAAAATCACCTTTGGCGGCAGCCTTCAGCAGCAGGGCCTGCCATACGTTGGTATAGGCTATGTCCCGGTCAGTTTCCGCGCGGATCAGCGTATACAGTGCTTGGGTAACATCAACCAAATTGGTTAAACCATTTTTATACAGTACCGATTTTTGCAAATAAGCCTGCGATGCCGCTTTTACCTGAACTGGTGCTTCGCGGTAGTTGCTTAATGCATTAGCTGTTTTGGTATCTGCTAATGAAAACTGCGCTTTTATTTGCTGATTGGCCAGTTCGTACTCATTGGTAAGGGCTGCGCTTGTGTACCGCTGCGCTTTCGCTTGTTTAGAGGTACGGAAAGGTGTAGCTAAATTCCAACTGACGCCTATGCCTAAGAGGTAGTTAGAGCGGGTTGGCTTTATACCGTCCCAGTAGCTTTGTGTATAGGCGCTTTGGTTAGCCGAATACTCGTTGCTAAAGCCGGAGCCACGCGTTTGCAAAATACCTACAAATGAAAAGCTGGGGTAATTAAACGTTTTAATATATTTCAACTGCTCGTTGCTTACATCGATACGAGATTTGTACCATTGCAATGTGGGGTGGTTACTTACCGCTGAATCTAAGGGCACATTAATATCTTTCGGCAGATTGGCTACAAACATGGTATCCAAAGTAAACTGCGTTGGCTCTACCCCCATCAGTATCGATAGCCTGTTACTTTGCTCCTGCTCCAGGTCGATGGCTTTTGTAAGGGTGATCTTAGCGCTTGATACCTCTGCACCTGCCTGTGAAGAATCCACACCGGCTATCAGGCCATTCAATGCACGTGTTTTTACTATTCTTTTAAACGTATCAGCGCGGGCAAGGTTCTTTTGGTATGATGTAGTAAGCTTTTGCGCGGCAAGCAGATTAAGATAAGCTGCAGCAACTTTTACTTTATGGCTGAACAGTTCCTGTTGCAGGTCGTCCTGATCGCGTTTGGCAACCTGCTGAGCGGTTTTTATGCGCTCTTTAATTCTGCCGAAAGTAAAAAACTCCCAGTTTAAGTTAGCCAGGTATAACGACCCGAAGGCGGCATTCCAGTTTTGATTAGGTAAGGGTAAGCCGGAAGAAGCCACACCGAAACCGCCAAAACCATATAACGGACCATTTTGGCCGTTAACAGTACCGTAATCTTGCTGGGCACTAAAGTTTAAGTTTGGCAAATAATCGCGCTTGGTTTGGCTAACCGTTGCCTTTGATGCTTCGGCATAGTTTGCTTTGGCTTTTATAGACTGGTAATTTGTTACAGCAGTTTCTATAGCTTGCTTTAAAGTAAGCTGCTGTTGGGCGGCAACATAAAAGTGGTTAAATAATAGTAAAAAACAGATAGAGAATGCTTTTTTCACAGGGTTGAGATCTTTAATAAACAAACAATTACCAGGCTGATAATTATTTTGTAAAGCAAGCCATAGAATTTGAAGCAAATTTGAAGTAGAACTACAGATTGTTGTCAATTTGTAAGCTTAATGTAACAAAAAGCTATTGATTTGTTAAATCAGTGTTGCAACGGGCATATTATGGTGTTTTTCACTGTTACCAAACGCCACCTGAAGCGAGTGCACGCCATCGAGGTAAGTATATTGGATATCAAACTTACTCAACTCGCAGATCTGTTTAACAATAGCCAGGCCCAGGCCAATACTGTTATTACATTGGTCGCTCTTTTTAAATCGTTGAAACATTTCCTCCGTAGGAGAAACTGGGCGCAAACCGGTGTTTTGAATAATGAGGCTATCGCGGTTTGCTTTAATGGAGATCATCCCCTCCTCCACATTGTGCCTTATAGCGTTGCTGAGCAGGTTATCAAACAGCATATCGGCCAACGCAGGGTGAATTCGCAGAAAAATATCATCGTTGATAAAAGTGGCTAGCTCCAGGCCCTTCATCTGAATCCGTTCTTCGTAAAAGTTTAAAACAGATTTGATGTGCTGCGAAAAAGATATATTCTCTGTAGCCTCATACTCCTGGTTTTCTAATTTAGTAAGCAACAACAGCGAGTGGTTTATCCGCGAAAGCTTTGCTATAGCATTCTGCATATCACCAATAAGTGCTGCCTGGTTGCTTTGGATATCAGTTTCGGCCAGCAGCTCCAGTTTGGTACGTAGTACAGATAGCGGAGTTTGCAGCTCGTGCGAGGCATTTTCGCTAAACTCTTTTACCAAGCCATACTCGGTAATGGCGGTATCGGTCATTTTTTTGAGAAAGAGGTTAAGCTCTTTAAACTCTTTTGTATTGTCAGATGCCAGTGTTAGCGGTACTTTTTTCCTCAGGTTAAAATTCTGGATCTGCTTCAGCGTATCATTAAAAGGCGCCAGAATCCGTCGCGATAACAACCGGGCAGCTATCATAACCGCTATAATGATCAGCAGGGTTTTAACAATAGCAATGGGTACCATGCCGCGAAGTATCTGGCTGGATTGTGTTACGTAATTGTAAGATGCTATTTTATAATTAACACCATGTACTACGTAGTATGATGCCACAGTAATACGGCATTCGCCGCCATCAAAATTTTTCTTTTCAACCGTTTTACCACCACGCGGTATAGCGCTGGTAAATGTGCTTATCACAATGGGCCTCCCCTGCGAATACTTATCCGGACTGATACCTGCTTTAATTTGCTGCGCTACTTCGTTATTAACTGTTGTTAAACGCTCTATTTCGGAGTTATCAATACGCTGTTTTATACTGTGATGCGTGGTATAGATACTAAATGGCGTTACCACCACAAATATCACCAGGAAACAGAGCATAAATTTATCTACCAGTTTCATTTTTACTTATGCGTGTTGAATTTATAGCCAAGGCCATATACGGTGTCGATATAATCTTTCCCGTTGGCCTGATTTATCTTTTTACGAAGATTTTTAACATGCTGATATACAAAATCCACATTACTGAGATTATCTGTATAATCGCCCCACAAATGGGCAGCAATAGCCTGCCGGGATAATAAACGGTTTTTATTTACCATAAAGTATAACAGCAGTTCAACCTCCTTGCGTGTAACATCCAAATAATTATTATTGATAGTGATCTCGAAGGTGTTGGTGTTAAGGCTTATCTCGTTAAAAACCAGCATGTGGCTGCCATCCAGATTTTTACGGCGGTGGATAGCCCGCAGGCGGGCATGCAGTTCCGGCAGGTGAAACGGCTTTGTTATGTAGTCGTCGGCACCCTCTTCCAACCCTTTTATTTTATCGTCCATTGCCCCTTTTGCAGATACAATGAGGATAGAGCCGGAGATGTGTTTCTCTTTAATAAAATTCAGGAGGTCTATCCCGTTACCATCCGGCAACATTATATCTAAAATAATGCAATCGTATGCGTAAAACAATAATTTCTCCTGGGCTTCGTGCACATTGTATGCTTGTTCGCAAACGTAATTCTCCCGCGATAAGTAATCGTGTACACTACTGGCAAGTTCGCGGTTATCTTCTACGATGAGTATTTTCATTTAAACAAAGGCATTCGTTTTCAAAGCTACAAAGCTATTTTATAATGTTGAAGTAATTTTGAAGCAATGCGTAACATCCACACATTTAAGTAAAAGCAAAAAAAACAGCAATTGGGTTGGCAATCGGCAATCAGGTGCAATATTTTAAGTCCCTTTAAACAAAAAGTTGCGGAACAATTTAAACCTCAGTATGGTATGGATATAGCTGAAATGAAGCTCACTTCAAATGGATTCACCCGTTAATTTAGTGGAATTACCGTTTAACAGAAGTACGGTATTGCTCGGGCGATATACCCATATACTTTTTAAACAGGCGCGAAAAATAGTATTGATCTTCGTAACCCAGGTTATGTGCAACCTCTTTAATCCGGCTTTCGTCCATATCAAGCAGTTGACAGGCTTTCTGCATTTTTAAGTTAATAAAATAATCAATAGGCGGCATGCCGGTAGCCTTTCTAAACACGATTGAAAAGTGCGAGCTGGAAGCTTTGGGGAAATAGCCTATCTGCGTAATATACATTTGAAACACCGACGGCACTTTCTTAAATACATCTTTTGATACCTTTTGAGGGATATTAATTATTTTTTCGCCCTCAAAACCATCTCTTCTCTTCAAAGTAATATTGGCCATCTGATTAAAACAAATGCTGGATGCAGGGTTTATAACTGCATTGTTATTATAAAAAATCAGCAGTCTGCTGGCAATAGCATCGCCTTCTGCAACTACCGCAATGCAACAATTAACATTCCTTTTCATAAACACCTCCAAAACAATAATTTATACAGATTTATACAATTATACCATTACGCTATTTCGTCATTTTACGAAAAACATCAGGAAAAAATTGAAAGTATTATAAAGCAAAACCCTCTGAATAGAAATCCAAAGGGTTTTACTTGGTATCGAACCGCGATTAGAATGAAGATTAAAGAGGCAATAATTAAAAAGCGGCGCCCCCATCTGGAAACGCCGCATCTTAAATCAGCACCAACTCTCTTAAATTATTTACTTTTCATCTTCAACATACTTAACCTGCCATACAATTCGGCAATACAGGCCTCGTCCAGTAACCATTTCGGTTTCTCTATCTCTTCCGGCTTTTTTGTCCAGCTATGAGATGTGTAACCATACTTGTCACGTGTGTTTTGCCATGCATAGTTTAAATCCTTTTCTACACCTGATATATATTTATAATTACCATCAACTTTGTAAAGTGCCTCATATCCCCTAAATAAAACTGTTACAAACCAAGGCAAATCTATATGGAGCGTTAAGTTTTTATCGTGCGGTACGTTGCTATAGTATTTGTAGCTATCTGCGGCCAACTGCTGTGCCTCCTGCAGATAGTGCTTTTCGCCGGTAAATTGGTACAGCATTACACCGGCTTCTATTAACGACCCTGTATTATATGTCCAGAAGGTTCGGTTTTGCTTACCATCGAGTTTTACATCATTTGTAATGATGCCGGTTGTACTATCACGCAGGGTTTTATACATCCAGTTATAAAACTTTCTTCCCTGATCGAGGTAATACTTTTCTTTACTTCCCTGGTATATTTTTAAAGCAGTAAGTGTAGCCATACCGTTTGTACAAGCTGGTTTTTGATCATTATGGCCTTCCAACCAGGTTACCCCACCGCCAACATCGTTATTCCATCCGCTTAAAATAAATTTGAATACATCTTTAGCTCGATGCAGATACAATGGGTTTTTAGTGTTGAAATATGATTCCATGTAGTCTATGCCGACCAATCCGTTATCGTCATAATAACGATCTGATTTTTCAAATTTCACGGGATAGGCCTGATAGCCCGCAGGCTTGCGCACGGTATCACGATATTGTTCAATACCAATTACCAAACTGTCCTGGTAAGGCTTATATTTTGGGCTCAACGCCGGCACTTTAATCAAAACATTGGTTGCGGAGAATACGCCGGAGAACGGCCATAAAAAACTCACAGGTTTTTCGCCAACATTAACACCTTGCATATAAGTAAGACTGTCTTTGTTGTTCGACGGGAAATTCTCAGAAAACAACCCTTTATGTGCCGGCACCCGGTAATTTTTCCAGATGTTGGCATACATCAATTCGGCACGCTTTAGATATTCGGCGGATGTAACTTTTTGTGCCCGAACATCCATAGCGAAGATCGATAGCGCAATTAATGCCAACCATAATGCGCGTCTTTTTTTGATAAAATTCATTGCGGTTTCTTTTAAATTTATTGCGCTGATGGTGGCGGTACTTTTGTACCCCATGTGGTCTTCGGTTTACTACCCATTATAAATACCAATTTGCCGCCTTTAATAAGTTCGTCCCGGTATAGCCAGCAATTATCAAGTGGCTTGCCGTTAAACTCTGCCGATTGGATATACATATTATCCTTTGAATTATTTTCAGTTTCGATGACCAGCGTTTTGCCATCGCCCAGCGTAATAGTTGCCTTATCAAACAGCGGGCTACCCAATTCAATTATCGGGCGCAAATCTGTAAAGCCCTTTACATCAAATAACCCAAGTGCATTAATAACATACCATGAACCAAGCTGCCCCTGGTCTTCATCCTGCCCGTAGCCGTAACCGTGGATGGGTTCGGTACCGTAAAATTCCTCGCCTATGCGCCTTGTCCATTTTTGGGTTAACCAGGGCTTTCCCGAGAAATTGAACAACCAGCTGATGTGCAGGTTGGGCTGGTTACCATGGTTGTAAATGGAATTGATCCCCGCAAAGGCATCAATGGTTTTACCACCGCCAAAGCCCAGTTTTTCTGAAACGGTAAAAATACTATCCAGCCGTTTATTAAAATTATCTTTCCCTATAGCATCAATTAAACCTGCCGGGTTTTGCGGTACATAAAAAGTATACTGCACCGCATTACCTTCCTGGAAACCACGCCAAGGTTGGTAAGGGTCGAACTTTTCAATAAAGTTGCCATTCGCCCTTTTGGGTTGCATCAGTTTACTTTGCGGATTAAAGATCTGCCTCCAGCCGTTGGATAATTTTATCAGCTGGTTATAATCGTTGGTTTTACCCAGTGATTTAGCCATCTGCGCAGCGGCGAATGCGCTGTAGCTATACTCCAGCGTATGCGAGCCTGCAAAGTTTGATCCTGTAGAATCGGTTACAAAATCGCGCCCTGTCTGGTCAAAGAAGGGAACAAAACCATGATCTACAAAAGCTTTGGTATCTAACTTACCAGAGCCCACCGGGCGGTTCTTATAGTTAAGCTCGTTGGCTTTTACTGCCTCGTAAGCAAGGTTTACATCGTAATTGCGGATGCCTGCATTGTAAGCACTAGCCACAGCAAGGCCAACAAAGTTGGTGCCCACACCTGATACGTATTCGCTGTTGGCAACACCATCGCTAAACCATCCCTTATCTTTATAGATCTGCAACTGGGTATTCACAAAACTGCTGTACCATTCCGGATAGGAAAGCGACCATAGTTGCGTAATATTCCAGAATCCGCCCCAAATGGCATCGGTATTAATAAATTCTGCTTTTAGGTTTTTATCCGTTTGCGCCGGTAAGCGGCCGGTTTGCCCGCCGTGTTTAGGGTAATCGCCATTAACATCGCTGGCAATACCCCTGCCCAATAAAGCATGGAACAAACCTGTGTAGAATTTTGTCTTATCCTGAAGGTTTGTACCCTCAACTGTAATTTTACTCAGCTGTTGCTCCCAGGTTTCGTGCGCTTTTGCTTTTGCCTGGTCAAACGAAAGACCTTTTGCTTCTACTGTAAAGTTGGCTTTGGCATTTGCGTTGGAGGTGTATGATAAGCCTGTTTTGATCTCTATTATCTCGTTATCGTTTGTATAATAATTAAGCACCAACCCGGCCCCCTTTCCCTTAGCAGTTGTGGTATTCTCTTTTACATCATCGCCCACAAAAGCGTAAACGCTGGCGGGTTTTTTACTCACCTCACCATAGAAATACATATTTACCTTTCCCTGTGGATCATAAATATTTACATATTTGGGATAGGTGCTTACATAACCTTCAAAGTGCGTATCATCCAGCATTTTTATAGATGCATCCGTTGCATCGCTGCTTTCACCCTGCTTGTTACCAATATCCAGTATTATGTGCGACAAGGCATTCTTTGGAAAGGTATAACGCTGAAAACCCACGCGTTTGGTAGCGGTAAGCTCGGCAGTGATATGGTAATCATTAAGCAAAACTTTATAATATCCGGGCTCTGCTACCTGGTTCTTACGATCAAATTTTGAGCGGTAGCCGGTATTAGTGCCTTCCAGCTCACCCGGTTTGGTTTTAAGCGTACCCGTTGTGGGCATGTAACTTATACCGCCTACCTGCCATTCATGAAAATGCACAAACCCTTCAATGGAATTTTGGCGGGTATCATACCCCACCGCTTCCCAGCCGGATGGGTTACCGTAATGCCCGTTTGTTGACGGCGCTAACTTGGCCATACCGTAAGGCACTGCTGCCGGCGTATAAAAAAACCAGCGGCTGTGTGCTGTACCAATATCCGGATCAACATATTTTGAAACGCTTTCGCGCTTTACACTACAACCCGCCATTGTTAATGCCAATAAGGCCGCGCCCCAACTTATCTTAACTTTCATCTGCATATTTTATATCGGCAGCTATAGCCGCCGGGATTTACTTATCGTATTTAGCCATCATCGCCTGTATCCTTTGCATCCAGGCCTGGTCAACACCTTCAATTTCGGGCGAGCGGTCGCCGCCATTAAAGGCTGCAAAAAAGTAATACGCCTTTGAATCTGCGTTTCTTGTTGCTTTGTTTAAAGCATCAATATTATTACGGGCGTAGGTAAGCCACTTTTCGTCCTTATCCTCCTCGTATAGCTTAATCATTCCCTGGGTGCCCCAGCCACACCAGGCCGGGTTTATACGTGTTTGGGTGGGGTCGGTATTAAAAATATATCCTTTGTATTGCGAGTTCCAAAGAACGGCATTCATACTATTACCAATGGCTTGCGCTTTTGCTAAATAGCTGGCATCGTTTGTGGCTTTACCAAAAAGTATATCTGCCTCTAACATAACAGCGTTATCGTAAGTGAATTTCTCAAAATGTTTGGTTCCGGCACCGGAGCCATCAATCTTCCAAATGTATAAACCACTGGCCGAATCATACATGGTGCTACGTAACCAATTATTTACCTGTACTGCCCAATCGCGATAAGTAGTTTCACCGGTAATGGTGTATAGCTTGGCAAAAAGCTGCATTGCAACGCCGTTTGATTGAGTTGGTTTATCGGGCTTTGCCGTATTCCACCAAAAGCCACCGCCGTAAGTATTATCCCACAGCCCGCTGTTGATCAGCCAATCGGCACAAGCTTTTGCTTTAGCTAAATAGGCTGCTTTATCCGCACCTGTGGTAATTTCATAGGCTTCCAGGTATACCATGCCAGTTAAACCGTTATCATCAACATATTTATCGCCCGCGGCACCCGTACCGTTAAGGTTTACTGATGCAAAGTAACCGCCGCGCAGATCGGCCTTATCCCAAAAGCCTTCCATAAACTTAAACGTATTGTTCATATACGGTAAAACCGATGCATCTCCTGCAGATATCAGGGCGGCATCCGCATAGATCTGACTAACGTTGTACCATTCAAAACAAGAATTTGCTTGTGTGGTAGTATTAGCCCTATAGCTAAAGCTTGAGGTTAAAAGGTTATTACTGATAAAGCTACGCGTTTCCTTTGCCAACTGCAGGTAACTTGTTGTAGTAACGGGCGGTACTACCGGCGGCGTTGTACCTCCCCCGCCGCCACCTGGCGTTACATCGCCCTTTTTACCGCAGGATGCTGTTAGTATAACCGTAACGGCTACCAACACATTTAATATTTTTTTCATGATTGATAATAGATTTAAATAGCACCCGCAGCCAAAACCACGGGCGCTAATTTGTAACAGCTATATAACTGTTACTTTATGTGTATAAGCATTAGGCTGTAACATAACATCAACCTTAACATTCTTCCTATCGGCAGATGGATCAAACTTATAGGTGTTATTCCATTGATCATTAGTAACGGGCACCAGGTAAAAGTAAGATGCAGGTTTGCCTGCCGGCGCATCATTGTTTTGGTTGATACTGCCCACATACTCGGGGCCTGCTGTGGTATGCACAATAAACTTATAACGCTCATCGCGCCCCCACGAGAATTGATAAAACTCTACTGCAACTTTTGGCGCTTCAAATACACCGTTGCCTATGTAGTTAAGCGTACCTATCTCGGTACCATAAGCAGACATATACAATCCGATCGATTGGATCTCCACAGATTTGGAAGTAGCCGACGTGAAATCAAAATTTAAACGGTAAGTTTTCTCTGTACCGCTAACGGTCACAGGCGTAGCGCCTTCTTTTATAATACCGTTATCTATGTAATACTTTTTACCGCCATCAGTATTTTTATCGGTGATGATGTAGTCGCCAGCTTTTAATGATGTATAGATCTCAAATATACCTTCCTCATTTTTTTTAAGCTTAACGGCTTTGCTCGGATCGGTACCGCCTTCTGTAGCCGAGCCAGTAATGTACAGATCAACAGGATTTTCTGCAAAACCCGCGGGGCGTTGTAATTGCAGCGTGCGCGATGCAGAGCCGGGTTTGGCGTTAGTCCCTTTTGAAGCGATAACCGTCCATTTTAATTTGCCGGTGCTTGATGCAGCGATACCCGCGCTGTTGGCAATTTTGTTGAGGTCTTTATGGCTTAAGGTTATCTGCGTTTTCGCTCCGGCACCGTCTGATATCACTTTGTAAACAGGTTTGCTGAAATCGCCGCTTTCTTTATCAAAGGCAACTTCATATAATATCAGCCCCCCATCATCGGTTGAGGCTGCATCCCATTTGAACAGCACATTTGCCGAACTTGTTGGATCGAGCTTTACATCAGCATTATCATTAGGGGTGGCTAAAGTACCTACCGGGGTAAGGTTAAGGTCTAAAGGCCGGTTTTCTTTTTTGCAGGAACTTGCTGCAACTACAGCCAGCAGCATTACACCTGCCAGCCTGATTATCTTCTTCATAGTTTTTATAATTTATAAAATGGTTTAATTGGTGTAGCCCGGGTTTTGCTTCAGGTTTTTATTCAGATCGATATCATGTGCAGGAATTGCCCACAGGTAATCCCTGGCCGGGTTAAACTTGCGCAGCTGCGTTCTGATGTAACCGTTATCTGTGCTTTGATCTGATGAAAACTTAG
>Ga0247734_1002150_pt1 | contig 13517 bp, 13 predicted proteins | sample UWRJL103311B2_FD_180933 | JGI IMG/M metagenome (GOLD analysis project Ga0247734, IMG submission 180933) | Plant litter microbial communities from Arlington Agricultural Research Station in Wisconsin, United States - UWRJ-L103-311B-2 | ecosystem: Environmental > Terrestrial > Plant litter >... | reverse complement strand
CAGTCTATTACATGGCTGGAAAGTGAAATGTTGAGTGAAGATGGTGGTTTTTATTCTGCATTGGATGCTGATAGTGAAGGTGTTGAAGGAAAGTTTTATATATGGACTGAACAAGAATTAAAAGATATTCTTGGAACAGATTTTAGCTGGTTTGGTAAATTATACAATGTTAGTAAAAAAGGGAATTGGGAACATGGATATAATCATCTGCACCTGACCAATTATGCGGATCAAACTGCCAAAGCATTAGGAATTTATAATGAAAATTTTCCTGCCCAATATAAAAGCACATTGGCTAAACTGGCAGAAAAACGTTCATCACGAATTCGTCCTGGTTTGGACGACAAAATCCTTGCGTCGTGGAATGGATTACTAATCAAAGGTTTAACGGATTCCTACCGTGCATTGGGTGACGAGTCTATTCGTGATCTCGCTGTTAAATGCGGACAGTTTATCCGGCACAAAATGACTGTCGATGGAAAACTCCGTCATAGTTTTAAAAATAACAGAGCGACCATTACTGCTTTCCTGGAAGATTATGCAGCTGTAATTGAAGGTTATCTTGGAATATATCAAATCACTTTTGATGAAAACTGGATAAAGGATGCACAGCAATTAACTGATTATTCGATTGCTAATTTTTATGATGAAACCGACGGGTATTTTTATTTTACCGACTCAGAAGGAGAATCACTTATTGCCAGAAAAAAAGAGCTTTTTGATAATGTGATACCAGGTTCTAATTCCATTATGGCGCAAAACTTATATGTTCTCGGGAAAATTCTTGACAATAGTGAATATGAACAATTATCTGATGCAATGCTTTCCAGAATGCGGAAAATTTTAATGGCAGACGTACAGTGGGTTACCAATTGGGGCGCATTATATTGCATAAGAGTTACTCCAACAAACGAAATTGCCATTGTTGGTGATCATGCCGACCAATTGAGAAAAGATTTGGACCGGTTTTTTATCCCAAATAAAATTGTACTGGGAACCAACGGAACATCGCAATTACCCTTATTGCAAAACAGGACAGACAGAGACGGGAAAACCGTCATATATGTATGTTACGACAAAACCTGCCAGTTACCTGTTTTAAATGTTGAAGAAGCATTAATGCAAATTAATAGTTAAAGAGTATTTTCCACTTCTTTCTAATTATGAAAGAAGTGGAAAATATCGCTCCCTGATTATATTCATGTGATGCACCGGATGCCCAAGAATCACAAACCCCAGTGCCAGCGCTGAAATTTCAGTTTGATTTGCTGTACCGGATCTTAGTATCATTTCATCGCTCATGTTCTTAAAAAGAGCAATAGAAGAATCCCTGACTATATTAAATTCGTGCATTAAATCTATTAAAGAACGATTTTTTGCATTTGTGTTAGCTCCCAGAATTTCTTCATCATACCCAGCCAATGGCGTCTGATCATTTCTTGAAAATCTGAGTGCGCGATAAGCCATGATACGCTCATTATCAATCACATGTTGAATAATATCTTTTATCGTCCATTTGCCCGGAGCATATATGTGATCTCGAAGCTCTATTAATTTATCCATTTCTGCATAGATATTGTCAGGCGTGTATTCCTTAAAAGCGTCCAGAATATCAATATCTCCTATCAGGTTGATGTAACGGTCAAAAAAGGCGGGCATTGGACTAATGGCTGATTTCTTCATTTTAAAAAATAATTATTTGAGATTACGTTAGAAGTATAACTTCAAGTAGGTGTTTAAATTTAAGATATATCTTTCGAAAATCTGGACGTTAACAAGAATATCTAATCATAAATATCCTGAATTTAAAATAACCGGGCACTTTCTATCCTGATATACAATAACTTATAGTAATTTAAAAGATCATTGCATTTTATAGTATATAATTTTATAATTTTGGGTACAAATCCTCATTAAAGTTGAAAAAAATAGCGGCCATAGGTTTATTGGTTTTGTTGCTCTACAATACGTTAGGGTTGACTTTTGCTGTTTTATATTTTGAGGATAATTTTAAAGTGGCCTCTCCTTTAAGTGAGACTGATGATTTTAAAATAGTAAAATTGTATTTGCCTTCACTTCCCTATTCTGATTCATGGGAAAATGCCGATGGAACGGAAGGTTTGCTTCAACAGGATGGTAACTTTTACAATGCTACTCATATTCTCCACAAAAATGATACATTGTATGTCACGTTAAAGTCAAATCAGGTTGCCAGAGATCAATTTTTTGAATTGGCAAACATGATGGAAATGGTTACAGACCGTGACGGAAAAATACCTGAAAGTGCTCAAAACAGAGCACTTAAAATCCTGGACAACTTATTAAAAAGCTATCTTTCTAATTCACAAAAATTGGAATTTGTTTACTTTAATTTTACAGAAGAATCAGTCATTACATATCAGCCCCAAATCAATTCAATTTATTACGGTTGCGAGATTAATCTCAATACGCCTCCACCTGAAATTGCCTGACCTGATTTTTTTGTTAAAGTCCTCAGGATCTTCTAATATCATTTTCAATCAAGATTTATTTTGTCATTAATTTGACAACAAATGTCTTATGACTAATGCTACAAGCGTCTTTCAACCGATGCGCTATTACATCATTACTTTAATTAATAATATGTTACAAATTATACAATTCAAAAGGTACCTCCTGGGAATTATATTCATTTTCCTTACTGGTATTATTTCTCCCGTTTTAGCGCAAATGCCTAATGACGCAATATATATGGCTAAAAATACGGCCTGTCTGGCAGTTTCATATAATACCAGCTCGTGGGACAAATACTGGGAAAATACACTTCTTCGCGAAAACCTTAATATAGGAACGCATACAACGCAAAGTGCAATGGCAATGCTGGCCGTTGGTATTTCCAAAAATCTGAATGTTATTGTTGGTCTTCCGTATGTATGGACCAAAGCGAGTGCGGGAAATTTAATGGGACAGCATGGTGTGCAAGATGCATCCGGCTGGCTTAAGTACAGATTTGTAAATGTCAATGGCTTTTCTTTACATGCCATTGCAGGTGCATCTCTTCCCGTTGGAAATTACATACCTGATTTTTTGCCCATGTCTATTGGAATTCAGTGTAAAACAGCAACCGGCCGGTTATTGGCAAGTTATCGTAATAAGCCTACCGGTTTATACGTAACCACTTCTGCGAGCTATATTTTTCGCAGTAAAATTAAAATTGACAGAGATACCTATCAGGCTGATGGACAATTGTATGCATCAAATATGGTGAGTGCACCTAATGCTTATGATGTGTCTGCAAGATTAGGTTATCTAAAAAAAGCAATTCAGGCTGAGGGATTCGTAGAGCATGGTGCTTGTGATGGCGGTGATAATATCCGCAGAAATGATATGCCTTTTCCTACTAATAATATGAAGTCAACCACAGTTGGAGTATATGCGAAATTCCAACCTAAAAATATTGGTATTAATGCACGTGCTTCACGCGTAATTGAAGGAAATAACGTAGGTAAAAGTACCGCGTTTATGGTTGGAGTTCTGTACCAGTTCAGATACCTAAAAAAATCTGAAAGTACTAAAAACATATTTAAGCAATAATTATGAAATCTATATATAAATCAAACATATCCCGGACACTTTCCCTGACCGGTTTAGTCATTTCTTTTTTAATCATTTCATCCTGTTCCAAAACTGTTGACGAACCTTCTGCATCGATCAATACTCCTTCCAATATGGACGCGGAGGCTGGAAAGTGGAAAACTTACGTTTTATCTTCATCAAGTGAAATTGTGGTTGCAGAACCAAAAGCTGTAACATCCGTAGAATATCTGGCTGAGGTAAAAAAATTGAAGGAAACAATGGCAGCAATTACACCTCAACAACGCGACCAGGTAAATTACTGGGGAGCTGGTGCGGCATATCGCTGGAATGAAATTGGCCGGGAACTGTCTGCAAGATACAACACGCCGCCCGCTTCTGACAAAGATGGAAAATATCCGATACCAGATGCTGCCAACCCATTAGCTGATCCTAAATTCCCGTTCGCCAATCCTCCTTACACAGCTCGTGCATTGGCATATCTTAGTGTGGCACAATACGATGCATTAGTAGCAGCATGGAATTATAAATTTAAATATAACCGTAAAGCTCCTTCGAAAACGGATGAATCGGTGAAAGCCATACTTCCGGTTACTGATCTGCCTTCATACCCTTCAGAAGATGCAGTAGTTGCAGAAGCATCTTTTCAAATCCTGAAAGCCATGTTTCCGGGTGAAGTACCGTTTTTAGAAGGTAAATTAGCAGAACATAAAAACAGCCGTTTATATGCCGGAATGAATGTGGAAAGTGATATCATAGCTGGTGATGCACTTGGAAAAGCTGTTGGTGAAAAAGTAATGGCAAGAGCAAAAGCAGACGGAATGGGCGCTGCAAACAACCAGGCCAAAACCGCTGAGATGATCGCTAACGCAAAAGTAATTGGTCTTACAGAAGTTTGGTTGAGTCAGGAATCACCAAAACGGCCGCCTATGCTTCCTACTTATGGAACTGTGGCTCCGTGGAATTTTGATAAAGCAACAGTTGTTGCTTTACGTCCTTTACCACCTCCGGCATTAGGCAGTCCGGAATTTCAGGCAAACATGAATGAACTTTTGGATATAGCAAAAAAACAAACCCGTGAGCAAGCCCGCATAGCAAGTTTTTGGTCAGATGGGGTTGGAAGTTACACACCTCCGGGACACTGGCACAGAAGAGCAGCTATTTTATGTCACGATAATAATTTTAGTGAAGTTCGTACTGCGCGCACATTTGCTTTGCTTGGAACTGCTATGCAGGATGCCGGAATTTGCTGTTGGGATACTAAATATTATTACTATTATCCGCGTCCAAACCAAATGAGCAGCAAGGTGAAAACTTCCGTAGGCTTACCAAACTTTCCATCTTATACGTCAGGACATTCTATGTTCTCAGGAGCAGGCGCAGAAATATTAGCACACATTTTTCCCTCAGAAGCTGAAAAGCTAAATGCGATGGCGCTAGAGGCTTCTGTTTCCAGAATGTATGGCTTAATTCATTACCGTTTTGATTGTGAAGTAGGACTTGCAACTGGTCATAAAGTAGGTGGTTATGCTGTTGCCAGAGCTAAAACGGACGGCGCAGAATAGATAAAATTTTATTTGTATAGAATAAGCGTCACTTTCCATTAATTTTGAAAAGTGACGCTTATTTTATGCCTGTACTATATTTCTTCCAGATTGGCACCCAAACTGCTTACTCTGTTTAAAATTATTATCTTATTTATAATGAGTAAATTAGATTATTAAATATCAAACAAAAAAAACGGACAGAATATCATTCCGTCCGTTGCCTAAATTAGTTATTTTAATTTATCCTAAATCATCAATATTAAAGGGTAATCTTCTCATCCTCTTACCTGTTGCAGCAAAAATAGCATTGCCCAATGCCGGTGCGATTGGCGGTAAACCCGGCTCTCCTACTCCACCCGGAACTGCACCACTATCCACAATATGGATTTCAATTCGCGGCATTTCATTTAGCCGCAGAATATTATACTGGTGATAATTGCTTTGCTCGCTGGCGCCATTGGCAAACGTAATTCCGTCTTTTATAGCCGCAGTTAATCCCATTACTATATTTCCCTCCGTCTGAGCTTTTACATTGTCGGGGTTCACATAATGGCCGCAATCTATAACGGTTATGACTTTATCAATTTTTATACCTTTATCCTTTTTAGATACTGTGATACAAGTCGCTGATATACTGCCGAATGATTTGAAAACAGCCAATCCTTTACCAGAGCCCGCTGGTAATTTTTCATCCCATTTTGCTTTTTCAGCCAGCGTTGAAAGAACTTTCAGAATACGCTCGTCAGTAAGAATTTCCTGTCTTGCTTTAAGCGGATCTTTCCCAGCCAGATGTGCCAGTTCGTCCATAAAACTTTCTTGTCCCCAACCGAAATTGGAAGCATAAACAGAACGCCACCAAACAACAGGAATATCTGTTTTCACATTAGTCCAGCTCACTTTTGAAGCAGAACCGAATTTATACTTATTGTTTTCAACACTCAATTCTTCACCAACCCAAGGATCTGCTTCGTCATGTTTCAGACCATTATAAACCTGTCCTAAAATAGATTCCCCGATTGCATGATGATGAAATCCAGTGATTTTACCATCTTGTACATAGCCTTGCATGTGGCTCAGCATACCCGGACGGTACGGCCCCTGGCTTATATCGTCTTCCCTTGTCCACAGCACTTTTACCGGTTTTTTCAATTCCCTGGAAAGATGACATGCTTCTAAAAGAAAATCATGATATGCTTTCCGTCCAAACGCGCCGCCTAGTAATGTCACATTAATTTTTACCTGTTCCGGTTTTACCTTTAAATATCCGCATATGTCACGCATTGCCCAATCTGGTCCCTGGATAGGCGCCCAAATTTCTACTGAACCATCGTCTTTTACATGCACTACTGCATTCTCCGGCTCAATAGGTGCATGTGCCAAAAAAGGCGTTTCATAATGAGATTCCAGCTTTTTTGCTGCAACGGCGTATTTAGCTGTAAAATCACCCTTTTCTTCATAATTTACACCTTGCTTTTTTGCAGCTTCATAAGTATCAGCAAAGTATTTGGCCGTGTTAACCGTTTTTTCGAAATCACCATTATCCCATTTTACCTTCAAAGCTTTTCTGCCTTTTAGTGCTGCCCAGTAATTTGTAGCAATCACGGCAACCGCTTCGGAAGTACGATGAGGCATAGTCCGTTCGGTTTTCATTACTTTTAATACACCTTTTACTTTTTTTGCTTCTGCATCCTCTATGGATAACACTTTTCCATGAATAGCCGGTGAATGTAAAATGCTGGCATATACCATTCCCGGTATATCAATATCAATCCCATAAATTGCCGTCCCATTCACACGTTCCGGCACATCCAGTCTTTTATTATATTTACCAATAATTTTAAAATCTTTCGGATCCTTTAATTTGGGCTCCTTAGGAATTTCCAGTTTGGATGCATCATCTGCCAACTCTCCATAAGTCAATGTTTTACCAGTTGGTTTATGCATGATCTTTCCGTCTTCTGCAACACATTCTGTAACCGTTACGCCCCAGCGTTTTGCCGCAGTTGTGGTTAACATTTCACGGGCAGCGGCACCTGCTTTTCTGATCGGCATCCAAAGTTCGCGCACAGAGCTGCTTCCTCCTGCTGTCTGACTACCATATTTACCTTTTCCGTCACTTTGTACAATTTGTACTTTTTCCAGACTCACTTCCAACTCCTCAGCAAGTAATGAAGGAACGGCCTGGGTAGAACCTTGTCCCATATCAGGACGTGGATTGACAAGCGTAATATTACCGGCAGTGTCAATAATTATAAACGGATTTATTTCCAGTTTTAAAATCGCAGGAGTTATTTTTTTAACTGCTGCGTCTTTGCCAAATGAAGAAATTCCTAATGCTAAGCCAAAGGTTGTGAGGCTGGTAGCTTTTAGGAAATCACGACGGGATGTTTGTATATTTTCCAATATTTCGAATGCTAATGTGGATAGAAACTCAACCTGATTACTTCTTTCCGATACCATTTTCTGATACCTTCATCGTGTCAGCAGCGCGGTGAACAGCTTTTCGGATACGATCGTAAGTTCCGCAGCGGCACAAATTTCCGCTCATAGCCGAATCTATGGCTGCATCGTCAGGATTAGGATTTGTTTTGAGTAAAGCGACGGCCGACATAATTTGTCCGGACTGACAATATCCGCATTGAGGAACCTGTTCTTCAATCCAGGCTTTTTGAACGGCATTTAATTGTCCGTCGCTGATTCCCTCAATCGTTGTAATTTTATCTGTTTTAGCAATACTGGAAACCGGAGTCTGGCAGGATCTGGCAGGCTGGCCATTCAGGTGAACAGTACAAGCGCCGCAAAGTGCCATTCCACAACCGAATTTTGTTCCTTTTAAACCTACAAAGTCACGTACTACCCAGAGTAGCGGCATATCCGGCTCCACGTCTACTTTGACTTTTTTATTATTGACTGTTAAATTATATACTGCCATGGTGAAAATTGATGAATAATTATATTACTCTAAATTAATCTAAAAATTACAGGAATATGACTTTTTACTACAATAGCATATTGATAATTAGAAAAATACTATGTTTTAATTACCATGTTCATCTTCTAAACAGTCTCAAGCTAATTTAACAAGATGATTTGCAATATAGATTGTTGACATAAAATGAAGATCTTGACTCAGCACAATTTAATATTTAGTCATGAATTGTTCAAAATATTATATAAATAATTCAGTTTAAGCATTAATTTTTACGTTATTGATGTTTCTATAAAATGCAGGTCTTTTAATTAACTTGTCTAGTAAAAATTTAATATCAATCAGTATTATGAGTAAATCGATTTTAATAATAGGTGCCGGACCAGGGTTTAGTGCAGGAGTTGCAGAAAAATTTGGAGCAGAAGGTTACGCAGTAGGACTCATTAGCAGAAATGAAGACAAACTTCAAAAGATGGCGAATGATCTGAAAACAAAAGGAATTACAAGTCATTTTGTCGCAGCAAATGCAGCGGATTCGATTGAACTGGAACAAGCCATTACTGAATTAAAAACCAGATTAGGCGGAATTTCAGTACTTTTTTACAATGCTGCCGCTCTTAAAACCAAAGACATCTGGGCAGAAACGCCCGAAGAACTACTGGAAGATTTTAAGCTTAATGTTGCTCACGCCTTATACAGTTCACAAATCCTGCATGAGGATTTAAAAAATAATCAGGGTGCAATTCTTCTGACAGGAGGAAGCCTGGCCAGAAATCCTAATCCGCAATATGGCTCTTTGGCGTTGGGAAAAGCAGGAATTTTAAGTTTGGCAAATCAGCTTAGCCAGAGGTTGAAACCTGATGGAATATTTGTCGGAACAATTACGATTAATGGTTATATCAGGCCAAACAGCCCGACACATTCTCCTAAAATTCTTGCTGCTAAACTTTGGACGTTATTTCAAAACAGGACAAATATTGAGGTTCAGCATTGAGCTGGAATTATAAAGCCAAATATAAATCACAAAAATCGGTGGTACTTTTGGCGCCACCGATTTTCATCTAACAATTTCAATAAATCTTAAAATATTACTTCAAAAAAACAAGCTGACCCAAATGATACGCTTCGTGATTTGTCCTGTTCAGAAGAATATTTAATTTATTTCTGTGCGGCTCTTTTGCAAAATCTTCTGCGGATATGGCTGTGTGCGGAGCGAACCATTCATCCGGATGCATATTACTGAAATAACCTGATAATGTGTTATTTACATGGCTCCAATAATTTTTTAACTGAGCAAGGGAGGGTTTCTCAAGACCCGATTTATCAGGGTTTTTTATAAAAATATTTTCCAGTTCAGGATATAATTTTTCCCCTAATCCAAATAATGTGATCATTCCGTCGCTAACAGCGGTAAGATGCCCTAAAAGATAAACACCGCTGTTTCTGTTCATGCTTACTTCGGCGGCTACCTGTTCATCTGATAGTTTGGCCAGCAATCCGTCAAGCCGTTTATTCTGTAATTCCCAATTGGATAGTACCATTTTTATTATTAATTCCTTTTCCGACTGAACAGTGGTGGTTTCCATAAATCTATTTGTTTTTATTTAGATCCACAACGCAATTAAGTACTGACAGGGTTCAACCCCTGCCGGTACCTCATTTTAATTACAAACTAAACCCGTAACTGGCAGCCCATCTTTCTTTAATTTCTGCCCTTGATTTAATAAATTCAACATCTGTTCCCTGCGCTACGGCATCCAGTGGAAAACGCAACGGACGCGTTCCATTTTCCATATTTACCAAAGTTAATATACCATCAGCAATCGTCTGCGGATCCATTTTAAAGTCAGACATCTTTCCGAAAAGTGCTCCACCCATAGTATTAAATTTATCAGTGGCGGCATCTCCGTAAGCAGCGACAATTTCCGGTTTGTCTGCCATAATTCCGGCTTTGGCACCTGTGTTCATTTCTGTTGGATAAACCCCGGATTGGAGAGTAACATTTTCAATATTATAATCTTTTAATTCGCTTTGAATACCCTCTGTTAAGGTTTCAACTGCAAATTTTGAAGCCATATAAGGAACCATAAATGGAAGAGTAAAACCGCTTGCGCCAGTAGTTATGTTAATAATCAGACCATTTTTCACTTCCCGCATGGATGGCAAAACAGCCTGATAGGTTCTTAAAACACCATAAAAATTAACATCAAACATGTTTTTTACCTGGTCAATTGAATAACCTTCCACAACGCCAAATCCTGAAATTCCTGCGTTATTTACCAATACATCAATTTTACCATATTTCTCCAAAACCTGATGCACTGCAGCATTCACAGAATCTTCGTTGGTAATATCTAATTCAACTACATCAACATTGGGAATAGCGTCTAATTCTTTGGCAACATCTGCATTTTTACCGGTTGTGCCTCTCATACCAGCAATGACTGTATGGCCTTCTTTTGATAAAGTAATGGTCATTAATTTTCCAAAACCCGTACTTGTTCCTGTGATCAAAATTATCTTTTTCATCGTCGTAAATTTTATATTTTTATATTGATTCCGTTCATCAAAATCATATACAAAGGTGCATCCCGGAAGCCTGTTGCTCCATTGACATTTACTAAGAAAAATCTTGATTTAGATCAAGGAAATATTATAAACAGAAGATTTTCAAATGATTACAAAATCGTCTATTTATATCTTTACTTTTTAGCCATCTGATTTCTGACTCTGCTTAATGTTTCTGGAGAAATTCCGAGGTAAGAAGCAATCATGTGCTGCGGAACACGATTGGCAATTTCAGGTCGTGTTTCTATAAAGTTTAAATATTTTTCTTCGGCTGTATAACTGATATTGGCTATAATCCGGTTTTGAGAAACATTGAAACTCTTTTGGAGAATGTTATTTAGAAAATTATTCAAGGCAGGAATTTGAACCGATAAATTTTCCAGCCTTTCTTTTTCAATAAGCAAGATAACTGAGTCTTCCAATGCGTCAATGTTGGATTTGGCAGGATTTCCGGTCATCAGACTTTCCCGGTCGCCGGTCCACCAATTTTCTACCGCAAAATTCAGGATATGCTCCGCACCTTTATCATCTACCCGGTAAGTACGCATGCATCCCTGACAAACAAATGCGTTCATTTTCCAAACATCTCCTTCCTGTAAAAGATATTGCCGCTTCCTGAGCTTTTTAAAAACACTGACAGTTTCAATCATTTTCAACTCTTCTTCGGTTAAAAATATCTTGCTGGTCAAATAGTTACGAAAAATATCAAACATCATTTAAAATCATTTTTTATAAAACCATTCCCATACATCGCCATCCTCCTCATCCCAGACTTTCCCGCCCATGATAAAACCATTCCGCTTTAAGATTCCGGCAGATGCGTTGTTCTCCGGCAAAGTTCTGGCACTAATTAATATATCAGAATTTGTTTCCAAAGCTATCAGAACCAGCTGGCGACAAATTTCAGTACCTATTCCCTGCCTCTCGTAATTTTTGAAAGTACCATAAGCAATTTCAACCTGATCGTTTTTTGGTGCACCTTTAAAACCACCCCCTCCTACCACTTTGTTGTCCAATGATGCAAAATAACCAATCCATGGCGGATTGAATCCCACCCGCGCATAAAATGAAGGAAATACTTCCAACGTTGCAATGCAATCCGGATCGGAAGCAAAGTCTGTATTTAATTCCTGATTTAGATGAATAGGTAAAAGTATCATGATTTTTCTCAGGCTAGTTTTATTCCCATTTCCGTTGCTTTTTCTACTACAAATTTACGGGCTTCGTCATACTCAGCAGCAGTTTTCAAATGTTCCAGCATGAACGGGATTTCGCGTGGAAGTGAAGTTACGTTTTTAAGATAAGCTGTGTAATCCATCCCGCCTTTGCCCGGCATGGTTTCCGCCAGATGGACATCTTTTCCAACAATATCTTTGGCATGACAAGAAGTAATCCAGCGTCCCAGTTTCCTGAAAGTATCGTCAATCAGTGCTTTATTGTTAAAAAACCTTTCCGGGCTGTTGAGAATATTCGCAATGTCAATGTGCGCTCCAAACGCTGGTCTGTCAATCGCTTTGATAAATTTCAGATAAGAATCAGCGTCATCAGGCAAACTCCATCCCATCATTTCTAATGAAAATTTCGCTTTTTGGGGCTTAACTGCATCAATTATTTTACGACAATTTTCTACGGTTGCGTCAAAGTATTCAGCCGTTATATTCCTGGGATCCGGGCCATCCCACTGTTTTGGATTATAGGATCCGCCAATGTTTACGCAGTTTAAAGCGCCCACTTCCTCAGCCAATGCCAGTCGTTCTGTTACGTAATCCAGGTTTTTCTTACGCTTTTCAGGATCCCTGTCTAACATGTTTACCCACGCGCCAACTTCTGCAATGATCACATTTTCAGCAGCAAAAGCTTTACGTACCGCATCAATTTTAGCAGTTTCTTTGACATTCAGGTTAGGAACATAGGCGGCGCTGTATCCAAGTCTGCGGTGCTCTTTGGCTAATTCAGCAGGATCTTCGCTTTTTAGAAATATAGGCCCTCCAAGGCGCAACGGCATCGACTCAGAAAAAGAAACCTGTTTAAAACCTGTCAAAATTCCAGCCGTTATTACTCCGGAAGATTGTAAGAAATAACGTCGTGAAATTGTTCCCATTTTTATTATAATCTGATATTTAATTCAACCTGATTTAACTTTTCTACAAGAAATCCAGACCAATTATGCCGATTTATACATACCAAAAAGGCAATCAATGTATGAGCAATCATTATCATAAAGTATGAAAATAAGGTTATTTTACTCATGGAGCTATTTTGATTCCAAAATGAAAAGTTAGTATATTCATCCTCAATAGGCATTTAATCACTTTTATTGAAAAGTAAAAATGGAAGAAAGGGATAAGCTGGATAAAATTGTGGAGGCTAGATTGAAGCTCAAAGCCCGTTTTGAAGAAAAAATGAAAGATACACCCTCTGTTTCTGATACCAGACCAATGGGTTCGGGAGAAATTAACAGACATGGTATGCCTCAATTGCCCGTTGGACAAACAAAAACAATTAAATGGCCGGTACTTGATCTGGGATTTAAGCCTGATATATCTCATCAAAAGTGGAAATTAACTATTGATGGAGAAGTCGAACATCCGGTAACCCTGACCTGGGAAGATTTCATGAATTTACCTCAAACCCAGGATGTGAGTGATTTTCATTGCGTTACTACCTGGTCGCGTATGGACGTGCCGTGGGCTGGAGTACGGCTTGCGGATCTGGCGGCGTTGGTTGTCCCGAAATCAACTGCCACACATATTCTTTGTTACGGTTACGATAAGTATACAACGAACCTGTCATTGGAAGAAGCGTTAAAAGAAGACGTACTTTTAGTGCATACTGCTGATAACAAACCACTTGAAAAAGATCATGGCGGACCTGTAAGAATGATCACGCCACAGCTTTAT
>Ga0247734_1002148_pt1 | contig 13527 bp, 14 predicted proteins | sample UWRJL103311B2_FD_180933 | JGI IMG/M metagenome (GOLD analysis project Ga0247734, IMG submission 180933) | Plant litter microbial communities from Arlington Agricultural Research Station in Wisconsin, United States - UWRJ-L103-311B-2 | ecosystem: Environmental > Terrestrial > Plant litter >... | reverse complement strand
TGGAATGGAGGTGGTCCGCCAACATTACGACCTGCTGGTAGCTGTGAACCTGCTAGTGGCGGTTGAGGAAATGGGCCTTGTGGAAAAGCAAACGGGCTGTTTTCTCTGCTTGAGTCCCTCTCCGGCGTCGCCAACGGAATTTCATGAGGACTAGATGGAGGTCTTGGTGATGAGGACGACGGTGGCTGCGGAGGCAGCTGAGGCCTCTGGTCAACCTGTGGAGATAGAGGAGGCGTAGGAACTACATAGCCCGTCAAGATAAAACTCATTGTTTACTACAGTTTGTACTAGAAATTAGGAATAGGGAATAGCAGCCAGGCAAAACATTGCATTCCGCTGACCTCAACCGTTTCCATTCCCACCACTTTAAGAGAAAAAAGGCACTGGCATCAAGGAATCTTACCGCCCTCAATCGTCGCAATGGGATACTCCTCCTCCCAGTCGCTATTCCATGCACCAGGAATCGCAAGTGTATCAGGCATGATCAGAATTTCCAACTGCAAAGCTTCCCTCTTCTCGATTCTTGATCAAACACAACGGAGAAGATGCCTTGCCGTGAAGAAAGATAATTAGAAAACAAAGGAAAAAAGGAAAAAAGGAAAAAAGGAAAAAAGGGAAGGCGATCGCGCGAGAATCAAAAGTATGGATTCTAAAAGCGGGGGAAAGATAGGTCGAGAAGAGCACAAGTAATCTAAAAGAGAACCGTGGCAATATTTCATTCCCCCATCATAGGTTGGCGATGGGGGGGAGGAAGTCGCTTCCTAGCAGGCCAAGCAATTCATACAGGAGATCTCTTGCCTCGTGGAACGAGCCGTCCCGATTCGCTACCACCGTGTACGTTTCGGTTAGCCATTCGCCAGTATAGGAGAAGCTTAAACAGTCTCCATTCATTGGCAGCCTTACTTTTTTTTTTCAAAAAAGAAAAAGATCGCTGATGAATAAATCCATTGGAAATTGCTATATTTCTATGTTTATTATCTTGTGTGACCACTCCTGAGCAATCCCAACTCCAGCTGATCTGAAAATTATAATCGCGTTGTTGCTGTCGCCGAATTATAGGGCGCTACTACTACAAGCTCTTTGCGCGTTTTGAACTTATAAAATAATTTGATGTGGGTCTCTGAACCTCGCTATAATGCTGAAAACTCACTGTCAGTCTTGTATTGACCAAGGAGTACAAGATTATGCAACGTCACCACTTGGGTTAATGCCTCCAATCAAGCGATCAAGGTCATTGGTCATAGTTACAGTAAGTAAGTAAGTTAACTCGAAACGCATTCAAGGCACCTTCAACCACGTTCTGTAAACTGTCATTAGATAAATCCTAGTTCCCAGGATTATCACCCGCATGAACTAGCTTACCTTAAAGCCGGTCATTAAGGCCATCGATGTGCTAGCATTTTCTTCCCCAATGCTGAAGAAGCTATCAATAGCACCGCTGATTGTGGTTCCAGGCTACTTTGAGTTCAGTATGCTTAGGGTGACATTCCACATCTTGCTCTTGAAGAGAAGACCAGGTCTACATGCCTCCTTAATAACTTCTGCAGTAGAAAAGCGTTCTATCCGCAGAGCACGAATACCAGGAACTTCGGTCTTTGATGTCGCATCAGGGTTGAGGAAATTTCTAGATTCAGAGAGATATCAGCGGGGCACCGGTTCGTTTTGTGGGGTCAAGTAAAGCTCAGCTAAGCTTACACATTCAGCTAGGCCTCGAATTTGTCCAACTGGCCGTCAACCGACTTTTGAAGAATATCGAGTTCCTGCTGCGCTTCTTCTTGCGCCGAACCATCCTCAACAGTAATGGCATCTCTCGCAGCTGAAATTGCAACACCCATAGTGTCGAGTTGTTTTTTTAGATCATAGTTTCTAGATCAAGTTTCTTTTTCCAAGAATGATACAGAACGATGCTCCAGACGGTTGCAGCTTTGGGTATTTGGACGCGCCTTTGACGATTATATATTGGAACAAGTCCTGGTGTGCACTTGTAAGTAAGACATTTGGCTACCCTTTTTGGTCGTCATGCGAGTGGGCATTCGTTTTCGGCATAGCGCCATCAATCATGGATGGGGGACAGTGAAACATGGAGGAAGCTAGAGGCGACTCGTCATAGCATCAGTTGTTCACCAAGGGACCCCAGGGATTCTGGCCTATATTCGCTAACTTACATGCATCTTTCTCCTAAGAAGATTCATGCTCTTGCCATGCCCAATACTTTAGGGTGAACAAGAATGTAATTAAAGCTACAGCATAGGCGCCGATACCGACTGCGGACGCTGGGTCGTGGGTGAAGATAGCGTATAGCACAACAGTAATACCGACTATGATCATTAGCCCGAGCATACTGGAAAGCAGTATAACCCAATCCCAGCCTTCGTCAATTATCAAGCCCCATCCGATGACTGCTGGCTTATATGCTAGCTCCATACGCAGCTTCTTTGGGAACGTGTTCAACCAGAAGTTATGAGTGTGAAAACCGGGTTTGAGAAGGTGCGAGAACTTAGGTATGCTCAAGACCTCAACATCCGCTGGGCAGGGGTCGTAGTGGTAGTTCTTCTTTACCTTAACTTGGTCCTCGGGCGGTAACCCGAGTCTAATTTTATCGGGACATATGCTCGTGTGGAACGGCACAAGTCGGAACTGAGTTGTTAACACGACACAGGCACCATACGAGAGATACTAGAGAGAAACTAACCTGAATAAGCTCTGCACTTCGTGGCACCCGCAAATGGAGAGATTCTAGCCAGTCTCTCCAAGCAGCAGGCATTCTATCCGTTAACCACCGAGGTGTGAGCAACCCATAGTGCCAGGAATTACGTCTCCTTGCTTCCCAATATCTGCGTCGAATGCTATCGAACAGGACTTGGTCATTCCCAATGTATCTGAGATCCACATGGAGGAGTTGCGTTAAGTTTCGAGTATTTATGCAGAGCAATAGATAACGAGGTATTGTATCAATGTCGTCGGCTTGAACTGATTGTTGTGGACCTAATTCTATTCCAACATCTCCATGCGACTCCCTGGGGCCTACCTGGTCAGGAATGGTAGGCGAGTTTGAAACTCCACCACTAGAGCCGCCCGTAGCGTAGGCTCGTTGAGGTATCGTGGGAAAGACTGCAGACATTCCACTGAATCCAGCCATTATCTGCCCTTGTGGCCCAGCTAGTGATGTTGCAAGCTGCCTTTGGAGCCTATCAAGTCCCCCAGGCTTCAGCTCCTTGATATCAACGAACATAGGCTCCCCACAACTCTGCAACTCAAGTCAGCTATATATTTATGGCAATATGAGTTAGTAGAACTTCTCACGCAAGTGTATTGGATTCTTTGAAGTCCTTCTTTAGGTCTCTCTATCTTAATAAGCCAGTTGGATAATCTCTCGTATAGTCGCGAGCAGAAGTAGTCTTTTGGTAGCTCTAAGTTAGGGAATTCTATATAACTTCGCTCTGTTAACTCCTGCGGCACTGATCCCTGCTCTTTTAAGACATTTTCTAAGGGAACTTCGACTATAGACTGGGGTTGTGGATGGTTAAGAGTGGCCACCGAGGGAGATACATCTTGCAACCTTGAGAGCTTTAGGAAAAATTTGAGAGATTCTAACATATTTTGGAAAGCTCGACTAGACGGGATGAAGTTGTTAATCTCGTCAATCGAAAAGCTCCCTGTTGGTTCCTCATTCAAGGCTTGATCTGGATCGTCCCCCGAATCACTATTATCATCGATGACATTTGCTGAATCCAGCTGCTGAACAAAATTCTCGATTCGCGATTGTCTTTCAGTCTCAGGCATGGAGTCTAAGTTGGAACTGATGAGTTTTGAACCGATACGCTCATAGCTCGGATCATAGCGGGCCCTTATTAGTGCTGCCATACGGCGAGAATCACCAAGGATTAGCTGCGCGGTAAGCTGAGCGCTGTAAGATTGGCCTTCACTTAAGAGTGTCTTGCCGAAGGTCTTCAGCATACGCCGTAAATTATTGGCGAATCTGGCCGGCTCCAGATCCTCGCGATGAAAGCCTCTTTGGCATAGATTAGCGAAGCTGTCCTGGGTCAACAAAAGTTCCACCAGGTGCAAAACAGAGATCTCGACATCCTCGGGCGGGTACGAGGTATGTGTTGAGGGCATAGAGAGGTCTGAAAATACCGATGACGCTTCTGATGGAGCTGGGGAAGCTGATCTCTTCTGGCCAATTGCTCTGAGAAGACGCTCATCCATCTCATCGTCTTCAGTAGTCGAACGGCTGCCTCTTGTAAATACGGACATTAAGCCCAATACTTGTAGTGATATTTCTGTCGGCAATAGTTCAGAGGCACGGACGATAGTTTTTAAAGACACAGCTTTGGAACCACAATACAGAACTGCGGCTGGGGCAGTAGAGACTTCTTGTAGTAGCCGTGACCTCTGAAAAAATGGTCTGGACAGGATATCTCGGAAACCTTCAAGTATCAAACCATCCTTTTTATCACTGATCTCGGAGAGCTTAAACGTCGGAGAGATTTGCGATGTTTCACTCTCATCGATCTGTATCAAGTAGTCCATTATTCGATCTGTTGTCTCTGTCGCTTCACCAAGATAAATTACGACACTCTTGGCTTTGGCATATATGTCACTCTTGTGCGAGATCTGCCTTGACCTTTCGGCATTATTGGACTGATCGATGCAGATGGCATCGATCCATAAGATACGGTCTGTTTGACGTTGCCGGAGACGACGAAGCGCGTTGTAAAGACTTTCAGTGACTCGAATGGTCGAGCCTTGCAGTGTAATTTCTCGAGTAATATCCGGGTCGCCGCGAATATAAGATAATGCTTCATACCGCGGTGGGTTGTCTAGCTTGCAACAGTAAAGATCACATTCGATGGATGCATCTTCAGAGAGGCTTTTTTGCAGAGCCAAAAGCCGAATTTCGCCATCTTCTAGCGGACCATATATATCAGATCTATCCGAGTTACTAGGATGAGCTAATGGTTCTAAGACCAATCTCTGAGTATATAGTTGCCCATGCTCCCGAGTTTGGACGACTTGGTCTCGGGGAAAGTCAGGAGCTTGCATTATCTTTTGCTGAAGCTCATGGATACTAAATCTACCACGAGTTCTAAGTAAATCATTTACTGCCCAGATCAAAGCAGTAGTGAATGATTTAGGGCCTGGTGGTTGAGTTACTTCATCGCAAAAGCATGCAGCGAGATATTCGAAGCCAAAATTTGGTGGTATTTGTCCTTTGCCTTGTATTGCTGGCGCCAAGTTACCTGCGTAACAACAGTCCAAGATCAACAAAACGTCTGCTTTAGTAGAATCAAGTAATTTCATTGTTATATAATTAGGATGCCACGGAAACGAGTTTCGAGCAGGATGAGCAGGATGATCTGTGAAATCTTTATCATTAATACGACTAGATAGCTGTTAGCGTTATCAAACCAAGAGCCGTTTGTAGATGACATATACCCAGCTAAGTGGAGCTCGCCCGGCTTGCCTCGCGTTGCATGTCCTGGTTCTAATTAGCTAAAACTAAGCAAAATACTTTTAAGAAATTAGCATACCTATATAGTAGACAAGTAATAAAGTAAAGTAATCGTCATAATCATAGAAAAAGTTTTCTAAATGACGCTGAATTTCTAATCTTAGACGCTCCTTTGTCAAATTTTTCAACTTCCTTCTGACAACAGTATACCGGAACTTTTCTTCGAACAACTTCCCAAGCGCTTCAACTTCTAGTGAGGTGTTTATGTCATCAATAGATTCGTCCCATGAAAGAATAAGAACGGCTGCATATTTCTTGGGAATTCTTGTAGAATCTCGACCTCTTATGGTCTGCATATTTTAAAACTTTATATTGACTTTTCTGGAATAGAGTGCTAGTTTTGACTTATAGAAGCAATAGGCTCCGAATCCAACTGACTGTCTCAAATTGCGGTACCGGTTGATTGCTGCATATTTGAAAATATTATGACATTCAAAAGGACAATTTGCAGCTAGTTATATATCCGAGAAAGCCAGCCTAGCTGAGGATTAAAGCGGGTTGCGAAGTAACTCCAATACCTGCGATCGTGAGCACTGCCTTCGCATAGCCACCGCGGCAGTTGCCCAGATTGAATGCATATGATGTACCTGAGACAAGGCAGCCAATAAGCCAGAAACATACGGAAGTATTAGGTGCCACGAACTAACTTGGCACAAGTCACGGGTTGTCACGAATCATTAGTTACCAGGACCATATTAATGACACAGCCAAGTGGTTAATACCATCAAGGCATTAGCACTAGTAGTTTAGAGTTAATATTCGGTTTCTAGTACAAGAGAGATTGCTGGAGGGCCAGGGAATTGGGTGCCAATTTCCTTGAGCGAGCGTCTATAAGTGGCTGGCCAAGCCTTACTAGGCAATAGAACAACATTTATCGGGGGGAATTGTCTAGTAGGCAAATGCCAGGGCACAGTAAGGTTATCTCATAAATCAGACCCTCTGTTTTTGCAGAATTTACAACGTAGGATTTGGTTGGTGCAGAATAATAAGCTAATACCGAATAAGGAATAGTATCTACAAATGAAGAAGAGTGGTTCTTGGTTCTTGGAAATTCTCTATAGAGGGTCTGAGAGATTTTGGCCAGCTGTAACGATCCTAATATCCTACCGGGTAAGGCTAAAGGGTTGTCGGGTTAGTATCGTGGGAGAAGTAGTCAACTATAATTCGGGGGTCTTCAAATAGAATTAAAGTTGTTACTAAATAAACAATATAGACTACTAACTTTAAAGATTTGAGCACGAAGCTCCTATCTATTAAAATTATTTACTTATATAGAGCTATCAAGCCTCTAGGATTCAGGGATCTGGGGAGGTGTTAAATGTCAAAAAGACACGTGAGGAACTCCGTATATTCAGCTTGCGAAATTAGGCGGGTGGATGGTATGGATCATTGGATATGTACTGTACTGTACCTACTCATACTTTCATGCGGAGGTATTTGTGTGTGTATATAGCTGGCAGGCGCGACCGCGACCTTCAGGATGCAAAAAGAGGCGGACGGTCCACCCATGAGCGAAACCTCTGTAGCGTCTTGATGCACTGTGATTGAATTGGGGGGGTATACCTGTATAACAGCGACACAGTAACATTTCCAGCGCTCGGCCGTATATTACACGCCCATGCAAGTATATCTCTAACTAACTAACTATCTCTCTAACTAGCTAGCAATTAGCAATTAGCAACATTACTATTATTATTGAAGATTGCGGAAAGTGAAAAAAAAAAGGAAAAAAAAAGAATTCACTTGCGAAATAAAACGAGTTGATTAATAGTCACCACGGTTAAGTAGGGCAAGGCAAGGGGGGGAAGGGACATTGTGGGTGTGAAAACAGCGAGCGATTGAATGGTGTTGTCTATGACAAAGGATGAAAGGAATCATCAATGGGTATAATCAATCAAATTATAGTAAATTTTTGTCTCTCGGTTAAAGAAAGGACCCCTTTTTCTGGGGGGAGGGAGAAGCTAAAAAAGAAAGGTAAAAAAAGCGGTAATATGTTAAATGATATATTTTTTTTACAGACTTACGAGAAAGAAGACCTGTGATGTCTAAACTGAAGATTTTGTTTCGTGACTGGGCGAGCCTCTTGGTTGCACTTTATACTTTGAATTCTTTTCGTCTTTCTATTTAAGATGATGATGGTACATCCTATCATACAAGTTTTGAATTTGATTACATAGTGACTCATCCCACACCTCATATCATCACATCGTTCCAGTTTCTCTCTTCTCTCTTCTCTCTTCTTATAAGACTAGTCTTCTGAGTGGACTTATACACCAGATTATATCCTTGGCGCGAAAGATGATGTCGATGTCCCCAGCCGACTGCTACAACCGACTGCTACAACCCTCTACTGGAATTGCGACCTCCTCGTCCAAGACCCCCGTGCAAAATTTTCTAGACTCTGACATGAACAGCTTGTGGCCAAGCACAATCGTGAGATTCTATCAAATCATCGAAACTCTCGTGAGCCCTCTTGACCACGAAGATGAATGACCATTCTTGGCTATTCTCCTAATGCTACTGTGAAATATTGACCTTGTATTTGAGAACTGTTCGGAATTAGCGCCGTGACCATGCAAAGTCAAGAATGGAGAACATACCTCGAAACTAGGTGAAAATTTGCTATAAACAGAGGATAACATCGCAAGGGGTGTTGTCGTTGATGATTGAGGAGTTAAATGTTTCCCGAGGGAAGATGTCACGATTGCAGCGAACATGAGAACACTTGACACGGCTGACAGATTGTCAAAGAGGGGCATGGTTAAACCATTGGAGAGGTACGAGGCCGCTTTCACGAACTCGAGAGAATATGCTTGAAGGATCTGTTGTTCGTCAGTAAAGTGGTCACAGGGTAGTTGAAGCTAGGGCCGCATACCGTCACAACCATTATGGCCGCGCAAAGGATCATAGCAGTAACAGATACCTGTCTCTTGTTGCTAGAACCACCTTCAAGAGTTTGGAGAGTGTGATTGACATTGTCGGTGGTGTCGGAAGACTGCAAGTGCTGCTCACGAACCGTCTGAGGAATCGCACCCCAAGCAGACCCCTCGCCGTCGTACGGCGAGGAATTTGTGGAACTACCAGCGGATCGAGAGGTGACAAGTGAGGGGGAAGGTTGGGCGGATAGGGTGGATGTTAGTTGCGCTTTGCGCTTGGGCAGGTTTGTGGTAACCTGACCAGCTGTAGAAACCCCGGAGGAGGCATTCTGGAGTTGCTGGCTGGCTTGTTGGAGGGATGCATGTTGCCTTGATGACGAATTCGTCCTCAAAATCCTGGCTGCTGGTGACAACAATGGTACACTAAGGCTACTGCTTGTTGTTTGGGAGAGTGCCTCACTAGAAAGCCTAAACCCTTCTTGGCCCATGGATTTGGAGATAGGGACGTGTGGTGGAACCTTGCTGATGATGTCTGGCGCTGTTGCAGTCAATCCAGTCGGAGAAAATTCAATGGCCGGGGCAAAAGTCTCGTGGGAGGTGTTGTCGGGGTAGGCGCTTCCTTCAGTTGGTGTATTCACTCTAGGTGTAGAATGCGCCCAAGCCAATCCAGCAACATCGCCAGCGTATAATGGCGATACTGGAAGATCCTGAGAAGGTACTATTCCACGGTGGGAATAAGCTATAGGGATGGTGGATGTACAACTTAGTCTTGCGGAGCTCGTGGAGTAAGTGATACTACTACTACTACACCCGGAGTCTGCAAGGACACCAGTGACGTCAGTAGCAATGGAGAGTCCTAGGTCCTGCGGAACGCTGGACATGCCACTGTGCTGGTTGCCAGCGAAGAGCTGTCCAGTTGAACTGCAACTATCAATCGAACTCAACCGGTCAATTCGCACTGGATCATGGCCATGTAACTTCTCGTTCGTCAAGCATATAGCCTTGGCTAGTCTGCGTGTATTGACCGAACATTGGCTGATGAGTTCTGGTTTAACATCCGGATCCAACCGATTGTATTTCTGATGCAGGGTGTGATCAACAGAAGGAGCAACGTTCTGTAAGTGAGTGAACAGTCCTTGAAGCTGAGTACCGAGAGTTCGGGTAGCATATAGTAACTGTCCGTGGATAATGCCCTCTAGATTTCCAGATTTAACATTATCCAACACGTTTCGAAGTTGCAAGAGATCGCCAGACAGGGACTCATAGCCCTCTGGAGCACCTTTGAGTCCTTCAAGTGAGGCTGTTACCAGGGCAGAGGTCCGATTGAAATCACGTTGGATCTTATCTAGGTTTGGTCGGGAATTGCCTAATTCAATGCGACCCAGTGAAGCGTCGCTGCTACGACGTCCGGGGACTTGGTTAAGATTGCCCTCTAGTTGATCTGACGAGTCAAACCATGTCCCAGATTCAGAAGAATAGGACGGAACTGCGTCGAGAAGTCTCTGGATTGCCGCCTCGCTGCGTCGTTGAGGTTGGGCGCCGCTGGAACTTGCAACCGGACGGCGGGATTGAGGATCGCTCTGCGGTGAAACCCCGCCATCGCTGTCGCCGCTCGAAACTGGATCATTCATACTCCAGTCCATGGAACCAAACGATACCGATGAACTATTTGCTGAGGCTACATCCTGGAGTGCAGGTGTCTGTGGTGTGGAGTTCAGACGTGAGGAGTCTGAATCAACACCCGAAGGTGTTGAATCGTTGAATTCTAGACCACCGGTGGTAGCCGAGAACCAACTTGAATCCAGGTTGCCAAATTCTTGTGAACTTCCCGAATGCTGAGGTCTTGCGAATCCCTCGGCTTGAGATGCGAGTGCACTGTTCCATTGGACATCTTCGTAGTGGCTGGTAGTGTTTTGAGGGTAAGATGGTTGCTGGGTACCTAGTTGCTCAAAGGACGAGAAGTCGAATGATTGGTCCAGATCGGACATGTCGATACCAGCATCGTTGATATCAAAGTTGAACTGACCTAGGTCGTAGTTTTGGTCGAAACCTGGCATTGACATATCGGCCGCGTTCCAGGAAGCGGTGTCCTCGGGAAATAAGACAAAATCATCAATCACATTGGTTCCATAGGAAGGCGTGCATTCCATGGCCATATCTGTGTTATTCCGAGACAAAGATAGAGATGGGGTCGAGACCGCTGGGCTCTGATTACTTAAACTTGAAGCAGAGGTTTTGGTGGAGGTCCTCGACATCTCAGTATGTGAGCGGCGATGGGATGGGTCACACTGCGTATCAGATTAGATCTTATTACTACCAGGGGGAGCGAAAATTCAGCTTACGCGAATCTTCTTCCGCTTGCATGCATCACAGGCCTTCATGATTCGCATCAAGTGGGCATGTTCTCTCTGCTCCTTGGTCTTGATCCCTCGCCCAGCAGAGCTGGTTACATCTACGCCATCTTTGGTCATGATCTGGAAACCAGGGATCTTGGCCTCGACCGTCTTCTTGGTCTCCTTTCTCGCCTTTTTGGTAACGCGACTGGCGGTGCGAACCGCTGGGGTGCTGATAGACCCATGGAAAGACTCGCCAAAGGTCGCGGAAGAAGAAGGAGATGGGGTGAACATGGGGGGGCTGAAGCCGGAGGATTGAGAATCGTATGCGCTCTGCTCGTTGGCATATGGGAGCGCAACATCATAACGTCGAACGAGTGCACCGGTCAAGAGGTCGACGGTGGCACGGTTGAAGAAGTCGATGGTGACCTGGGAGAGCTTGTCCTGCTTGTTGGCGGACCCAGTGACAAAGGCATCAATCAAGATCTCGAGCTGCTTGGAGCCGAGGGCAGGTTGGAATTGGAGAGGAGCACCCAGGAAAGGCTGGGTGATGGTGAAGGAGGTGAAGGAGCTGGAGCTGGAGCTGGAGGTGGAGGTGGAGTGGTTTGCCATTGCTTTCAATTACAAGTGGCAGCCTTGTTGGTTGTGGTGGTAGTAGTAGTAGTGTAGTATAGTATAGTGGTAAAAGTATAGTATACTAGTAATTTGGTGGTGATGGTGGTGGTGGTGGTGGGTTCTAGTATTACCGTATTGGGTCTTTTCCTTGTTGGAGGGGTTAATGATAATAATTGGTTAGTGGTGGTGTGGTATATCGGATTGATTACGATGGTCGTGTACACCGGATGACTCTGACTCTCTCTCTCGCGATAGTTACAGGTCGTCGAAACTGGCGACGACGAGGAGATTGGATTTTTTGCAGAGAGCGAAGAAAACAAAGATAGCAAAAGAAGGGATTTGACGGCGAGATGGAAGGAGTTTGGTCCCCTTATGATAGAGCTGCGGCACAAATTCTGCCTTGAAGTCAATTCAAGCGAATTGCACGCGCGATGTTCGCCGGGACCAAAATGGCAAAGAGTGGGGCCGCCTGCAGCCAGTGGCAGTGGAGGCCCCACCAATCCGCGCTGCTCATGCAACTATCGGCCCCCGCTGATTGGCTCCTTTTAAGAGGTGAGTCCCACTTATACCCACTTATCGGGGCAGTCCAAATGCAAGTCAGAACGGCGAGACGAAAGAGGTTTAGCTCTCAATTGGATGACTCCCCCAGCTGCCCGCCCAGCTGCCCAGCTAGCTCCCCACGTTTTCCCATCTTCTTTTTTTTTGGGCTTCTGTAGCATCTGTCTTCGGTCTGGTCTGGTATGGGTATGGTATGGTATGGTATGGTATGGTATGGTAGGAGGTAGTATATGTGTACAGTAGTATTTATATATATTCATGTACATTATTGTATTGTATCTTTTCTCCGGTGGGGTAGTATTCTATGAAGTAGTAATTAACCCTCTTAACTGTATGAATTATACCAATTGTACGAACTGAACTGTACGAACTGTACGAATTGTAATATATACGCATATACTACCTACTACCAGCAGGGACCATCCCCCTCCTGGTTTCCGCTTTCCAATTGAGCCTTGTGATTGCTCAATTGCAGCTTCAGCTTCATCCTTGCCCCCGGATGATGCTTGCGTATGGGTATAATAAGATCCAGGACATACCAAAGTACAGTACAGTACACTAACAGTACACTACACGACCTTTTCATGTACAAGAACAAGAACAACACACAACCGGGGGGCAGGGGGGGAATGGGGGCCTACCCACCACACTCATTCCTTAATATACGTATTATATCATATGTACATTTATACGATGAGTCGGAGTTGGAGTTGGAGTCGGATTCTGAGTCATCACTACATCTACATGCAACAGATGCGTATTCGTCCTCCCCCCCCCTCCCCATCTCCCTTCCCCGAGTAGTATTATTATTATATGCATTCATCCTCGTCGTGTCGAATTGCCGTTTTCTCCACGCAGAAGCTTGATTTCCATTTCTACCATGTCTATCGTTTATGATGTAATAGTAGTTAGTAGTTAGTGGTTAGTAGTTAGAAATAGTAGGAGTTTAGTAGTAATGGTGGTGGTGGTGGTAGTACTAGCAGCAGTAGTAGTAGTAACTCTACGAATGTAACTCATCATCCATACGCTTGTACCCATCTCAATGGCAATTGGCCCATCTTGACGTCCCACCACCACCACCTAGGAGAACCGCCCTCCTCCCTTCCATATGAGCATGTCACGCTGGGGTGGATCATAGGGAGAAGCCAATGCACGTTGTACCGGAAATCATCGTGTATTGTATTAGGTATGAGGAGGTCCAGCGCAACGCTATAATAAGCCGTAGAGGGTCATAGATACTCGTACAGAAACAGAGAGAAATGTAAAAACGCCTTTTAACCCCAGGAGGAAAAATCACCCTTCCGTAACGCCATTCCTTGAAATGTGGTATAAAAATTATCCCGAATGAGGTAAGCCACAAAAAACACAGAAATACCGAGGGGCCCGCTAACTAGACCACAGATCGAGTTAGCAAACGCACCCGAAAACCTGTAAGGGGGAGAGAGGGAGAGGGGGCCAGAAAGCTGTGCTTACTTATAAACAGCGAAATACCCACAAGCGCTAGGTGGAAATGCGGATGAGAAAAGCTTGTCGACGATGAAATACGCTAAGACAGGATGGGAATGATGGTATAGTCCGAAAAAACGAGATGGGGAAAAGCTATTGGGGAGGGGGGGGGGCGGAACATAAG
>Ga0247734_1002147_pt1 | contig 13527 bp, 16 predicted proteins | sample UWRJL103311B2_FD_180933 | JGI IMG/M metagenome (GOLD analysis project Ga0247734, IMG submission 180933) | Plant litter microbial communities from Arlington Agricultural Research Station in Wisconsin, United States - UWRJ-L103-311B-2 | ecosystem: Environmental > Terrestrial > Plant litter >... | reverse complement strand
CCGTAAGAGCAGACCCAATGGAAATCATTGATGCTGGGGAGAATGCTTATTCTTGAGGCAGGGAAAAACCAGAAGGAGCGCTTGAACCGACTAGAACAAGCTATGAGAAAGTCATCAGAACTACCCTCATTCGAGCGGGAAAAGCCTTTATCCATCATGCCCACCGAGCCCGACTCCACCCTAACTATCTCCGGAAGCACACCAAGTGAGGATCAGAACTGGGCTCTAGATCCCGTTTTCAATACTGTCGTCGACGATACATTTTCGACCCCATCACTTCCAGAAACTGGACTGACCGCTCTCCATCGCGCTATCTGCAGTGGAAATGAAGCGATCACTAGAATTTTAGTGGAGCGAGGAGCTAGTTTGACGAGGCAAGATGGTTTTGGTCTGACGGCGTTACATCTTGCAGTGGACAAGGGGTACAAGAATGTTCTCAAAATTCTCCTGGAGCATATTGCAGACCCGAATGTGACGGATGCTATGGGACGTACGGCGTTGTTTCAGGCCGTTCAATGTGAGGATAAATTAGCCGCTATGATTTTGTTGGAAGGGTCTGTTGATGTAAACTGGAAAGATAGCTTAGGAAATACAGCACTTCACCTAGCCGTGGAGAGAGGATCTGAAGGAATGACACTGTTTTTGTTGGAGCATAGAGCTGATATAGATGCTTAGAAGTAGAAAAAGGCCCCAATAGAAAACCGATCCCGGAGCTTCTTTTTGATTTTCACTTGGAAAGTCCTCCATTAAACTTTTCAGGTCTTCCAGTGAATTCCAGAACCAGGAGGGGGACGAACGAGACACGTTAACAATTTTGGTCCCTGGCACCCCAAGTAAAATTCCTTGAATTGCTACCCAGCTTTATGTCATACTCTCAATCATCTTTCACCCAGCACCCAGCATAACCCGGAAAGACCTTGATCGGCATGTTCCAAAAGTCCGTTCCCCAATCCGACATATCGATCAGATACTTGGCGCAATGCTCCGTATGCTCCTTGCTCGCAATGATTGTGTCGAGATTCTTCCTGCCTTCGATGAAGACGTTGAATTGATTTCTCCATAACATTGCGCAGTGCACAATATGATCTCTCGCTGAGGTATAGTAGAAGGGCATCTCAGCCATTGTTTCGATGGTGATGAGTTGCGTTCGATTTTCGTCCGAGTATCCATACCACGACCCATCGGACTGGTACATCTCGACTGCTTCTTGGTCTAAGCAGATATTTGGGACCCAGTGGTTGCTCAGGATGTCATACTGGCAGCCCAACCCCTTGGCCTCCAGTGTGGAATTTCCGCATCTCAGCAATTTGGCGTCTTGTATGATAGCCGCCTCGGGCCTGGTTCGGGGAATTTCAAGGCCTTGGTGGACTTGTTTCCGTGACCAAACGAGAAGGAATAGGCTTCCCCACACAATAGAGGTTGTAAGGAAAATTGCTGCGTGAGATAGGATGGATGCTGAATTGCGGGACCATTTCGTGGAGGCCATGGGAAACCCAGCTCCTTTCTTGTTCTTAAGAAGATTTTTTAGCCTGGGTGTATAGGAATCGTCTTCGAGAAAAGGCTTTATCTCGTTCTCATGCGACATGCTCGGAATGTTAGGTGTGTGACGCGCTTGTCTGTGAGAATTTGGGGGTGAAGAGAATAAAGGCGACTCAAGGCCAGAATACCGACTTGCGAAACCTGTCAGGCTCTTGGGATAGCTTATCCTATCCATACAAAGTTTTTTGCCGTACGAGTAATATGATTGAGCTTACTACTATCACGAATGAGGCTTCATATGGGCTATGACTTACTCTATTATGTAATAATAAGCTACCACGACACATAGTAAGAGGTAGGGAGATGACGTGGGTTATTGACTCTCCCCTATACATGGGCCCACTGAAAGCTTACGCATAGATATATTCACTTAAAGTATCCAGGAAAGGCCGTTATCACATACTTCTCTACTCTACTTTCAATTCATCTTTCAACTTGCCTTTCTCTCAACAGAAGTCACCGCTCCCGATTCATATACACACAAAATGCATTTCACCAAAGCTTTCATTGCAGTGATTGCTGCCACTGCCAATATGGCCGTCGCAGCTCCTACTCCCGTTGCAGAGTCTGAAATCGTTGCTCGAGAGCCTCAGGCTGGTAACCGAAATGCTCAGTCTGATTACTGGAGTAAGACTCCAGCGCGTGTCTAAGAATTAGACCAAGCTGATGTAAACAGAACGTGACCCAGAAGCTCAAGCTGGCAATCGAAATGCTCAGTCTGATTACTGGAGTAAGTATTTCCAATTTATGAACAGTTCCATTTTTCAGTCTGACAATTACTCAAGAAGAATAGAGCGCCAGCCCAGGTATTTCCCAATCATTGAGAAGCTGGAATGAACCTGAAACAAATGGTTTGTGGTGGTTTCGGATGTTTGTATGAAGGAAGAAAGCTTCAAAAAAAGGGAACACTGTAGTATAATCTGAGATTCAACATCTCAGTGGCCTTAGACTGTGAAGTTAGTAAAGATATCAAAGATGTTTAGATCAACTTCAATAAGGAACTATTTTTTTCTTGATTAGTACTGCATAAAGTTTCTCCGAAACTTCCACAAGAAGAGTATAAGTGACATTATGCCCAGTCAAATTGTATGATGTGGCTCTTGCTTACCCGCGATGAAAACTCGTACAGATCGAATTCGAATCAAAACTGCTCTTGGTTCGCCTACACCACGAACAATCAGACGCAAATATGGGTATACACTACGGAAGATACAACTAGCTAGGGAAGACCCCGCTACTCCTCAACAGAAGGGCAAATGCGGAGCAAAAGCTATAATCAAAACTCCTAAACGAAAAGAGCTCGTCGGCTGGCTTTGACGTTTGCCATCCCATCACCATGTAGCATAAGAACAATTAGCAAGCTTTGCACCTGCACTTTGCCTTGAAGATACGGGACTGAAGCTATTTGTACAGATTTTAGAAAAGAGAGGTATGGAAGACGAGTTGCAAAAAGAAAGGGATTCTCTGACAGCCCTGTAGTTAAAGGGGCAAAATTGAAATGGCGACCTTTAGCGCCATGTCAATGATTAAGGTTAAATTAAACGAGCGTATTATATTAGAATAAATTAAATTAGGCGAGTTAAACAGTGTGTGCTAAAATCACGTGTTAATAAGCAGGCTAACATAAGTCGGACAATGACTACAACAATACTTACATTCGAATCCGCTTGATAATATCGGCATATGTCCCCTGGCTAGAGCTTGGCACCAAGTGGACAGTATAAGCTCACTGGGCGCTTACCTGGCATATTAAATTAGCCGAAAATTCACTCGGATTTCTAAGGTAAATGGTAAGAAAACATCCGAGTCAACTGAAAGATTACCTAACTTAGATAGGTGGGCGGGGAGTGGGCGTGAAGTTGGCGATGTAAGATCTCTATCTCGTAAGTGTGGATAATTCTAGTCAAATCGGCCCATTTTTACCTTCATAATTAGGAGCAACTTAAACTCGGGCATAACCGCCCATTTATACAATACAGTGCATTGGCTGACTAGTCTACCTCTCACAGGATTGCCCATATGAAACCTTTCCTACAAATGTCTCTATCTTATACCAATCCGGGTCCTTCCTCATTGATTCCAGCACGACCTCTGAGCAGTGCGCCAAATGCTCGTATTCGCTCAATTTCGTTGAATATGCTGTCTCGTCTCTCAAAATCTGCCCAACACTAAGAAACATGTACACACAATGAGTCAAATGTTCCCGCCTCTCGCCCCACAAATCCAACTCATTGTCCAAGGCCTGCGTCCATTTCTCGCCAGTGACCGCTTCCGTGCTATTCCAATTCTCGTAAAATCGCCAGTCCTCCACAGCGATGAACTCGTCGTTGGCATAGTGTGGACAATGTGGCGGATACCAGGACCATGTCATCTGGTCGAAGGTGCAACCCAGAGATATGGCTTCGGCGGATGATTTCCCGCAAAGGGTTTTGTGTCCATGGTCGGAACGTCTAGAGGGCTGGGAGGGACTTATTGCTAAATTGGCGCATCCGTAGGTCAACAGGACAGCGAGCAAGATGCTCCCGCCAAATGCCAGGGAAAGATATAATATATTCCTAGGCGAAAGGGTGATACTTCGATATGTCTTAACTTGAGTGTGTTTCTCCTCTAGACAGATAGTGCTCTCTGATCTATCGTCCTCTGTTAAATCGCCGTCGACCCGATTATAGGATTGTTGCCATGGAGTGAGCATCTTCTGGGTGGGTTACTTGACGTGTGAAAAGGATTTAAACGGCTTCTACCCTTAAAATGATAATATATGGTCGGACATTTCATCCTCTCACTTCACAAGTGGAGTTTTTCGAAGAGGTTCTCTAACTCACGTAATAAGTTGCTAAGCGAGTAATCCCCTTTCCCCTTACCGTCGTACGTGAGCATAAGCCAATTTATTACTGAATCAAAGAATCAAGAAGGATTACTATGCTTATTGAAGATGGAAGCTGCCCGGTGTTTCTTCCTTTAGTATCACGCGAGTTGAGACTTTCCCCGCACGTTTTTTCGGCAAACTTCTCCTCGATACGTTGCAACGCAAAAGTGCACCGGATTTGACTAATCCCTCACTGGGCAACGTCAATTGATTGAGACTTTCAGTCAACTTCCAAAACCCCTTTCAATTTTCTCATAATGAGCGCCTCTAAAACAAACAGTCCCGAAACAGAGTCCAAAAATCCTCTTTTAGATGAAGTTCACCGGATGAGCGATGATACTGGCGAACGTGTATGTCACAAATGTAGTCAACACGGAAAACGCTTCTGCTTCGCTACCATACCATGGTTTATCACTGCAATGTTGATGTTATATCTAGTGGTCACCACCATTAGATCTGAACCATGTGGGAAAGGAGACTTTTGGAAAAAATATGAATTTGGTAAAGAAATCTGCTTCTTATTAAACCCCCCACTTCTCTGACAGCATACAGAGCCACTTAGAAAAGAAATCCCAGCGACTTTGAAGCAAGTGAAATTTGATGCGGCGCTAGTATATAATGAGAGTCATCATGTAAATCGCCCCGTGACCAGTCCACCATATGTTGGAGAGCCTACACCAGAGATTGATGCCGCTTGGAAAGAGCTTATTGGAGGTAACATCCAGCTTCCACCCATGCGAGACTCCAAAGTTTTAACTTTGGTATAGCTGTGAACGTTTTTGTCACGCCAGAGGAGGAGCATTATGTAGGTGAAAACCTGTACCTAGACTACAAAACGGGTTTATATATGGCACAGTAAGTGAAACTTAGAATCTCCCAGAAAATATGCTCACATTAATCTTAGAGTATCAGCATTTCATGATCTCCATTGTTTGGTAAGTACAGTACAGCACAGAAGTGGGCAAGAATAGGACTGATGAAAAAAGAACTACATCAGAAAATCAATATATCCGGAGTACTACACAGATATGAGTATTCCTTCAGTATATCTCCATGTTGGTACGATCAACTTTGAATCCCAATATCTTAGTTATTTGCTAATGTGACATAGAACACTGCATGGACGCCATTCGTCTGAGCCTCATGTGTTCTGCAGACATGACTTTTGTGCCTATTAGATGGTCTGACAACAGAGGAGACATTTCGCCAGATTTTGAGACTGTTCACACATGTCGTGATTACGATGCTTTGAAGGATTGGTCGAGAGGTCGTGATGCTGCTGACCCTGAGCTGTGGCCTCAAAATGGAGCAAGGCTTGGGTTCCATGGAAATTAAGTAATATTTTTAATTGACGTTAACAATCAAAGTAAGATCTTACATGATTCAAAATCTATGAACGAATCAAAAAGCAACAAGAGATCCAATACTAATACTCAATATGGTAGTGAATAAAGAGTTCCGTGACAGAATTGAGTCAATGACTTGAGTCTGACCCTCATCCTAAAGTACTCTAGACCGATCTTACCATAATAGAATCACAACCTAGGGAATCGCTCGTATTGGTCGGGCTTTATGTTACCACTGTGCTAAGGACCCGTCGGGTAACGAGGTTGGACGTCGATGGACAGTTGCTAATTCAATCAACTATGAACAGACTCCCATACTCAGACGTCATTTGTCGTCATAATTGGTTCATTTATGGTTAGCCCAGTGTATTATGCTATCAAAATCTCGGCATGTATACAGAGTGTTTGTAATTAAAACGAGTTTGTTGCCGCCAACTTGAGTTCATTCCATTGGCGTGAGGTCGGCATGGCATTGAATAGCCTGGCATAGTTGATCAATACAATTGAACCTTCTTCTCTACTGTGAATGTCCGTATTCAGACCTAAATTTGAAATGCGTAATGAGAATTGCTCTAGGAGCTTCATTTTATGCAAACTCACCATACAAAAGATAATCTTAGGCATCATGATGAGCCGGCACCATTTTATCGGACCTTTGCTTTGAAAAATTCCATGTTCTCATTCAAACCGATTCCTCATTCCTCCAGTGGACTTTCTTCTTCCACTCCTCTTATTTCCTCCAGTTTACCCATAGACATTGATGCCTTTCACCGAGATCGTTGAATATCGGATTTCCCACAATCCGTTAAGACATAGGATTCGAAAGCCACAAAATTCGAGACTAATATTGATAGTGACAGGCCTTACACCCACGAGGGAGTTTCCGAATTGGGATGCAAAATTCCCGTATTACCCTGACGAGATCTTGACAGAAGCACATACATTCTCTGGAACTATGGTACAATACAAAGTGGTGGTGAGTATGAACTCACGTGAGGATCGTAATACAAGGCGAAATCTCACGTGAACTTCGGTGGAGTAGATGACGTGTGCGTAATAATGTATGAGTTAGAAGTTCTTGTGTGTCGTGGGAGAAGATTGAGGGCTTGAGGAGGAGATAATAATTGTAATCTATCTACTGCGCCTTTGTATTTGTCAAACAACTGAGTTAGAAGGAGTTTTATTGCCGACTAGTGACGTCCAAAACGTGAATAATGTGTAAAACATCGAAATCTCAGCACAAAGCAAAGATGTTATTTTGCCTTATGATTGGACAAGTACAGCCGATAAAAATCCCCATATGCTTGAAGAAGTCTGATATGCTTGTAAAAAACTAGAGAGGGACCAGGTCAATGGAGGCGGATCCCTTGACAGATAATATGACATTGCTGTGGGGAAAGGAAAAGTCTCACGTAATATACTTACCTCCTTACTATCTATGAAAAAACAGAGGAAAGTAATACTATGCCTGCCTGCTCAAGGATTCTTTTTTCACTCAGCTAGTTTATGGTACCTTTGGACAACCAAGTCACGCATAATGAGGTCAACGAATTGCAAGTCATCTTCGGCTCTCGACTGACCCAGCTATATCCAGATTCTTCTCAACTAAATCTTTTAATGCAAGACCTTTTGCGACGCAAGATGTGGCCAGCTCGGGTTATGTTCTACAGTTATAAAACAGTAACCCAAGCAGATGCCGATTTCGAACACCAGTCCCTCGCCCCAGGGGAGGCAACTTCAATGGGGGTTCCGAAGAACCGAAGGTCTAGATATACAAAGAACTGGATCCTCGCCTCAAAAACCTGTCTATTATTATTCCCATTCATATTGATTATCACTGAAGTCGGCACCGCAATAAAGTCTCAACTTCGCTCTCCTCAATCAGCAACCACAGCCGCAAAATACTCCTCTACTCCACGAGCCTGTATTAACCCAGCTAAAAGATTAGAATGGAGGAAGCTCAGAGATGAACAGAAAATTGATTACATATCAGCTGTCATGTGTTTACACTCGCTGCCTTCTCAAGCCACGAGTGAGGGAAAACTGTCTGATGATTTTCCATGGGTCCACCGACATATTGGCTCATTCAGTACGTTTCATTTCTCCGCGACTGGTCATTCCTATGAGTATTTCAATGCTAAACATTCTCTTGAGCCCACAATGCAGCACCCTTTCTCGCCTGGCATCGCTACTTCATTTCCATCTACGAAAATCTCCTTCGTACCAAATGCGGATACAAAGGGTATCTCACGTACGTACCAAAATCGGCTTTCAGCTAATAAATATGTTTCTAAACACGGAAATATACCGAGCATGGAAAAGAACTGACAAGCTTTCGAAAACAGGTATTGGGATTGGACACTTGATCACGTTTCGCCGTCAAGCTCCCCCATCTTCTCCGGCCATAACAGCTTCGGCGGCGACGGTGCCCTCAACAGTACTCCCATAATTGGCCATGCAACATGTATAAATTCGGGCCCCTTTGCCAATTACACAGTCCAGTACTTCAACGGCACTTCTGATCCGCATTGTCTCTCCCGCGGATTTGGACGAGAATCTTCCTTGGGAGTATTTTCTGGAGAGACGTTTGCTCCAGAGAAAATAAAGGAAGTGATGGCTGCGGAAACTTATTTTGATTTCTCTCTTGTGTTAGAAAAGGGTCCCCACAACGCAATTCCGAATGGTATTGGTGGTGACTTTTTGAGTTTCGAAGCACCAGCTGGTATGTGATACTCGTTTTGTGATATTATTCAGAGGATAGTGGTTCAAGAATATACTGATGAATATAGACCCACTGTTCTTTCTTCACCATACCCAATTAGATTGGCTGTGGTGGCAGTGGCAACGAGATGGTGCCCAGCGTGGGAGATGGGAAGAGTATAATGGACCAAGCAGGGCGCATTCTGATGTTCCTGCTTCACTGAATGATGTTCTTCCTATGAAGGGCCTAGCAAAAGATATTCGAGTCAGAGACATACTAAGCACGCAGTCTGACCTGCTTTGCTATGAGTATTAACAATAGATGGTCTAACACGAGGTTTTACTCTATGTAATAGTGGAACGAAAGGAAACCAATCTTTTGACTACGCGTAGTAATTCGTACCCGATTTGACGTCATCTTTATCTGGTCAAGAAGTCAAATTTCATAATTTCCCATACAACAATTTATCTCTGGAAATACATCTGCTCTCAATGACCTGGCACGGGAAGCACTGCGAGCTTCACCAATACTTCTCACCAAACCCGTCGAGCAACTTCCTAAAGTGCCTTCCTCTGGAGACGCAAATAGCAATGTTAGGGTGGTCAATGGCGAGTTCGAGTCCACCGCTAGGTAAACTTCCAGAAAACCGATCAGCGGATGATATCTATGGCAAAGAATAGTGGGAAAGCGCATAGTGATACTTCCCCGGTCTTGGAAATCAAAACTTAAAATATTAGATTCAAAAACTATAAATTAAAAATTTCTATTTCGTTTAGTATTTCTTTTCTAGCTAATAAGAATAGTTAAATTATAATACTAATAACATTACTTAACATACTAAGTGTCACAACTTTTTGCCGCAGTACTACCTAACTCGCGAATTATTTGTTCTTGCATGCTATCTCAGCAGGTTATCTAAGGCTTGAAGTTTAAAATGGTGCTAAAACGGACTTTTTTTCTCTTCCAGTACGATTGACGAGATTTATACTTTCAGCGTCTTTAGATCTGCGGTTACGATTGGGTTTATGCTCATAGAGTTTGAGACACCGGGTGGGGTATATATGGACACAAAATTATAGTGAATGATATCTTGCAAGCATAACTTTTGTCTAACTCATTCTATTTGAAACAATTGAAAATTTGGTATCACTCCACAACTTCCTTCAGAGGTCCACGATAAGTTGCCTTTCCATAAAAAAACCATGCCAGCGAACTAAATATGAATGTACCTCCATAGACCAAGACCGTGTAATTCATATTTAGGGCAGTGACGGGAATAAAGTTGGGGAAGAACAGCCAAAAGCTGACGAACAAACTGTAGATTAGCGAGAAACAATTAACGTAGATTCCCAAGGATCCGAGCTGCCAAGGACCAAAGGGAATCTCTTGCTTGTGAACCCGGCGCAGCACGAGTAAACTGATAGATAGAATGTAGGATGTGTAGAGGGCGACCGTTGCGAGTCCCGTGATGGCGAAGAAAGCTGCTGTAGATGCGATGTTGATCAAGCCGAGCGCTAAAAGAGCAATGGTAGTGAGCACAAGCGCCCTGATTGGAACTGCACGGGTGGCGTGGACCTTAGTTCCAATATTAGTAAGTTTATATGGATGCTTGAGTTAAAACATGATTGGTTGAGTTCTTACATGTGCAAAGTATGAAGAAAACGGTAATCCGTTGTCTCGAGAAAACGCCCAGGTAGTTCGTGAGGCGGCGGCAAGGTTTGCCCAAGATGATGTGATCGCTGAGAAAATGAGCCCAGAGATCATCAACGTTGTGGCAAGTTTAGATCCAGTTGCTCCATAAACGATCTCGATGATCGGAAACCCGGTCTTGGAATTCAGTGCTGCAAAAAGATCACCAAGGCTGAAGAGGATGGCAATCAGAAACCCGAAACCCATCACGCCGTTAAGAATAATGCTCGTGACCCTTCCGAAGTTAGCTTATATGTCCAAATAAATTCGCTAGAACTTTAAAAAATTGGTATCATGCATGATGTTGGGGGAGGCTGTAAATCATTCAGTACTGATTGTATCAGACATCGTGATACATTCAAAAGAGTTTTGCGAAAGCCATAGGCGTTATTTTCCTGGCTGACACCAAAAGTCTCAATATATGGTCTCAATGTGACATATTGTCAAGCACAATCAGAGTACTAAGCTCTTGTAGACCTTACCAACAAGCCGACAGGCTTGTTTCATATAGAATAGCTTATCTCGTCATTGGGGTCTCTTACATTGCTCGGGGAACAATATGCGTTGCGTTCTCTATCTCTTCACTCATATGCCACGCTCCATCGTATCCTTTGAAATAATTTAGCATCATTCTTGTGTTACTTTGAGAGCAGAATATCATACCGACGAAGGGAAATGCACTGCTCAGCAGCCCAATACACCAAGAGACACCATTATTGGGCCATCCCCCTAGATTCTCGAAATCGGTAAACACCCAAGCTGCCGAGTGCTGTGGTGCAAGACAGACAAGTGGAATTACGAACAGAAACCAGAGCCCAATATGCAATAAGAGAATGATACTCTCCATGTACGGAAATATCTTGATGCCGAATATCTGGACAATAAGAATCAGTAATCATCTCAGCTTGGGATGTTCCTAAGACGCTGAGCCCGTATTCTGCAAGCTGCCAGTTTACTTTAAGTCACCGAAGGTACAAGAGGGTGGTCTCTCTATTAAGTGACTTAGAACCATGCGACAGCCTGAGCTTAGGGGGACAGGGAGGTTGTAGCCCTTTAATATCCACTCACATTGACCATAGTGGCCGACAATACCACGGCAAAATATATCAAAGTTGATTGCCAGCGTTCTGGAGTGTACAAATCGTTGTTCAGAACCATCAGGCCTTGTGTGAGGGTTGCGCCTAAGAAAGCTGGCGCCGCAGCAGCAGCAACCCATGCCAAGACCGAAACCCATCCAGTGTACCAGCCTAATAGAAGACTGTATTTGCGAGGTGCTAGTTGTGCTACCCAGTGATATTGTCCTGTATAGTGTGAGTGGTCAGGTTCTAGAAATGCTGGTACAGCTAGACTTACCACCTGAAGTCGGGCTCCTAGATTTGCCGTCAGAAAATTTGAAAAAATATAACCAACAGAACCACTTACATAGAAGCCATCTCAGCCAGGGAAGAACATGTTGCAAGTGTTCCTAGAAAGCAGAATATGAATCCATAAACAAGCGAGACAGGCCCACCATTGAGGAGACCTCCTGTAAGTAAACTGCAACACTGATCAGTCTGTAAGTTTTGCCATGCGTTTGGAAAGTAATTACGCTGCTAGAGGTTCCCATGTTGACATCAAAGTGCTGGAGAACCCCTAAATTAAATGAGCTAAGTATTCCTTCAGAAACTCAACTTTCAAAATCTCACCAGTAAAGAAATGTATCCAAACGTCCGCTGGTCTGTGTTAGTCAAATTCAGCTATTTAAGACGAAGAAGCAGCCAATACCTTAAGCACCTGTTTCTTCCCCAGATTTGCTAAGGTCCGCTGGTCTCCACTGCCATAGGAATGCTCCTCTTCGTCATTGATGCGCTTTTCACCTCGCCGATTCCTGGGAGGTCCCATATCGGTCAACTCAAAATTCGCTGCCATCTTCACCTGTTGTATTGCCTTGTCCCAATCTCAGTGCTGATGCCAGAAGTGAGGTGGTGAAACTTCTTGGAAAGTCAAAAATTCCATCAACGGGTCTAAGCGGGCTTTTTGGATACCCCCAAATACAACCTACAACGTATACTTATGTGTGGGCGCAATTTGCAAATATTCTTAGGGTCCTGGCCTGTCTGCAAGAGGGAAGTTTCGACCCATACGGCACATTTGCGGGAGTAAGGGTCATCTTAAAGTTACATATAGTACGGAGTATTGAGCTTGTTAACTGTGTTTAGGCGCATTTTGGTTACAGGGGAAGCGAAAATACCCTAGTCCAAAAAATCTTGAACCTGTTGCGGGAATATTACTTGGAAAAGAACCCGGAATCCCACGGGGTGCATTTCACTACTGTTGTAGCCGAGAACCTTATCACATGAAATTAGCCAATGTGACTGGCAGTCTGCGTGCTGCTTTCTAACCCCCGGAGTCAGAGATAAACCTGCTCCATACGGGGTACAACTACAGTACATGGTACTGTACAAAAACTAATACGCTGCTATACCATGACTGAGAGCATTAGCACAGTGTGCTGATAGAAAAAATATCCATCCTACAGTACAGTATGCTCGTCGTGGTCTTTTCCATAATCCAAGAGAGTCAACAGGGAGGTAGCCGAGACTTACTCGGTGCAGTACTGTACAGTAGTACTGTGTATGATAGATAGTATATCCCAAAACATAACCTTGTGATGACGCAAACATCGAAAATAAATCGGTTTGCTTTTTTTCGCCTTCTCATGCCTATGGAGGATTTGGAATACGAGTTTCGAGGGGGTGGGATAGATCCTACGATGAACGATGCGACTGGTCCGACGTGGACGTGGCCATCCCGAATGCTTGGTTCGGCCCTGTTAAGGGATTGTGGTGCGGTACATAGGTACAAAAGAGTACTTTTCCTGCATTACCTCTAGCCTCCACGCCAAGCACCCCTTAGAAGTTTGTTGTGCTGGGTTTCCCGGCAAGTCATACCTTGATACTTCCGTACTTTTCGTACTTTTCGTACTTTGGTACTATTTGCGTTGCAAACTTTCGTACTTGTAACGCACTGACCGTCGTGGGACTTGCGGAGCACCGGACTGTAAGGGCTCAGTTGACACTTCCAGTCCGCACTTAAAGTCTTGGGGTAACCGGGGAACAACCCTACCTCCTAAATCCTGGGTTGTTTTTCACCAGTCACGCCACAAAGCTTTTCTTCGAAACAATGTGTAAGCTGCCAAGCACGGGATGGCTTTAGTCTATCGATCGGGTCTGGTCTTGAGTTTAGAAGGAAAAGTCAAAGTCTAGAGTCAAGCCGACGATGCCCGTGAGCCGTATTTAGTATAGTATTGCATTGGAATGCACGCTCGAGCCGGCCCGGTCCTATCCCCCCCAAAATGGAGATCAACGAGCCGTTCAGCTGTCTGTGGCATAACATTATTGGCAGGC
>Ga0247734_1002146_pt1 | contig 13534 bp, 12 predicted proteins | sample UWRJL103311B2_FD_180933 | JGI IMG/M metagenome (GOLD analysis project Ga0247734, IMG submission 180933) | Plant litter microbial communities from Arlington Agricultural Research Station in Wisconsin, United States - UWRJ-L103-311B-2 | ecosystem: Environmental > Terrestrial > Plant litter >... | reverse complement strand
TGAGCGAATGCCGCTACCTTAAAGCAGATAATAGCGAGGCAATAGTCGAATACCGTATTATTTTTTTAAGAAACGACGAAGGTGTTGCCATCAGAGCAATTGGTTCTTTAAGGGATATTACAGAATATAAGCAAAGCTTGATGACCGTACAAAGACAGAATGAAAAGTTAAAAGAAATTGCCTATGCACAATCCCATGTGGTCAGGGCACCACTTGCACGTATTATGGGAATAGTGGATCTGATTCAGAATTATCCCAATTCAGAAAGTGAAAAAGAGGAACTGATCGGACATATTTCATTAGCAGCTTATGAGTTTGATCAGATTGTCAGAGATATTTCTGCTAAAACGAGACAGATAGTGTAAAAAGAACGGGTTTCTGTCAGGATAGAAACCCGTCCCCAATCTATTGAGGGTAAACAGCTACCATTTCTATTTCAATCAGTTTTTCCGTGCTGACAAGCGTTGCTACGCCAATCGTTGACCGGATGGTTTTAACCGGGTTTTCTTTGTTGTTAAAATACATTCCATACGCTTCATTCCAACCTTTGAAGTCATAAGTTCCGTTTTGCCATTTATCGGGAGCCACATATACGCGGAGCATTATTATGTTTTTCATAGACAAGCCTTTGGAAGAAAGCGTCTTTTTGAAATTTTCCAATATGTTTATCGCCTGGGCTTTTGTATTACCAAACCGTTCCACTGAGCCTTCTTTAGCCGTACTGTCGATGATAGCAGACACCACTCCGCTGCTCCAAAGCATTTTACTGTCTTTTGGGATAATTACACCTGAAGCAATAATGGAAGATGCATTTCCATAAAATTCAGTGGTTTGTGCGTTGGTATAAAAATGAAGAAAAAGAAGAGAAATTGATAAACAGAATGCTTTTTTCATGAGGTAAAAGTGTTTAATTCTTATTTAGGGTTTGATTCATTTTAAGACCAAATCTTAATTTCAAATAAAATTTACAGGAAAAAAAAGATTATATGTTTATTGCAAATAAACTTAAAAATGTGTCAACTTTTCACTTTTGATGCTATTGAAAAAGCCGGATTTTTGTTTTTGAAATAAAATAAGAAAAGCACTGAGCAATTAGCACAGTGCTTTTCTTTGTAATTAAAATAGATCCTTATCTTTTATTTTACTACCACTTTTCCTAATTGAACGATGTTCTGTTTGTAATCATCACTGTTGTAGCCATGATTTGTCACCAGTACCACCAGGTCAAATTCTCCTGCTTTTGGATAAGTATAAGTACAATACCAGCCTTCACCGGACAAAGTTGTTTTGATACCTTTTGCCCCAATCAAGCCATAATCAGAATAGAGATCACTGTTGACAAGGACAGGATGATTAAACATATCAACAGAATCGGCAAAAGTCACTCCATCCGTACTTTGCTTTTTCTTCATAATAACTCTTGTACCACCCGGCCATACTGAGCACATGTCGGCATCGGTAGCAACTACAATCTTAACCGCCTTTCCTCTAATGGGTTGGCTAACAAGTGAGTCTTTGCCCTGCGCATTATTTGTATAATATTTCACGTCTGCTATGGATGGAGTAGCAATAATGTCCTCCTTTAAACAGGACATAAATAGGCTTCCTAACAGCACACATATAATAACTTTTGATACGATATTTTTCATTTTTGTCCTTCAATTTATACGTTAATAACCTGGATTTTGCGGTAAGGTCCGGTCTTTTTCAATTTCACCAACAGGAATAGGAAGTATAAGCTGCTCTTCCGGTATCGGGGCTGATATGGCAATATTGGTGTCATAATCAACTTTGGTCATCAACACTTTTGTGAGTACTTCGATCGCTTTTCCGGTACGGACCAAGTCAAAATAACGGTGTCCTTCATAAGCCAGCTCCATTCTGCGCTCATGCAAAATCGCATCTATATTTAACTGGGCTGCCGTAATAACAGGCACTTTGGCTCTTGTACGAACCTGATTTATAAAGGGTAATGCTTCGTCCTTTTTACCAAGTACCATTAAAGCTTCTGCATACATAAGCAGTGCATCCGCATAACGCGTAATGATATAATTGTCATCCGTGCCGGTGTTGTTGAACGGTTTTAACTGGGCCGGAGCCGGAGAATGTTTGATCACCCACGCCTGGATCGGGATGGTGCTGGATGCGATGTAACCGGAGTCAATGGCTGTTCTGTAACGAACGGTTTCTCCTGTACTTACAAACTCGCGCATCAGGTTATGTTCTACCAAAAGGTTGGAAGCACCGGCAACACCCCATATTAGTCCAACATCATTATTTACCCATCTGAACCAGGAACTTGGCTGGCCTGCTGCAACATTAAAGTTTACTTCAAAGACAGATTCACTATTAAACTTATTCGTCGACAGGAAAAAATCCTTATAATTTGGTACAAGTGAATAGGCGCCTGCTTCATTATCAACGATCAGTCTTTTCAAGGTTTCAGCTGCTTTTGCATGGTTGTTCAGGGTCAGATAAACTTTGCCAAGCATGGTTAACGCCGCACCTTTTGATGCTCTGGCTTCTTCTCCTTTTAATTCAGTTTTTTTGAAACAATTTGCAACCGCATATTCCAGATCCGGAATGATTAGTTTGCTGTATACCTCACTTACCGGAGTTCGTCCAATACCAAAAGCGGCTGACAGATCTGTAAATGTTGCAGAAACCAAAGGAACCGCGCCGTAGATTCTTACCAAATTAAAATAGGCCAGTGCTCTCAGAAATGAAGCTTCTGCTTTATATGCTTTAATGGTTTTTTCTTCATCTGCATTTTTAGCTTTATAAGCATCCATAATACCAATAAGACTATTGCAGTTCGCAATCATTTTAAAGTTATTAGTCCAGATACCTGACTGGGAATCAGCATTGGTTTTCTTGAAAGTTTGCCAGGACCCGGTCCTGAAACGGTCTTTACCATCATCGGACATCAACTCAATGATCAATGGCATATCAGTCTGGTTATATATGGTTTGCAGCACTTTATAGCAGCCAACCAAACCTGTTTTGATCTCAGCCGGGTTTTTATAAAAACTTGCAGGAGACAAAGTATCTTCCGGCTGCTTGTCCAGGAAATCGGCTGAGCAGGAATACAATAGAATGGCCGCAGCTAAAATTGAAAATATACGCTTCATTTTTTTCCGGTTTAAAAAGATAAGTTAACGCCAAAAGAAATTGATCTTGACATTGGATATGAATCACGGTTGATTCCCTGAGAAAGGGCATTATCGCCTGCCGCGTTGGCTTCCGGATTGTAGCCGGGAAATTTGGTTAGATATAACGCGTTGATGATCGTGGTATAAAATCTGACCCGTGACATTTTTAATTTTTCTACAATCTGTTGAGGCAAAGTATATCCAAGCGCAATATTCTGGATATTGACAAATGTTCCTTTGTATAATAGCGAACCACTTAGATTGGTACCGTCATAGGACTTGCGGCTTGGAGCAGTATATTTTCCATCCGGATTGGTAGGTGTCCAGTAATTCTGGAAATAATCAGTTGTTGTATTGTTCTGTCCGGTTCCTCTTCCGTAAATACCTTCCATTTGTCTCATTGAGATGTCCCCGCCTTGCGTTCCGTTAACCTGGATTGTGAGGTCTATTCCTTTGTATTCAAACGAGTTGGTCATTCCCCATACAAAGTCAGGAATAGCTGATCCTACAATTGTATTATCGCTGGCATCAATAATCCCGTCGCCATTTACATCCGCCAGTTTAGGCGTGCCCGGACTTGATCTGTAACGCCAGTCAGGATTGTTCGCATTCACAATCGGAGAGTTTTTTACATCTTCCCAATCCCGGTAAGGTCCAAGGAAACTAGCACCATAAATACCTGCAATTGGCCTTCCTTCTGTTGTATAGCCATCATTGTTCAGTAATGGCCGTTTATCCTTACCAATATTTAATACACGATTCCGGTAATACGACAAATTTGCATTGGTAGTCCATTTAAGTGCACCCACCAAATTGCGCGTTGTGATTGAATATTCAAACCCACGATTTCGCATAGATCCAATATTGGCCATATACGAACTGAACCCGGTAATAACAGGTAAAGGCATGCTAAACAGCATGTTATCAGTATGGCGGTGGAAATAATCAACAGTTAGTGCGATGCGGTTATTGAGTAGTTCCGCATCAATTCCAGCACCCAAATCCCTGGTGGATTCCCATCCCAGACTCGGGTTTGCAATTTTTCCTTCGGTATAGGAAGGTGCAACAGCAGAGCCAGCGCCCAAAACATAAGAAGAAGAAGTCAGGGTGCTTAATGCCAGGTAGTTAGAAATTCCCGCATTTCCAATTATACCCCAGCCTCCGCGAATTTTAAGATCATTGATATATCGTTGCAAAGGTTTGAAAAATGGTTCGTCAGAAATACGCCATGCAGTTGATACAGAAGGAAATACACCCCATTTATTATCAGCACCAAATTTGGATGAACCATCCCGGCGGATACTTCCTGTCAGGTAATATTTTCCTGCATAATTGTACTGAACCCTTCCAAAACTACCGATCATCGATTCACTGTAACGGTTGGTTCTGGCGTCGGTCTGCGCATTTAAAATAGTAATGGCCTGATTTAATGTTGGCATTAAATCGGTAGGATAATCATATTTCAGCATATAAGAATCACGGTAATTAGATTCTTCTACTGAATATCCTGCCACGGCGCTCACTGAATGTTTGCCAAATTCTCTTTGAAAAGTCAAAAAGTTTTGTGAGTTCCAATACAACCTGTTAGTAGTTTCATTGATACCCTGCGACCTGGAAAAAGTAGCAGAAGCAGTAGGAACCGAGCTTGGATTGAAATAATCACGTTCTCTGTAACGATATTCCGTATGAAATTCAGACCTGAACTTTAAGCCTTTGATGATATCAACTTCTCCATAAATGGTCGATAAGTTTTTGAAATTACGGCGGGCGTCTTTTTTCTGAAACAAATGCAGTGGATTAACAAAAAATGCGAAATTCCAATCCCAGGGATCGAGTAGTGTATTACCATAAAAAACCGGTGTGCCGCTGGCATCCGTAGCGTTCCAGATCGTTGGCATGGCTACTGCATTATAGAATGGATTGTTATTGCTGCCGCCTTCAATATTAGGAAGCACATTAGAATTTTCCAGTGTGGGAGCAAGCAGTAATCCGGCCCGGATATGGCTGGTTAGTTTCAGGTCAATATTTGCCCGGAAAGAAACCCTGTTGTAATCCGAATTTAATACAATTCCCTTTTGATTATAATATCCTCCGGAAATCATGTAGTTCACATTGTCCGTTCCGCCGGAAGCAGATAATTGGGCATCGTAAACGCTTCCGGTCCGGGTAATCAAATCCTGCCAGTCCGTATTGTAAGGCATTTTGTAGATCGTGTCACTCACAGTAATCCAGCGGGCAAACAAGTTTCCGGGAGCGGCCATACCAGCTGCATTGCTGGAATATTTTTTCCAGTTTTCAATCCGTTTTTCAGGAGAGTCTGTCCATTTCCACTGCGGTGCATCCAGGTTATTTGTACCAAAATTAGGATCCTCAATGATGTAAGCATTTGCGCGGGCATCGTCCAGATATTTAATAAAATCGTCTCTTTCAAGCACATCTATTTTATTAATCATCTTGTCAAAACCCCTGCTTACGTTGATATTAAGGGTAGGTTTTCCCTTTTTTCCTTTTTTTGTCGTAACCAAAATTACACCGTTAGCAGCCTGGGTTCCATATATTGCGCTGGAAGATGCATCCTTTAAAACCTCGATTGATTCTATATCAGCTACATTGATACCATTCAATGGATTTTCATCCTTATTAAAACCATCTTTCAATGGGAATCCATCAATTACAATCAACGGATTGTTGCTCGCATTGATGGAACTCACCCCGCGTATACGGATGCTCGTTCCGCCTCCCGGTGCTGTATTGCTATTCGAGATTTTGACACCAGCCATTTTACCAGCCATAGCTGTAGCAAAGTTGGCAACGGGTTTATCTTTCAGATCTTTGCTGGAAACTGATGAAATTGCAGTAGAAACATCTCTCTTTTTTTGTGTTCCATAACCAACTACAATAACCTCATCCAATGCTTTTATGTCTGTTTTTAAAGTAATGTCCAGTACCGTTTGGTTGTTAATAACGATTTCCTGGTTCAGGTATCCGACAAAAGAATAAACCAACGAAGCCGGCCCATCAGGAAGGGATATCTCGTACTTTCCGTTCACATCACTGATGGTCCCACGTTGTGTACCTTTTACAATCACACTTACTCCGGGAAGCGGCTCACTCTTTTCATCGGTTATTGTTCCGGAAATGTTTTTTTCAACAATCGCAGGCTTAACTTCCCCAGTTTCGTTCGGCTGATTCTTTTTCCGCAGCACAATATGTTCTCCGGATACTTCGTAGCTGATTTTTAAAGGGTTTAGAAACTGGTCCAGCAGATCGGATAATTGTCCACCTGATGTCTCAAGTGTAAAATTATTTTCGGGTTTAGTCAACGTAGACCGGTAGGCAAATTTCACGTTTGCCTTCTTTTCAATCGCGAGCAGCGTTTTATCGAATGACTTATTTGTTATGTGAATGTTCACTGCCCGATCCAGCACACTTTGGGCTTTCATCGTATGGGCAAGGGATATTCCCGAACATATCACCGCTATGGTTAGCTGTAACATTGACCTTTTCATAAGCTTGTACAGAAAGGCTTGGTTTAGTAATTTTTTGTTCATTAATTTAACAAGGTTTTGTGTTAGAATAAGTGCAAAACAGTGATGATAACCGGTTGCTGCCGATTATTTCAAAAATTGAGGACCGGTAATGTTGCTGCATTGCCGGTTCTTGTTTAAAATCCAGGTTTTAGTCTTTCTGCATAAATTTTTAAAGGTTTTAGGGTTGAATTATTTGTCACTGCAGCCATCTCCAATAAATATCACTTGCCCGTCGATGACGTTGTACCGGGCCTCTACTACTTTTCCTATCAGTTCAAGTTTTTCAAAAAGTGATTCATCGGAGAGTACCATGTTCAGTTTACAATCCTTGAATTTTTCTGCATCGTAAATCACTTTAATTCCGTAGATTTCTTCTAAACCTTCAAAGATTTGGGAAATGGGTGTGTTCGTATAAACATAAGATTCCAGACGTTCTTTTGGAATTAAAACCTTTGGCTCTTCTACCACCGAACGTATTAGCTGCAAATCTTTTTTATAATAAACAGCACGCTGGTTTGGTGTCAGGATTAATGCATTTTTTTCGGGATCATCATTTCCTGATTTCGTACTGTAAACACTGACACGCCCGGAACTTACTTCCACTTTTACATCCATATCCCCACTATATGCCGATACTTTGAAACTAGTTCCCAGTACTTTGGTAGTCAGCCCATTAGAAAATACATAAAAGGGTTTTTTTGCATTTTTAACCACATCAAAATAAGCTTCACCGTCTAAATAAACTTCCCGGCGGTCGTCATGTATTTCATAACGGATGCTACTTTTTGGGGATAAAGTAATTGTGCTGCCATCAGGCGATATGATTAATCTGGTGGTGTCAGTATTGTTCGAAAGCTCTTTTTCACTATTTCGGGGAGACAAGATTTGCCTGGCGAAGTGAACGGATGCTTCCGGTTTAAGCCACCACCAGGTAAAGCCCAATAAGAAAATAATTGATGCAGCAATAGCGAGATAGCTCTGGATTGGAAATGACCTTTTCTGTCTGTATTGTTCAAAAATAGCTTCCCTGCCTTTCTCTATTTCCGAATCTGGTACATCAGGATAAAATGTAGATAACGCATTTACAATACTTGCTGCTTTATCTATCACTGTTGACAGATGCCCGTACGTGCTTCTAACCGATTCCCAGTATTCGGTACTTTCGGCATCAGGATATTTTACCCATTGAATGAAAGATTCATCCTGAATAAAATCACGTAATGTGTAATTTGCGTAATGATCCATTGATAATTAAGACTATATATTGACAGATACATCGTCTTAAAAAACGTACTCATTAAAATCACAAAAAATATTAAAATAATTAGATTAATTTGAATAGTTATAGGTAATATAAAATTAGTTATTGTTTATATGGCAAATAATATAAATAAATAACTAATTAATTTAAAATATGCTTGAAGCTAAACAGGATAACAAAATATAACAGACAAAAATGATACGGAGAAAAAAGGCAGTTCTGAGCGTAACTGCTGCATGGCCCGGTTTTGAAGATTACGGACCGATTGTTGGTTGATATTCATGATCCGTCCGATTTCCTCGGCAGAAAAATCGTGGTAGTAACGGAGCTGAATTGCTTCCTGCTGCCGGACAGGAAGTTTTTGCAACGCTTCATGTAATTGCTTAAGCTGAATTCGATTACTTTCATCAATGATCCAGCTGCTTTCAATATCTATTTCATTTGGCAGCCAATGATCCGATACTTCTCCATCCTCACTAAAAACAAATCGGTTGGATTCGGAAGTCCGAATTAGTTTGTTTCTTAATGAACGATACAAATAAAATCTGGGAGAGTTCACTTCTTTTAAAGAGTAACGTTTGTTCCATAAATGCAGGAATAAATCCTGAATACTATCCTGTACCAGGTCATTGTCTGAGGTGATCCGATAGCCATATCTGAATAAATCATGGGAAAAATAACTGTAAAGCTTTTCAAAACCAGCAGCATTTCCCTTACACATTTCATTCCAATATTCCTGTTCTTCTAATCGCATACCAGTGATAGCTGGAAAAAATAAGTAGTAACGGTCATTTTAATCAATAATGTTAACAATTTAAAGATTTATTATCAATTATTGATTTCTGTTTTATGCTAAAAACAGTTTAAATAATAATTTTTGGAATAATTTGGGTGGATTTGTATTGGATTATTAATAAATCGCTTCATGTTTTGGTAATACAGCTTTTTTAATTACCCGTCCGACCGCGAAAAGAGCAGTCGGAGGGAAGTCTCCGGTCAGATGACTTTTTCGCCATCCGACAGTTAATAAAAAGCGAGTAATAAAAGAGACGTTAAGATCAAATTTGGATATAGGACATCATCACCAAACGTTCCGAAGGAACGTGCAATAAGCATGTAGATATCCTTTTTTCTACCCACGAAATGTTCCTATGGAACAAGGGCGAATCCGAGATTTTCCATGTTCCATAGGAACATTTCGTGGGTAGAAAAAAGATTTTCCCAAGATATTTAAGCGTTCCTTCGGAACGCCTGGTGATTATCTGCTAATTAATAACTCAACAAATCCTGCTCTTTTTTTGACAATAAAAAATATAATGAATTTTATTATGCTGATAGCCAAAAGCCTTACAATATTATTTCGCTTCGTCCAAAATAAGGGTGCCTGTTTTAGACAATTTAGCATACTGAAACAATGATTTATGGTTTGAACTATGATAAATGATCAGTTGCGTATTTGCCAAATTTGTTGCAGGATATAAGAATTAATCGTTGGAAAAACATAATCTGATATGGTCCTGAAATTTCCTCTGACTTGTTTCAATTGAAGAAAAAGTTTCACGTAAAAGTTCATCAGGCAGTTTACTTTTTGTGAATTTACAGCTGCATTATTTTCCTATGGCGCCTGGTAAAACTTACCACGAAAATTAGAAAAAGTAGTAAAAAACGATTCGTACAGTATTTAGAACACATTTTTGCCCCAAATGTATCCGGCAATGAATGAAAGAATAAAACCGATAGGACCGATAACAAAAATGCAGGTCATACTGGCTTCAACTCCTCTGTCGTGACCGTTTGAGGAGAATTTACCAATTAAAAAGTAACTGACAAAAGCGAAAATAACATAACCAACGATGCCGCTGAGTAATGCAATGCCAAAGTATTTCATAAGTTTAGGTTTGTTTTAATATTTTTTGGATATGTTTAATGCCGGAATCGGAAACTGAGCAACTTCTTTGACCAAAACAGGTCTGTCGGTTTTTAATTTTAACAGGAAAGGTTTAATCTCTTTTCCATATTTCCGGGTGCTTACTGCAAGTAGCAATATTCCCTGTTCTCCTGATTTTGCCTTAACCGGTTTGTACCGGAATACATCACGTTCTGCTAAGCTATTTTGTTCATCCTGAGCAGTCTGTACAATCAGGCAGTCAATCATTTTTTCACCGGTAGCTGCATTGGAAATGACCTCGAAATTAACGTCAAAATTTGTTTTTCTAAGCTGGTCCAATTCCTGGATTTTTCGTTTTACTGCCTGGTCGATTTTTGAATCCGTTACCACAAAATCAATGGTGATCATTGACTTATATTTTGGAAAAGCATCGTCGCCGGCGAGATATTCCTGTTTAAAGAACGTAGCTTCAGGATGTGATGACCAGGCCAGCTTGAAATCATTTTTCTGTAACGAAACCGGTCCCGGAATTCCTAAGTAATTCACTGCATTTTTTGTCGTCTGACCGTTACTTTGTCCTGATACTGACAGTAAAACCGCTAAACTTGTAATTATTAATTTGAGTTGCATTGTGTTGTTTTTATGATTTTGTTATTGATTATTATTCCTGACTTAAATTCAGAATATTGTTGATCATCCATCGGTTGTTACGCCGCAAAAGTTCAAACTGATATTCTTCGATCAGTTTAAAATTAACTTTTGCAGAATTATTTAATACAGCTATTTTATTGATTTTGAGTGAACTGAGTGAGTTTAGCTGCATATCAACATCCTGGCTAAGCAACACCAGATCATATTCAAATCCGGTAGGAGGACCTTCATTTTCCGGGTTCTGACGAAAACCTTCATTGCGTTCTTTAAAATATTGCCGCCAGTTATCAAGATATTTATCAGTCAGTAAATTGCTTTTTTTAAGATAACCCAGGTATCGTTCTCCGTTTTTCAAATTAACAGAATAAGGTTCTTCACCCTTTTGATTGACCAATGGAAACCGGTTGATCGCTGAAATGTTCTTCTTGTACCAGGTCAGAAAATCGAGGACAGTTTGCCTGGCTTGCTGAGAATCAGTAGTGTTTAATGTTTCATCAACAAAGTTTATATCGCTTGTCGCTTTACATTTGTTTTCAAAAAAAGACAGGAATAATAAGGCCCAGGTTATGGTAGCTAATAGAATTTTCATGGGATTTTGAACTGGTAATTTGTATATTATACTTCAAATGGTAATTCGTATTCCTTACTAATTACCTTTGAACTGCGTGTTTTTACTTCAATCCGTGCTTTAAGAGGTGAACCGGGAACCAGGTAATTTTTTACAAACTGGTCCTCATAAACTATCCAGGAATAATCGGCCAACAGATAATCGGTTCCTGCGGATTTTGTAGCCTGATATGCCCAGCGTTCAACAATATTTGGTTCAAAATTAACGGTTTGTCCCATGTAGAGCACCTGAATTCCCGGTAAAGACTGGTTGCCCAGTTCGGTACAATTCACAACCGTTATTACTAAAAAAGAGCCGTCTTCCAAATCTTTAACTGCCCACTCATCTATCACTGTTTTTACATTTGCCATTTTGAAATTTATTTTTGGTTGATTTATTTTTAATGATTTGATTATAAAATTCTTATTGCCAATCCGATCAGTTTGCTGATTTCTATCACGACAATTCGATAAAAAAACGACAGATATATCACTGCTGTAAAAACCGGATAAGCATATACGATGTTGATAAAATAGTGAAGAAACCGCTTGAATTAATTTAGAGGAATCTGCCCAAAACTGTCCTGGAATTTTCCTTCTGCCAGCTCAAGCTCAAACTGTTCACCAATTGTTTTGACCATTAATTTATCGGCATCAAGTAGGGTAAGTGATTTTTCTTTTGAATTGGCGTACAAAGTCAGCAGCTTCTCATTGACCGTAAACTTGGTAATGATCAGATCTCCGGTTTCGTGTGTACCCTGAATGACAGCGGTCGGGTGATGTTTTTTAACACATTGCATAAAATGATGTGTCATTTCTGGTAAAACCGGTGTCACCCGATATTGTGCGGGCTCATCTGTTTTTGGATGCAGATCAAAAGATCCTTTCCAATAAGGCAGTTTATCAAACAAATGAACACTAAGTACTTCCTTGCCTTCCTGATTTGTTGTCCAGTCAAAATAGGTGGAAATCCAGGAAGGCGTGGCATCTTGAATAGATGTCAGACGGGTATTTGTACGATCAAACGGAACAACGTAGGCTTTGTTTTTGCGGAAGTCTATGGCTACCAGCGCGTAGTCAGATATGTTTGTTTCAGGATTTCTTCGGTACGCCATAAGCACAATCTGCGTTTTCCCAGGCGAAAAACAGATTACTTCTGAATTGAAAGCATTAAAGCCTTCCAATTGGTTAATTAATGCAGTGCTGTTATTATCGATCGGGTAAGTGATCAGCGTTTCTACATCCAACAATATACGAGTGTTAACAAGTAAGTAACGTCCTCCTGACAAAAATCTTGACGACTTAGAGTTATCAATATGGTAGATCTTTTCCTGTTTTCCTGGCTGGCCGTTCTCACTGTCGAGCCACTGGAATTTTCCATAATCACCATCCTCAGCATCCAGCAGTTTTACACTTGGCTTGCCATTGTCGTCGGTGATCAGATACATTCTGTGCGTGCCAGCTAAAATTGCAGGTTTAGGCGAATCTTTTAGAAATAATGCCTGAGCAAAATAGGTTACTTCAATATTTTTGCCAGGAATTGTAATGGTATTGCCTTTATGTTTGACGCTGAAATAGGAAGTGGCGTATTTTCCTCCTGGTGTTCCGCCCAAACTGTACCATGCATGCGAAGCGGTTTCTTTTACTTCCCAGTGAATTGAAAGCGGATCACTAATGGTTTGATTTGCATCTCCTTGTGGTTTTCCGGATGAGCATCCAAACAGGGCAATAAAGCCCGACGAAATAGTCATAATATATATGAATAGAAATAAAAAGAATTTAACTCTGGTGAATGCTGATATCATTTCAAACAGAATGTTTATTATAAATCGAAGCCTAATTCTTTCACCAGATAATCGTACGACTTCGTTTCTGTCAGTGCTGCACCAGAAATATTGTACACATCTCTTTTAGTTACATAACCATCTGCGTTCAGTGTATAACTGAAAATCTGGCCGTCTAGAGAGAATTTTTCGGTGATCATTCTTACCAGATGTTTGCCCGGTTTGCCAAAAATCATCAGATATGGATCAGGCAGATTAGCGGCTTCAATATTTATTGGTGACAAATCTGCCAGGATTGGGTCACCAGCCTGGCCTTCATAATAGAGTGTGGATTCAGATTCCAGGCCCAACCCGGGATTAGTAGCGGTAGGATTATAATTAGTTATCTTATTCAATTCACCGGCCGAATCGTAAACAAATGAAGTAGTTTGGGTCGGATGTTTTTTGTTTGTCCGGGTAGTCAGCTGTCCTTTTGGATTATATAAATAAGTAAAACCTGATTCTTTCTCTACTGTAAAATGTGGCCCCATTTGAATAATATCCACTTGTTTTGAATCGTAGCAGCGCCCGTTTGCATCCAGCAGGTAAGTCATCACCTGCGCTACTTTATTATTGTAATAAAATGTTGAAGAAATTGAATGTGCGCCATATTTGTACAGAAC
>Ga0247734_1002145_pt1 | contig 13536 bp, 21 predicted proteins | sample UWRJL103311B2_FD_180933 | JGI IMG/M metagenome (GOLD analysis project Ga0247734, IMG submission 180933) | Plant litter microbial communities from Arlington Agricultural Research Station in Wisconsin, United States - UWRJ-L103-311B-2 | ecosystem: Environmental > Terrestrial > Plant litter >... | reverse complement strand
GCCCTCAACAACGTTGGGGTGATAATGCCGGTAGACTCAGCCCACCTGGTGGACGTTCTCGGGGCGGAGCGGGCGGTGCTGCGAGTCGATGGGGCGATGGAGCAGCGGGTGGTGGTGCTGTAGCGCCTCGCGAAGCTGTTCAGGGCAGAAGTTTGAAGTCTTATGAGGACCTTGATGCTGTGGAAGGGGCTGGATCTGGAGAACTCAATTATTAGGGGTTAAGTGGGTGTTATCAAGATTTGTGGGAGGATATATTCTCGCTTTGGGCATATCATCGCCATCAATCTATTTAGTATTTCGGGGTGGCGTTGAACAAGAATTCTTTTGCAGCAAGGTTGGAATTCTTTGCAGAATAAATTGTATCATAGGAAACGATCAAATAGGCAAATTGCTTTAGTAAAATTGATATCCAGTCAGACCATCAAAACACTTTGCACGCCGTCGTCTGTTGCCGCGTTTGTGATTTGCATGTCTCGGGTGGTGTTGCTGTATAAGACAAGTCTCAAAAAGTACGGAGTAAACAAAACTACAGATTAGCCGAGGATCACTCAGGGGCAGAAATGCGGTCCAAAACGGCGGTGTACCCCTGGCCCCTTTTGAAACCCCACCATCGACCCCCCAAAGCAACACCAAACCTAATCTCACAACTCAAGGAAACCTCGCAGAGCTGCGCGCTGAATTGCACCTCCCCGATATTACAACTGTCCATCTATACAGCTATCAAATCGCAACATCATTACCTAAGTAGCACTATCAATCAAAATGACACGAGGAGAGGTAAGCTTCCGGAGAGTTGCTCCGTTCATTGGCGCGGCGGGCGCGTACACTTTCATATATTAAGGGGGGAACTTGGTGAATAAACGACAATTGATACTGATACGATATGCTTGACGATAGATTCTTCATCTCCATATAGGACAGGCCGGTACGCAGCTTGGAAATAGTGCTTGGGAACTGTATGTAATTCCCATCCACCACACGCCTCGTCTATTGTCCTCGGCTCTCGAAATATCCCCTGCTAACAACGCCAGGTATCTCCTCGAACATGGCCTCACTCGAGATGGAAAGCCCGATCCAGACGCACAAGCTCTCCATGAAAGTGGCGAGCTTGATACCGTTTTCACCGAAACCAACAGCGGTAAATTCGTTCCTCGCTCCATCTTTGTTGACCTCGACCCTTCCCCAATCGACGAGATTCGTACCGGCGACTATAGATCATTATTCCACCCTGAGCTTTTGATTAGCGGAAAGGAAGACGCGGCAAATAATTATGCTAGAGGTCATTATACTATTGGAAAGGAGCTTTTGGATGGGACTCTAGACAAAATTCGCCGGGTTTTGGTACGTGTATTTTGCTTCACTCCTTGCCGTCAATTCAAGCCGGAGACGAGGTACATATAAATATACATAATGATAGTGCTGATGAAATAATAGGATAACTGCAGCTCTCTTCAAGGCTTCTTAATCTTCCATTCTTTTGGCGGCGGAACTGGTTCAGGATTTGGATCCCTCCTCCTCGAACGTCTCTCCGCCGACTACAGCAAGAAATGCAAACTCGAGTTTGCAGTTTATCCAGCTCCCCGAGTTTCTACTGCCGTTGTCGAGCCATACAACGCAGTTCTTTCCACTCACTCAACCATTGAACACAGCGATTGCACATTCCTTGTCGATAACGAGGCAGTCTGGGATATCTGTCGACGAAACCTCGATATTCCACGTCCTTCGTTCGAACACCTCAACCGTCTCATTGCCCAGGTTGTTAGTTCGATCACAAGTTCGTTGCGTTTTGATGGTGCTCTTAATGTTGATTTGAATGAGTTCCAAACGAACTTGGTTCCCTACCCGCGTATCCATTATCCATTGATCAGTTACGCACCCGTTGTCAGCGCCTCGAAGAGTAGCCATGAGAGTTTCAAGACCCAGGAATTGACCCTTCAATGCTTCGAGCCCAACAACCAAATGGTAAGAGCTACTGTCCCCCGTATGTTAGAAATCTAAAAACTAACAAATTCCAGGTTGTTTGTGATCCCCGAAATGGAAAATACATGGCCGTAGCTCTTCTGTACCGTGGCGACGTTGTCCCTCGTGACTGCAACGCAGCCGTCGCCTCCCTTAAAGCCAAGACCAGCTTCAACCTCGTTGAATGGTGTCCCACGGGCTTCAAGCTTGGTATCAACTACCAAAAACCCATGTCCGTGCCCTCCACCTCTCCCAACGACGGTGCTCTTGCTTCCGTCGACCGCAGTGTCTCCATGTTGTCGAATACCACAGCGATTGCAGAGGCATGGGGTAGATTGGACGCCAAGTTCGATCTGATGTACAGCAAGCGCGCGTTTGTGCATTGGTATGTCGGCGAGGGAATGGAGGAAGGCGAGTTTAGCGAGGCCAGAGAAGATCTAGCCGCGCTGGAGCGCGATTACGAGGAGGTTGCCGCGGATAGCTTCGACCCCGAGGAGGGGGAAGCTGAGTACTGATCAGGGATCTACCTCAGCTCCCGGCGGTATCAAACTGGCTGGCGTGGACAGAAGATTCTGTTGAAGGGGGAGCGTTAATATGATTTGATGAATTTGCTTTCGAGCAGCGGATGGGATATCTGACGAGAAATGAGGGGTACGCGCGGAATATACATTTTCAGAAAGATAGATGTGAGGTATTTTATTCTTCATCTATTGGGGAGGGTTTCTACCCAGCAACTGTTTGATGTTTCTATGAGTTCCTCTTTTCTTTTTTGTTCTTTTTTATTTTTTGTTTTACAAGCACAAAAGTGCCGAATAGCGAGCAGTAAGCGAGTTGAAGAATTTACTATATCTCTCTTGATTCCTATTGTATACCGTTTCCGTGCATGTTTGTGACATTAGTCAGAACTCGTAATTCACAATCACAATAGAATTTACAGACTGGTTTAGGGGTTAGGAACGTGTCAATGCTTAGTGTCATATGTCTGTCTATTCATGCATGGTATCATTCATTCCTTGGTGGTCTTGCTTGAATGTTGTCTTCTTCCTCTTCCTCGTTTCTGCTTCCCTTTCTCTTTTATCTATACTGAAGCCTAGCTAGCCAATGCAACCTTTGGCCGATCCCATTGCTGAGATATCACTACTCTCTAATCTTCCAACTACACATGTTTCCCGTTGGAAGAGCATGTATCATTAAGTCTTAGCTCTCAGCAGTCCCCGCCCCCCTATTCCGATAGAACCATCCTCAACATACTCAAGAAACTCTCCTTCAGCTTCCAAACCTCACTGACCTCTGGTTTCAGTGGCTCTCCCGCGCTTCTTCTCAGATGATCCTGTCTCTTCGCTCTCCGCTTCCTCTCAGCTTCGATTGGATCGAGCTCATCATCACTTTCGTTCTCGTCCCCACTCTCACTATCCTCATACTCTAAATCCTCCAAATCCGCCTCATCGACCCCGAAATCCCCGGCGGTAAACGCCATTGCGCCTGCTCCTGGAAGATCAAGTCCACCGGCTGCATCAAGTCCGCCTTGTGCGGCCATTTTTTGGCGCGTCTTGTCTTGATGCCACTTCTTGCGAGCTTCTTGCCAAGAGATCAGAGAGTCGATTTCGGCGATGGCTTTTGCTTGATCTAGTTGGCCGACTGATACTGCACCAGCGAATAGGGCGTTTATGTCTAGTTTCCCTGCCTTAGGTCCATGTCTCAAAAATTCAAGGATTCCTTCTATCCAGCCCATGAGTTGGGTAAAGAGGCCGTTGTCGTGGGTATGTACCTCATGCACGAATTTGTAGAAGTTGTGTTCGTGGCGTTGGCAAAGATCAATAAAAGCCTGAACAGTTTGGTTGGGGTCAGCAGAAACGTCTTGTTCGCGACATTTGTCCACCACCACAATCATGTCATCGATGAAGATGGCGAAGTCGGTGACGCTGTCGTAGACATTGGCAGACTTATAGACTCGGACTAATGGCTCATAGAATATTGTGAAAAGATCCTTTAGAAGCTTGAGACTATTTCACGATGTTAGTATCTATCAAAAATGCAAGCTCATTCCCATTGTTGGAATTGAGCGCAACTACTCACGTGACAGGCTCCTCAATCATTCCCAACATCATGGCCTTATCCCGTTGTCTTGTATACAACTTCAAAAGCTGCTTCAGATATGAGAACAGCTCTGCTCCCTGCTTCATATCCTCATCCACATTCTCCACAGCATTCACCCAAGCAACGTAAGCGTTAAAGACTGTGCCTATTTGTGCTGAATCCAAAGATGGGTAGATGTCTTCTGTACGAAGTATTGCTACTATTATGTCTACTTGGTCGTTCGTGGATTCTGATCTGACAGCATCTTTGAGTTCTTCTGTTCCTTCAGTAAATTGCTTTAGCTTCTGGCAAAGAACCGGGTCTCCAATCTTGGCTTCTAAAGCGTCAATGGACTTTTGAAAGTTGCGAATACCGTCGTTGAGTGCTAGTGCAAAGATTCGCTGCATAAGTGACTACAGAAATTAGCAGTTGCTACAACGGACTATGGAATATGAAGGGGATTGTTTTAACCTACTCGAGCACCAAATGGTTGAGCTGTAAAAATATCTAAAATCTTGGACATTACCAAAGCAGGATTGGCGAATCGGATGGCATTCTTGACCAGTGTGTATGGAATCATAGAATGAATACTTTTCGCCTGTGCAAAAAGCTCTGGCGAATTATCCTCCGCTAAGAAAAGGTGATAGATGGTCGCCGCAACCTCAATCCGTAGCCACTCAGCAAACTTCTGGTACTGTATGGTTAGGTCCTGGATCTTCTCCTTCTCTTTAATCTCAGCAAAAAGCCTGGTCAGGCCATTGGCCTCTACTACTTCTCGCCGGAATCTGTAAGAGTCAGGATTGGATTGAGAGATGAACATGGGGAATTTGAGCTTACTTCTCCATGTATATGTCTAGTTCTGCAGCTCGCTTTCGCGCAACTTCATAGAATTCTTTTTGTTCTTCTACTCTCTTCTCGTCCATAGCCTTTCGCCGCGCGATATCGTCTACATCACTATCTGAAGGCAGTATAGGACTTAAAGTTAGGAATTCTTTCATTGCTTTGGTCTGGGCAATTTGCGGCTGACTGAGCAAAGTTCGTAGGAATGCCCTAAGTGATATACGTTGATTCTCACGGAATAGGGTAACGCTCTGCAAAATGTTAGTTCCGGTGAGAAAGGGAAAATATTTTGATGATAGTGGCTAAGTATCTTACCTCAAGTTGAGGAGTACCAGGTGTATGGGGTCTAGTATCAATAGATCTTCCATCCATTGAAGAACGCGGTGAAGCCTTCCCAAGAGAAAACGCCGACGCTGATTTTCGATTATCCTTGACTGTTAACTTTTGCATATCTGTAGCCATAGTAGATACCGAAGACACAGAGGATGCATCATCATCATCCTTGCCCGTCATTCCACTGATAATATTCGAAGCCGTTGAGTTTTGCTTATTCTTCCTTGGCAACGTGGGTAATACTTTCCCAGGCAGTTCCGTTCGTAGTCTCTTGTGCAATTTGGCGAAATCGCCATAACGTCTCCCAATGAAGTATTCTAGGTCTCCCTTCCGCTTCACCCTCAATATGAATTCCTATAAACATCCATTAGCAACATTGTCACTATTTCCTTAGAGAATAAAGATAAACATACGGCATGTTTATGGGTCCTAACAGTCCTCTTCACAGATTTGACCCTCACACCAGCAACATTAACGTCCCACCCGTTAACATAATGTCCCTCTGGCAACGTATTCATCACCCCATGCTCAATAGCTCCCGATTCCACAACCTCTAGCTCTGAAAACCGGATTCGCTCTTCATATCCCGAAGCTGTGGGTATGCCGGATACCATCATCAGTTCCACTAATTTCTGGCATTTTAGGGAAAGCTTTCGACGCTTTGTTTCTTCGAGACGGTCTTCGGACGAGGAGATATGCTTTTTGGCAAAGGATTCTAGAAACTGTTATCTGCGTATTAGTGTTTTGCTTTTTATGGGAAGGAAAAGAAGGCGTACGATCTGTAATTTGTCCTGCCAGAACTCCTTCTCTTTCGCCTTATCCAGAAACGGAAACTCCCTGACATGATGCACAAATATATATCTGAGAATTGGTAGGTCCGAGTCTAGCGGGCTGACTTCTCCCAGGTCCGATCTGAATGGCGCGCCGAATCTTTGGAGTGCGGTTGTAGAGTTCAGCTCTGTGATTTCAAACTTGACTTGCTGCGAGATGAGCTCGCGCTTCAGATCTAAGGAAAGGAGGTTAGCAACTGAGTGATCACAAGAGCGCTGCTTCAGGCGAATCTGGATAGGATGCTCATGGAAATGGTACACATACAATGTTCCTGCTTCCCAGTGAGAGTTGCGCCGTCTGCTTTCTTGTTGGGTAGTGGGGTAGCCGCAACAGCAGTGCCATTTTGTGCCATTCTTTCTTCTCTGTTCTACCTCGTAGCTCTAATTCTTCACGGTCAGTCCCCCGGAAGATCTGGGAATGCGCGCTTCTTTATAAGTAAAGGCGCTGTCCCGGTGTGACTTGCTGACCTACTGAGACAGGGGCACGAGTAGCCAAAAAGTCGAGCTGGCAGAGGATGGTTTTGGCGGGGTACTTTCACTGGAACTCGAAACCCGCAGGGTTATTCACAGGGTGGCTTGGTAAACGTAATGCAAGTAAATGACGCTGCTAATGAGGAAGCAGTATGTGCGGTATGTTCAGTGGTTTGTATGTATGTATGTATATATATGTATTGGCAGCTGTTGATGATGTACGGAGGAGAAGGGAAGAAGCAAGCAAGCAAAGTCTACGACGCGATAGATGCTCCCTCACTAGCCTTCTTATTACGAGGCGCCGCCGCGCGCTTTCCACAAGAGACTTGGTACTATGTGTGTAATAATAATAATAGTAAGGATAAGGTATCCATGATGTTTCTTCTGGATGGGGAGAGGGGAGGGGCCTTCATCATTGAGGCTTGGGAAGGAAAGTAATGCGCACTGCTGTGGATTGCAAGCGGGGAATTGGCAGTGGCTGATGACGAAGCTGCAAGCGACCCCGGTAAGTTTTAATTGGAATAAACTTAAACTTCAACTGGTACTGATCTCACTCTCTCGTGGGTATGGGTTGTGTGTGAGTGAGTTGTGGGATTGGACTGGACTGGACTGGACTGGAATTCCCCATCTGCATCACCAACATCAAAACACCAACACCAACACCAACACCAACAAGAAGCTTATAACTGGCATGCATGCAGCTTGCGGTGCAGCTTCTGAACGCCCTTTCAGTATGGAACCATACGGCGGCTAGACCACGCTGCGCTTCCTCCCACGTTTTATCATACTGTTTAGTTCATGTGTTATTCTGCTTCCTTTCTTCTGCTTATTGAATCAATCCCCGGCTAGGTCTTGTCTTGTATCACTCCCGAGACTCCCATCGAAGGTATATGTATACTTGGAACGGCAGTCGGCTCGTTTGCCCAGATATCCCCAAGGTTTTATAATGCATGGTTTCTTCAGCTACGGGTATGCGGAAGTACTAGGCAGAACTGATGCAAGCTTGTGCTTGCTTGCGTTTCTTGAGTCGTCGAATCCTCAATAGACTTGTGTAAAACTAGTCAAGAGCATGTCTGCCCCAGACCAAGACAATATTCAACCGAAAGGTGGTGTGGAACTAGGTACGTAAACTTGCATTCTCTCAGAAACGAGTATAAGCGTCGATTCTGTTGAATGATATGCTATGCTTAGTAGAGTATTTCGTTGCCGTACGCCGTCAGCAGGCAAAATTTCAAGATCTAGTAGTAGCTCGGGTATCCATATGCGTTTACAAAGGTTATACTCATCATCAAAGTAGCCAGTGAGCGATCTCCCTGGCTTGATGGGAGAACTGAGGTCTCGATATATTAAACGCAAGTTGGTTCGCCTCATAATTCGTCAAAAGCCCTGAGTCTTGGTTCCTCCTCCAGAGACTCTTTGGTATCCCCTATCCTCTCCAATACATCGACCGTATTCCTTCTCAAGCTAAAGCTCTCGTTCTTTATCTTCTCCACATCCTTTACCTCCCCTCCGATTAAATTCGGATCCCATCCCTTGATAACCCCTGGTCCCTGCGTTCTCGCCGGTGTGTACTGAAAGACCATAAGTCCTGAGAAGATGACTCCACAAACCGCTATCAGAATCCACAAAATCCTCAGTCTCCTTCTAGTACTCTCCTGCCACTCAACTTCGACTTTCTCCCAATCACCAACCTTCCTCCTTACAGCTTCCACTCTCGTTCCCAATGTTTCGACATTGGCGCGACCAGCTTTAACTCGCTCTGCAAGTGCCTCAATTCTGGCTTGCTGTTTTTGAAACCCTTCAAAGCGCTCAAGCGCTATCTCAACCTCTTCTACAACTTCCTCACTATCTTCCAAGAACTCACTGTGTACCACCCTCATCAATCCCGCTAACTCTTTCATTGACGAAACTGTACTTTGCAATGCACTCAATTTCTCGAGGACCGAGTAGTAGGTATTGTCCAACCTCCTCGTTGTGTTATTCGAGAGTTCATTCAAGCTCGAAAGCGCATTGCGTAATTCCCTTTTTTGCCATTAGCACTTTACCCATCTAAACCAAACTTCATGAAAGTTAAAGGAGCACAACTCACGTAGCTCTCAATGCCGCCTTCTCTTTCTCCGCCTCCAATTCCCCCTCTTTGACAAGTTTCTCTTCCCCATTGCCTTCAACATGTCCAGCCAATAACTCCTCCCCTCTCCCTAACAAGCTCGTCCGTCGACTAGGTCCCCGACTCTGATCCGGTGTCACACCCTCACTCTTCGTACCATCCATCACCTCCCTCTCCTTCTCGGGCTTCGTCTTCTCTCCTCTATCCCATAGATTCCTGCTGCCTTGTGTGTGTGTGTAGCCGGAGTTTATGTCCTTCGGCTTTTCTTTTAGTGTTTTATGGGGCGTGTTGTGTCCATGGTGGTGATGCGGACGGTGGAGTTTGGGGAAAGATGTGCCCGTAGTTTCAGTTATGGAACGGCGGTGACTGTGTTTGGGACGGATGGGGGAAGAGGGTTTGTATATTGGAGTCGGAACGTCGGAAGGGACTTGGGTTTCTCGGAGGGACATTGTGGGGTGGTGGTGGTGGTGAAAGTAAGTTTGGTGGAGTGACGGTGTCTAGGTGCCGCGCCTTTTGACTAAGACTTAGAAGTTGGAGCTTGTACGGGTAGGTTGGGAGACCATGGGTGCAGTTTTCATGTGAATATCAAATGTGCAAATACGCTAGTGCTAGCTTCACGACTCAAATATACGATAAATGTGGTTGAGAATAGTTCAGTTATTTATATTGTGGTACTCTAAAGTCCTACTGAGTGACTTTGTTATGCCTTGAGGGAGCAACCATCCAACTTCAAGGCTGTAACTATGAGGCGGTGTTTATAATACTCGACCAGCCTATCTCCTAATGCCATTTCTGGCACGCCTCGCATCCATGCTCATTTGCATACATTATGCAGTATTGATGGCGATGGTAGAACCTTTATATATTGTATTAGCTATGCTCAGTAAGATAAGAGAATAAGTAGTAGTGTATAAAGAATTTGCTCAGAGTCTAATTAATTTTAAAAAATCAACACGGATGATTAAGACAGGGATAACTGTATGACATTTTTTTCATCATCGCAAGGGGTAAAGAGAATCGTATTGCCAGAAATTTGTGACTTACGGGGCGGGGACTGGGGCAACACCAGCAGGTGCCTGCTTTGGTATGGGGCTGTGATAGGATGCCCTCATATATCAAGACACCAGCGTGGAGAGATTGATGATAGATAGCTTGTATGCTTCAGTCACAAGGTGTGTGCTCAAGATTTCAGCATCTTGTTTCTCTTCTCTTTTCTCTTCAATCGGTCGATTCGTTTCTGATGCATGGTCTCGGCCAGCTTCTCGAAACGTTCCCTCTCTTCTTTCTTAGCACGCTTGTCTTTAAGCGCTTGTATTCTTCGCTTGACGGAGGTCAGTATGTAATCAGGTAGACAGTGAGACTTTGCTTGCTAACCTGTCTCTCAGCTTCTTTCTCCTCTTTCATCTCCTTCTCCTTTGCCTTTACGGTGGCCATGGCCTTTCGCTCTTCTTGTCTCTTCTCATACGTCTGGTTACCAGCCTTTGGTCTGAAAGCCTTTCGGGGTTCATGCCATTGCTTGCCTGGTTATTGTTAGAGGAGAGCATGATTGATTTCAGAGAGCCAGCTTACCGTTTTTGCGCATACCTTGAGGGGCAGCAGCACCCTCGGGTACAGTAACATCTGTTGCAGCTTCGACAGACATCTTTGATGATGCTGAGCGAGTGTGTGTTGAACAATGGATGGAAGATGTTTGTTGTCAAGTAAAGATGAATGTCGGTGAGAAAATTGAAGAGAAAGAAAAGATAACTTGGCGGAGAGAATTTCTTGCAGGGTTTGTGGCGCTAGCACGGCTAGAAATGGCGGTCCCTGATCGCCCCGCCAAAATTATTTATTGTAGTAAAAAGTATCAAGAAACCTCGCATCTCTCACTTCCATTTCTCTTTTACCGTGGATATCAATCCCCTCCGCTCCTACGTTGTATATAATTTTACTCCAAATCCCCCCTCACAACCTGCCTAAACCCGAATTCAAGCCTCGTACGTAGAAATGTCACCCTCCGCTTGGACAGGCAGCCGATAACGGTCGTCGATCCAGCTGCCCCTCGTCCCCACCAGCAACAAGTACAAGGACGAGTACACGAACGAGATATGGCATACTGAGTCGTACTTGTCCTACTCTATTGCTACAACTCATCTTACGATAGCCCTGCTCCCGTACGATTTTATCTGCACTGATTCAAATAACGTCGCTCGTTATTTAAAAGCTCCTCACTGGTTGGGGACCTCGAAATACCTGTTGGTTGTTGTAAAACTCACCAAACAGCGGTTGGTCTGATTCCCGGCCTTTCCCTTATACATAAGATATATAGCTGCGGCATTCATTTCCAAGAGTCATGGAAGTAGCAACAGCCGCAGGCTTCAAACCTGAGACATCTGCCATAGTAGCTGTTAAAGGGAAAGACGCCATAGTTGATGCCATGGAAGATATTTTGTTTGGCTCGGTATGTATTTTCCCCTTCGCTTTTATGAATATGTACTAACGCCTTCTAGATTGCCGGCATAGCTGGAAAATACATTGAATACCCCTTCGATACCGTCAAAGTCCGTCTACAGTCTCAGCCTGACCACCTCCCGCTACGCTACACAGGGCCGGTAGATTGTTTTAAGCAGTCATTTCGAACCGATGGATTCATTGGGCTGTATCGTGGTATCAGCGCACCTCTCGTTGGAGCAGCTCTTGAAACAAGCTCGCTCTTTTTCTGGGAGCGAGTAGCTCGCGAATCGTTTTTTAGATCAGGCATATACCAGCGGGAAACTCCACTACCTCTCTCAGCGTTATGGCTCACGGGGGCAATCTCTGGAGCATTCACCTCTCTCGTTCTCACCCCGGTGGAGCTTGTGAAGTGCAAAATCCAAGTTCCACACAACTCACCAACTGCCACAGGCGCACGCCTTGGTCCTACGCCCCTCAGCGTTATTCGAGAAGTCTATAGACACCAAGGAATTCGTGGGTTCTTCCACGGCCAATTGGGGACTCTCATTCGTGAGACTGGTGGTTGTGCAGCCTGGTTTGGGAGCAAAGAAACCATAACAGTCGCATTCCGCAAACTAAACGCTCGCTCCGCTCCTTCACACTCCCCAACAGCTTCTGCAACAGACTTGTTACCCCTCCCACTGTGGCAACAAGCATTCGCAGGAGCAACAGCCGGGATGTCCTATAATTTCCTCTTCTTTCCTGCCGACACAATCAAATCCCGTATGCAAACCTCATCCGTTCATTCCACAGCTCCAAAGGCAAAATTCTGGGCAGAAGGTGTCGCGATTTATAGTACATATGGTCTCAAAGGCCTCTATCGAGGCTGCGGTGTCACAGTGATGCGGAGCGCTCCTAGTTCCGCTTTCATCTTTATAATTTTCGATGCTTTAAAGGCGCGCTTTTCATAAAAGTCAAGAGACTCCATATTTTACGTCGTACGAGACTAGGTATATAATTTTGGGTGGCATAGGCGGTTGAACATATCAAACGAGAAACATGATATTTGTGAGCATTTCCAGCGGGCGAAAAGATAGAATGGATGGCGTTCAGGCATAAAGGCATGGTCTGCTTTGGATAAATGAGATTAGGATACCTAGCACATTTCGCGAAATCGTGGAATCTAAAACGATAAAAGGCTCTCTACCGCCCTTGGAGCATAGAGTTTTCAGACGCAGTGTAGCTTCTTAAAAAAATGCAAAGAGATTTTCAAAATTTAATTTATCTTCAACAGCAGGTAGTTTCTACAAAAGGGAACAATTGCCTCAGGCACAAACACCATTCGAGCCCCTTTCGAGTAGGTGCTAAGCGAGAAAGGGGGAATTAGGGGCTCAGTTCGGTATTATGAACACGTGCAGCAAGCCTACTTGACACTTTCTAAAAACCTCATACAGCTTCACAAATATAGGGCAATCGAAGATCCAAAGTCTAACGTTTCATACTCTGTGATTCAGTAAAAATAAAGAAGCAATAGTACTCTGAAAAGTGATATTTCACCAGTCTATCATTGTCAATAAGTTTGCAGACTCCATCTCATCCGCGCCCCAGTCTTCCAAATTCTAATCATTACTTCCCTTTTCTTTCTTTCTGAGCTTGATCTTTGAGATACTTGTCCGCAAGCTCCATTCTCGCCTTTGGATGTTTACATTCCAGTTTTCAGTTGTAAGTTCCGCATTCTCATCCTCGGACCGGTATTTCCTGCGTTTAGCTCGTGGCGACTTCATATCTCCATTAGGCTCATATAATCTCAACCCCCCAACCACGCAAACCAAATTCTCAGCTGCAGGTTTCAAATCCTCATCGGAAGCTTGTTGTTCCAAATCGTGAGCTAGCCGCTTTAACCCCTTCGTTGTGACATCCCTATTCCTGTGAGGATTCACCAAATCAAGGTTCTCCTCTATAGCTTCCATACTATCATCCTCAAAAACTATCTCATCATCAGAATCCATATTCTCAGCTTTCAGGAGTATCTCCCAGTCTCCGATTGTGAGCTCAACATTGAGTTGAGGGTTTCGTTTCACCATCTCCGCCAGCGGACTTCCTTTTAAATCATTCGTAAGCACAATCCCCACCGAACGTAAACATTATCGACACCATTATCGTACATGTTCTCTGCACTGAAAACAACTTCACCGCCATCATCATATCCTTGCAACAACTTTCTATCCCCCCCGGTCTGTCTAATTTTAGTATGATCGCACACCAAATCTGCAACAAAGCCATTGTTGTATGCGGTAGGGATATGGAGTACGTTCCCGAGTATGAACGTATGAGTTCTATTAGAAGATTCGTCTAGCCATTGAGTTGGTCCATCGATAAGAACTGTTAGTTCTACTGAGCCTATACCTAAAACTCGTGTTCCTCTAACGGTTGTTTTACTGAGCGGGGTATAGCTTTCGAAGTATTCTTGATCCCTCTTGAAATCTGTCAGTGAATTTCTTATGCATA
>Ga0247734_1002144_pt1 | contig 13541 bp, 11 predicted proteins | sample UWRJL103311B2_FD_180933 | JGI IMG/M metagenome (GOLD analysis project Ga0247734, IMG submission 180933) | Plant litter microbial communities from Arlington Agricultural Research Station in Wisconsin, United States - UWRJ-L103-311B-2 | ecosystem: Environmental > Terrestrial > Plant litter >... | reverse complement strand
CGAGGTTTGTAATGTATACCACAACACCAATTACATATAGAACCAATGATGCGCCATCGAACAGCAGGTTTGCCTCAGAGGGTTTGAAGAGCTTGGTGAAGAAACCGATGAAACCGACTGCAATTGCGATGTGAAGGATTCGCGGGATGATAGGAGGAGACGCGTGGATGAATTTCAAGTGTGCCTCCAAGAAATCATAGTATTCAGGGGCCGTCACATCAGAGGTCCAGAGGAGTGGAAAGTCGTACGGGAAGGACGAAAAGAGCATGCCGAGAAAGAAGCATGTTGCTAAGTAGGATCAGCTAATGCAGTATGAAAAATTGCGCGTAGAATTACTCACGACCGATAATCATGAAGGTTGCAAAAGAGCCCGATCCACCCTGCCCCTTGGGCTTGTCGTATGTCTTAAACATTGAAACTTTAGATGGATCCATTGTGCTGGATGTAAATTAAAGTCCGCGTTATCCTCTGCTTATCTGGCTGTCAATTTGCGCCGGATGATGTCGATGGGTGACGGCAATGGGGATTTCCGCACAGTGGAAATATACAAGATGAACAATCTGCAATCTGTAGTTTCCGAAGGCTGCAAGGTCGTGTCTTCACAGAGGCTGCAAGAGGAAGAGTTCAGTAAATAATCTCGAACCTCAGCTCCTGATGACGCCAAGCCGCCAAGCCTGTTTGGGAAGGTGCCGGATAGGTGATCTGACAGCAACGTATACATAATATTGAAATAAAATAGAGTTTCTTTGTGAATCCGAGAGTTCCACTAGTGGATAGGGACGACAGAGAACTTGACAATAGTGTATATTTTACTCTCTCTGACCCCTATGTTCTCAGAAGGGCAAGAAAATTATAAAGCTAACTCACGTTTTTACAGTGTACGGACCTTAATCTTATTGCTGTAAATTCCAACTTTTTATGGGAGTCAGATATTTATTCTGTTCAGAAGGCACACCTTCCTCTTCTCTCGTCCGTGTGTTTGTTTAACTTCTGTCTATGTTCGCTGTTATCTCTGATTTGTACCCTAAATTCTTTTGAAGCTTAACTTATGAGGTGAATATTATGTATAACCTTCGATCGTTCCTTTTGTTGTAAGACAAATGGAACGCCTTGAATAATATTCTCTTTGCTTCTTACGACTCCTTAACCTACTTAAAGAGATCCAGCTGCAAGTCTTTAAATTACATCAGCCTTATCACCATAAGTATTTTAAAATGGTCACCTGGTTCGCCCTGTTCAATTTAATCCGCAATATTGTATCTTACCAGCAAGCAATGTAGTTGACTTAGCATCTACTGAATTAGCCCAAAGCTTCTAGGATTGCAGAATTTCAAGGCCTCTTCTCTGTTCACAGGAGATTTCCTCGCGTCCGATTTTCTTGCTAACCACGAGTTTAAAAATTTGGTTGCCGACATCTTCTATTCCAGGAGTCACTTTATTATATTTTATAAAGGATAGAGATTTATACACATGCTAGTACAGACAGATACTGATAGCCTACCGCTCCTTACCTAGCTTAATAGTATACCCACTTGGATAGTGGGTCATCTTAGTGAACTTACACTTGTCTTCCCACTGTTTGAACCGACCTATCTCTAACCTATACGCAGAGGCATCAAGATTCTTTTTAGGGGTGTGATCTTAGAGAAGCTAAAGCTAAAAAAATTTACCTCGCGGACGCTCACTGGTATGAGCATGAACATGCAAGACCCGGTCTGACTAATAGAGAATACGAGAACGATATGATAGAGGCATATAAAAGAATCATACAGCCATTGACGGCATTGCGACTATTAAATGTCTTGGTGTTCATGTTGCGTTGCCGACTGGAAGAGTTAGGGCTTTGGAGAGACGACATGAGAGGATAGGTTAGAGATGAATAACATTGGGGAGGAATATGTTGGAAAGAAGGTTAGAGTGAGTTTTACGGGTATGCATTGGTGGGAGAATTTGGACAGGGGAGACGCACACATTTGAGCCCGCCGACTATTCTTTTTTGCGAGTAACAGAGGGGTTTCTAAAAGGCGCAAGAATATGGTTTGATTAGCGCTCTGCTTCGATCATGAATCTAGTGAAAGGGTGTTAAAAAGATTTCTTTGGCTTTTTTGCTGATTCTCTTTTGAAAATGTTTACAATACCATACAAACCCTAAACCACTGCTAGTATTAAGAGAAGGTGATACTGAGCCATATAAGAAGAAATGCTGGATAAACGTTTATCTTTGTCGTCTGAGAGATGTCCTAAACTTAAAAGTCTGTGCCATAATCCTCTTTGCGCCAAGCGCACTCTGGGTGTGACTATATTAGTCTCATTCCAAAACCCGAAAATATAAATCAACCAAACAAGATCGCTTAGCTCAGTTGGTTAGAGCGTGGTGCTAATAACGCCAAGGTCGCGAGTTCGACCCTCGTAGTGATCATCATCTTGTTTATTTTTTGCCTTTTTTTTACTATATTTCAAATATAGATTATTTGCTTACCCACGTCATGCTTTTCTTTCACCATGATCCCCTTAGATTGTCTGTCCTAGCAGATATGGTAAGAGTCCTTCTTCTTGAAGGTAAATGGCAATTTCTTTTTCTTTTTCATCTTTTTTTGCTAGTGGTTTGCATAGCCCGAAGTGGGGCTCATGTTAAGCGAGAGAAATAGGGGTGAGCGAATATCATTCACAATAATTAAGTCTCACTGAATACAAGAGTCCGTGTTATCTAATATGTGGATTTTAACGCCATTTGATGTTCATTCTAGAACTAGCTGTAATTTTGGACGCAACGGCACAGCTGTAGAGGCGATAAGCCTGCAACGTTGGAGTTTGATGCGCTTCTACTAGGTTAGTAGGATATGCACCTATGTAACAAAACAACAAAACCAACGACACCAAATATTCATGAGGGTATTTTGTGCTTCATGTTATTGGCTAAAGCACAATAGGCATGATGATAGCGAGATCCAGCACGATAATGAACATATTAAGATAAGGAGTGTGATAAAAAGGAGAGGCTTCTGGAAGCAATTGGCCACATTATCAAACAGAACGCACTAATGGCACTATAAACCCAAAGTGGGGATGAAGTGAAACTGTGTAATATCCGTGATGAGCCCAAAAGTTTGGTTATTTTGGAGATTGTGAATCTTAGTCTATGGGTTGCAAGTTGTGATTGAGACCAATTCTTGTAAGTTAATACTGTAGTCAGAGGTGATTTACACAAGATCGTGGTAATAAAATTCGTTGGTTGCGTTCAGGATCTTTGCCATCTTTTTGGTATAGTGGCTCTCATTTGTAGGAGACTATTTTTTGATGACACCTCTGGCTAGTTTTGTAATTTCAAGAGCAACAGGACTTTTAAATTCACCAGACAAGGTGTTGCAGAGAATAAATGGCAGTTGAAACCGCAAAATTACATGCCCAAACTACTCTCTTTAGCATTGGTATAAGCTTATCTTATATGATACATATGCTGTCTCCTTGGCACAGTAGATTCTTTTACCTCCACCTGTGGTGAGGTTATCTAGGATCGAGAAAACCAAATACCATACCACCTATCTGTTCTTCAAATCGCTCACTACTAGCTTTGCCGTGGCCAGCATTCTCAACCCCTAAAACCAAATCATCTATACAGAGCTCTTGACTCTTCGTTACCATCATACCGACCCAATAGTTAGACAGTGAGCCTCACGGTAGCAAAAACTAGCTGTAGAGAATCTGAGCGCTCTTAAGTTATTATACTGCCATTCTAACTTTCCCCAGCTATGATTATGAATTTATGTAAGGCTACATCAGCTCTCGAGTTATTTTTGAAACTAAAACTCAACATCCATAACTATATTCCTATTAAAGAAGTATTGAGATTGATGTTGCCTGCAACATAGATAGGTACGCTAGACACCTTTTAATGAAAGGCAAACTTGCAAGACAATCCCATAGCTTGGAAGATTGAGTAGCTAAGGCTCGAGCAAGCTACCGATTTACCGGTCACCAGATCACCCTGAAATTTGGTGCCCTACATCAAAGACAACAAATTCAAACCGAAACCAAAGGTTTGGTACGCAAATTGTAACCAGAAGAACATAATTATGATTTGATAGATTCTGAATATACTTCATATTTGAAGCTTTGATATCGCTTTGTGATAACAGCGTCCAAAACGGTAATATTCAGCAGTTATGGTATCAATGATCGTGCGCGCAAATTAACATTCATTCCACTATCTGAAATAATGAGAACAAATGTGATGGATGACTGGCTCGACTGGCTGACTGGGGTTCTAGAACCTTCCCCACAATACCATCGTAGCTACGGAAAACGATTGGTCAGCAACGCCACATGAAGCTTTCAGCCTCATATTGAGCTTGAGGTCGCAAAATGTGCCATCGCAACTCAACATTGACAACCCCAACACCACAACTTTCCTGTCGTTGACGATACCTACAATACTTCAGTCGCGCATACAGTCCGACAAACGTGAACAAATCTCTATCAGCTAGCAATCCCAAAGGTACTACTGCCATTGATCATCCTGCTACTCCATAAACATCACCACGAACACCAAAAATGGCCAACTACCTCGCCAGCATCTTTGGCACTGAAGCCGACAAAGTCAATTGTTCTTTCTACTACAAAATCGGCGCCTGCCGTCACGGCGACCGCTGTTCACGCAAGCACGTCAAGCCCTCATACTCGCAAACCATCCTTCTCCCCAACCTCTACCAAAACCCAGCCTACGACCCAAAAATCAAAATGAACGCTAGCCAGCTGCAGAATCACTTCGATGCCTTCTATGAGGATTTCTGGTGCGAGATGTGCAAGTTCGGGGAGATTGAGGAGGTGGTTGTCTGTGATAATAATAATGACCGTATGTTTTCCCTTGCCTCTTAACCGCGACATTTTTCCTTTTCCTTTTTCGTATTTAGGCAACTGAATGCTAACCTTTTCATCTGATAGATCTGATCGGCAATGTATATGCGCGCTTCAAGTACGAGGATTCGGCGCAAAAGGCCTGCGATGCGCTGAACTCACGGTGGTATGCCGCGCGCCCCATCTACTGCGAGCTTTCACCCGTTACAGATTTCCGCGAGGCGTGTTGTCGTTTGAACAGTGGTGAGGGATGTGTGCGTGGTGGATTCTGCAACTTCATTCATCGTAAGAACCCGAGTGATGAATTGGATCGTGAGATTGAGCTCAGCACCAAGAAGTGGCTGCGGGAGCGTGGTAGAGATGAGAGAAGTGTCACGAGAAGTCCTAGCCCGGAGCCAACAAGAAAGAGATACTAGGTGATGGATTTCTCTGGAGTCAGGATATAGCATGGGAGAGGAAATTTGATCCTCCTGAGGAAAGAAGATATCGAAGGCCCGATCGATTTGCGGCAAACAGAATGGAAGCCCTGCGTATATTGGGGAAGTGAATAAGCCGAAATAGGCGTTACAGGAGAGAAATTACAAAACTTGTTGTATGATAGATATATTCATGAGAACGCACGTAAAGCGGCATTTGTACCACGAGTCTTTAACACTTCTTTTTCTAGTCGCCAAAAAAATACCATTATTCTTCATGCTCAAATAGGTATTGTATATCCGCTCATTTATCATGATCATTAATGCCCCTATGGCTTCAGAAGTGAACGCCAGGGATTTTCTCTCCATGGTCTATATGCATAAACCCCCCCTTTCTGATCGAATACTACCTACACTATACCGTGCACATTTTACGCCTTTTTAAACATTACCTACCTAGCCTTCTGCATCCACAAATTCGTCAATGCTCTTCGTATCAGTGTCCTCACGTTTTAGTGTTGATGTTGAAGGGGACATGGTCGTGGAAGGCAGGTTCTTCTGGAGGTCATTGTGGAAGTCAAGTATGGAGGTTTGGTTCTCTGGTGGAGGCGATGTAGAAGTAGATCGTAGGGTTTTTTCAAGCTCTCTCTGCTTTTGACCGTTGTTTTGACTCTGTGCCAATTTTAGATCCGAGGGAAAATGTGGTGGGATGGCTGGAGGTGCTGTTGACACCGGAGAGTCATCCTGACCGAAATCAATGAGGTCGTTTTCTGTTGATTTTGGAGCGGCTGCTTGAGTTGTTTGAGAAATTGGTAGGTTGGCTTGAGTATGTGGTGGTGGGATTGGGTTCTTTTCGGTTGACTTTTGACCTGGTAAAATAGGAGCTACAGCTAAGATTTGCTTCGTTTGCTCTTCAGGTGTCCTTCCACTACTGTAGATTATATTAGCCTCATGATCGTTTTCAACAAAGAAAACACTGACATATTTGCATTCAGGATCCAGTCTAGCTCCTCTTCCCCTTCTTCTGACCCCCCTGGACCTCCTCTGACCGCTCGGAATAGTCTTGGATGCCAGTCGACTCCATCCTCTAACCTCTTTGCTGCCTCATCTCTTTGTCTATCTTCAATCATCGTCTTCTCATCAGTGGCTAAAACGTGATTTGATGTTTTAACGGCTTGGGCTGTGTTATACCAGAGCTTCTGAGATTCCCGTTCTTCTTGCTCTTCCAAAGGCCTTGCTATGGGAGGTGTTGGCTTCGCCTTAGTAGCGTTGAAAAGAATATCCTTCTTCCCCGTCTGAAACCGTTAGATAAACACATTTGGGAGACTTGTGAAACTTTTACCTTCACATCCTTAATTACCATCTCTCCACTCCACAGCCCGGATAATTCGTAAAGTACCTCTCCAGTATGTTCGTTCTTAATCTGTCCCCCAATGGCATTATATGTCCCACTGAAATATCCTTTAGTTTTGAACTCGATATCTGCTGTTAACCCTAATTCCGGACAACGCACGAAACTATGGTCACCAAGCTCATACTTCATCTTGCCAAACAATATCCCTCGAGCATACATGTTAGGTTGTGTAAGAATATATCTCTCGCCTTTAGGACCTTTTCCTCGGTTTAACAATCGCAATATAGCAGTACCTTCCATCAGACTAGCCGCTGAATTCCCCAAAAATCTGCTTCGAGGTTTCAAAGTACCGTCAATTCGGATGTGGTGATCGGGAGCCATATAAAAGTAGCTGGATTTGGGCGGATGGTGAGAGGTTTGCTCGGATATGTAATAGCCTTTGGTATGGTCCGGAAATTCCCAATAACAAGTGAAGGTTTCGCCGAGGATTGGATTTAGAGGCTTCTTGACGCCACTTCAAAGATATTAGCATTGAAACAGCACGGAAGAGTGGCACTGCATACGGAGGTTTGATATGCCAGCCACTAAGGTAGAATTTCACCACTGATACAAATCTCAAGACTGGGTCGTCGATATCGGGCATAGGGAGTAAAGTCTCAGGATGTGCCATGAAGCTATCATGTGTTAGTATATCTATAGTTACATTCTGCACATTTCCTCCCAGTCTACGCACTTTGTGATTCTTTCCAACATGCTCCGGGGTTCCAGTATGAAAGTCGGCAATACAACTCGACTCAAGTCTGCGCCAGGCCGGAGCTGCGCGATAATATGGCCCAGCACTACTCTGTCTATCAGCTCTGCTATCTTGCCTGCGGATCTCAACTTCCAATACTAACCATTGCCTTGATCTGGCTCGACTACCTCGTCGTCGGGACCATCGGATCGCGGCTCGTCCACTGAGGATCGAGTGCCTATACCTAGCGAGTTAGCTTTAGTTATGTGTCCTAGGATAGCGCTGGCCCAACTCATGGAAGCAAGGCAGAGTGTTCGAAGGAGAAAGTAACAGTAACATACTTGCCCCGGAAGTGCGTCGATGAGAGTGTATGCTAGGCATGTCTGGTGTTTTGAAATCGTGAGCAAGGCGGGGTAACGGAGCTGGTGTGGATCTATTTGTTTCTGTAAACCGAAGGGAATATATTCGTGGTCAGGGTTTTGGTAGGTGGTTGTGGAAATGTCTCTTCTGACCGTGATGTGTAACTAAGTACTCAGTCGGCAGCCTACGTAGAACGTAGAATGACGCAGGATGTCAGATTGACGCGGAGGGTAAGGTTAGCGGATGCAGTGTTTTTTTTTGGATGGAATGGCGGGGCAAGCAAAGCCCTTGAAAAGCGGAAGTTTATTTGTTTTTTCGGGCTGCGTCATTTGATGAAATAAACCTATTTAGAGAGAGCCAACTGAACATTGAGCAAATATGCATCAGCACCATTTACTTTAAAATTCTTTATATTTATTTATCTCCGCCTTTGAGGCTTGAAAACCATAGACAGCATCAGCTTCTTCCTCTGCTTTTCGCTTCCCCCAACCCCCAACCCCCAACCAATACCCCTCCCTCCTCCCCCCCTCCTCTGCAGATCCCCGACTTAGGCGCCTTGTATCGGACTGTTAAGTGAATGTTGAAAGAAAAACAAGCGGCAGTCTCAAATTTGAATATTAAACGGTATATTGCGGATTCAAGCCTCCTATCGAATTTGCTTCCTAATTTTGGTATCGCTCACTCAAAACGCCTAATGTGAAGCGCTCGTTTGGTGAATCTTGAAACACCAGCATCAACACGGTAAATACTGTGTATAGTCTCAAATGTGCTTATATTTCGTATTTAATATAAGACTACTGTTCTTCCTACTTGAGGTGGAGAATTGGTATAATCACGCTCTTGGTTCTTCTACGAATTCGCCATGGATTTTAACAACCCTTGAGTACTAGATCTTGCAAGCCTACCAACCTAAAAAGGTATATAGGAGAGTGGAAAGTAGATAGTGGAAAGTTACTTGAGTCGCGCTTTTCATTGCATGAGTTACCAATCTTTTATAAAAAGACCCCCGTGGTTTTCCCATCCCCTTCCTAACTTCCATGAACGATCAAATATTATTGTAACTTAATGAAACTTAACGAAGAGAAGTTTCAAAAGAGGCAAAGGCAACACTATGGTATCCCTCCCTATACATGAATGTTCGCCAAAATTCCCAAGAGATCGGAATATAATCACACGCTTAGAAATCCTCGTGACCTTTTATGGGTTGGGAGTGACTTCTCTACTAGCTCTACCACTGTCTCTCTTGCCCATAAAACTCTTTCTCAGTCCAGAGTTACGTGGAGATTCCGACATGCCATTGGTCTCATTGAGCACGAAATTGCTCTTTATGACGACCTGACCGCTGCCTGCCTTGACCACCTTCTCTTCACCGCTACCAGACTCATCGACGAAGAAAAGAGATTCTCCAAGCTCATCATCACTTCCAAAAGTATTGTGCCCTTTAACTTGAATTTGAAATTGGGTATCGGCAGAACACGAAACTTTGAAGCTTTCCTTTTTGTCTTGGAAAGTTACGCTTCCGGAGGGAGACTTGATATGATCAGTCTTATGAAGTGTCTTAGGCTTGGATCCTAGCTGCTTAATGTAGACCATGACATTTGAAGAAGGTGGGTAGCCTGTCGCCGATACTATAGTGAAGTTCGCGGTCCCAGTAGGAGGATTGACCAACATGCTGTGAGCAGAGCCTCCACCGAAACTCTTGGTGCGAGAATGACCCACGGGCCCAGAGGAGGTCCCGGGAGGTGTTAGATTCTCCGCAGGTGCTGCAGGGATTCCTACAGAACGTTTTGGCAAACTGAAGCTGTCACCATTGGTATCAGTTGTAGGTTCTAATGATGCACTAACATCTTCATCCTTCTTCTTGCTTTTAAAGCCGTTACGGATGAATGATGCCCCCTTACCAACGCCGTGAGCTGCGAGGCCGACACCTTTGATTGGGGCACCAGCAACACCTGTCACTATCTTTCCTGGGGTAGCGAATGTTCCTGAGAAGGTAGAGGATCCTTGACGCGAACGTGTGACATAATCTGGGCGGAACAAGAGGCGTAGCCGTATCGAGCCAGACTTGCCATCAAGACTGAGGTTATACTCATGGGCCTTGAATGGGTCTAGAAGTTCAAGATTTATATCTGCAGCACCCAAGAAGTCCGCCTTGTCGCCAAAGTCCCAATCATAAATCTTGCAATTGAACTGAGCGGCAGTTCTCGATGTAATATCGACTTCAAAAAACTCGTTCCAAGCAGGTTGAAGAGTCTTCTTTTGCACTTTGGTCTTGAAGACTGTATTGCCATTGAGCTCGAATTTGCAGTAAGGATCACTGTAACCATTGCGATCGGCTGACGGAAGGTCTGACGCATCCAGAACATCGACTCGAAGTTTACCCATGTTGTTGATACTCTCACTAGGGTCGAGTTGCATCTTCACGGGAATGTACTTTAAGCTGACTTTAATACTGCTAATCTGTCCGTCGTGATCCTTTAATTTCAAGATCGTAGGATTATTCTAGAATGGTTAGTATATACTCGGAAACACTAGTGTTGAACTTACGAGGCATTGCTTGAGCGTATCTAGGGTGTTACCGCTCAATTTCGCAACAGTGTCAACTTTCTTCTCATCAATCTTCTCGCCCTTTTCTCTGATACGAAGTGTGATCTTGGAAAAGTCGAGTTCTCGAACGAAGCAATCGCCAATTTCATCAAGTTTGGCTCTCTTCGATCTGATCAGGGATGAAGAATAAGATGGGAATGCCATATCATCCATGACTACTTCCACGTGAACATTAGAATGGGTAAGTTCCGTCTCAAGAATCTTGAATATGATAAGGCCGGACTCATATTTGACCAACTCCTCGGGTGTCAAATGAATTTTCGGAAGTGTCTTCTCTTCTGTTGTCTCTTCTTGCTCCTTCTCTCCTTCTGCAAGCTGCTTTGCCAACGACTTCTCTGACCTAGAGCTATCCCCATTCTCACTCGTATTCTTTTCAGAATCAATTGATAATCTTCCGCGCTCAGTTGACTTCTTCGACTCTGTATCAACCTCTGCTTCATCCTCCGGGTCAGCGATATTCAAGCAGGGATAGAAAGCTGCATTGAAATTCAAAGTTCCTTTTGGGGAACCCTTTCCATGAATCCTCAATACACCCGCCTGAGCTTTCTTGGTATCATGAACAAGATATTCTCCATTCTCTGCCTCCGTAATATAGTCCGCAGCCAGAAGTTCCAGTGATCCCAGTGTTCGGTCACTGCCCACCGATTCTTGGTCCATAACCTCCAGTAATAGTTTCTCCCGAGCACTGTGCACGGGTATATATACAACTTCATCCCAATCAGGATTGAGGTTGTTCTGGAAGGTAACAGTACGGCCTTTCTCAATACCGGACAAGAGTACACGTCCATAAGGATCTGACTTTCCTAAAGTCTCTACATTGCGTAGATCTCGAGCGTTCTTAAAGTGGATTCGCATAACACCAATTGGGGTAACATAACCTCCAGTCCCAGCGCCGACACCTGACAGTGCAACTGGTTTCCACTGAAGCGTCATCTTAACTCTCCCAGTCTTAGCGCCGGCAAGATTGTACCATTCTTGGCCCTTCTCCATTAATCGTAGCATATCGTCGAGTTTAACCTGGTAAGTACCAAGAATAGGATCTGCGGCAAGATCTCGATCATCCTTGATAACAAGTCCTAGCTTAGCTGTCTTGCGATCTGTAATCAGAATTTCTGTTGATCCATTATCCCAAATTGGATTATTTGTGCGCTTCAGCTTTCTCGTGACATGGATTTCCTTGTTGTTGAGTAATAGAACTGCATAAGGGCTTAATTGACCTATGAGACTCTTGGTGCCATCCAGATCTTTGGCTTGCTCAACAGTGAAACGTGCAATACCCGTATTAGATTCTGGAGGAGGTTCCTTTTTGCCATCGCCAAGGTCTCTTCCCTCGAGAACAGGGAAGAATCGAAAGTCCGCTGCGATTGCACCGCGTACTTTACCATTGGCCATTACTTCAAGAGACTCATTTTCGTGCTCCGTAATCTCCTGCACTCTTTCCAGAGGGAAGCTTGCGGTTCCGAGCTCCTTGTCTTTGCGGTACTCATTATAATCGAAAATTTGCAAGGTTGCAATATCGTTGAATGAAGTAACGATGACGTATTTCGTCTCGTTCCATTTTGGGCTTGCGTTTTCCTTGACTGTCTTGGTTTGTGCCAAAGCGACTCCACCGTTGAATGAAATAGCAACGTAGGGGTCCGGAGTACCAGAGAATTTGTCTGGATTCTTGAGTCCTTGGGCTCCGTGCAGAGTGATTGCTAGCACACCAATGGCTTGATCGACAGCTGAGCCAGAAAGCATCTTAGCTACCTCAATAGGGAACACATTTGGTGCATACATTATAGGACCGATATTCGCATGGATCTGGTCCAGAATGAAGCTTTCTAAGCCGGGAATGAAATTGATATCGAATCCCAGAGTATCACCTCCCAAAGGCTTACAAACATAATCGATGGCTTGAACCAAGAGTTAGTATAAAGCTTTAACAAGTCCTAATAGGTAATTTGGCATAGTTCCAGACCACCACAAATAATCCAAGACCGTAATAAATTTTTTAAAGTATGCAGAGCTGGCCAGATGACGTAACGGAGGTCAAACTTACTTGGCTTTTCTAGGAAGCAGATTTCCACCTTCTCTACATGAGGAAACGGAATCTGAAGCTTGATTTTGACACGCATGAGACCAGAAAAGTGCATTTTCTCTACGATCACATCGAGACCCTTGCTGATCATAGCCTTACCAATTCTGATCTCCAGAACAATTTTTGGGTTTACACTGTTGGCAATTTGACGCTTGGTCATGTCCGAGTGATCAGTTGGCGTGAAACTGAACTTCCAGTCCATAAGCACAATATCATCGTCGGCTTTCGGGTAGGTCTTGACGTGCTCCATTCTTGGGGGTTTAGTCCCAAGGGTGAATGTTTTCATTCTAAGGCTGTCCAGGAACGCTGGAGTTGATGTACTAAGAACCTGATCCACGGCGTTAATGATAGTTTCTGCGAGGACTGGTTGGAAAATCGGCCAAAATTTGACCAGGAAGCTATTGATCCACTCCAAGCTCTCCGTATCAGTCTCGAGTCTATGCTTAGCGAGTTCTCTGTTCACATCGTCCCTGAAGTTCCGGCGCACTCGGCGAATCGAAGTTCTGTAGTATGTGCCACAGGTCGCCATGATCAAAAAAACCCAGGCAAGTCCACCACCCAAGGTCGCTACGAGCCATGATGAGAGGCAGGCGAAGATAATGACTCCGGTGTTATGGTACCAGTCTGTGTCAGAATATTAGTAAATCTGAAGAATATCAAGTTACTATAGTAAAAAGGAATTTTTACCTCCATAGAACTTATCCTCCAGCTTGCCCTCCACCCAGGTTTGGTGATCTGCTAAGCCCACTTCGTCAATTGAATCTTTTGTATCACCACCGCCGAATCTTGGAGCCCAGCCAGCTCTCTCAATCCACCGAGCATTCTCATCCTCATCAATAACCCCACTGACCCCATTAGTCAAGGGCTTGCCATTTGCGTCTGTAGCTGGCGGTGCTGCAGCTATCGCCCCAGCTGTGGTGGGGGTAGGTAAATCATAGGCTCCTGGCTTCCCATCGTCTATATCTGTCGCAATAGCTACGGATTTTGATTTGGGTGTGTGGTGAAATCCCGCAGGGACGCGCTAAGAACTGAGATTAGTATGCTATCAAGAGCCATAAGGTGATGCCAACTCACTGCTCGAGCCTGTGCCGCCTTCTCTTCAGGAGTCGCATCAGGGTCGAATTGGAATGCGGCCAC
>Ga0247734_1002143_pt1 | contig 13541 bp, 6 predicted proteins | sample UWRJL103311B2_FD_180933 | JGI IMG/M metagenome (GOLD analysis project Ga0247734, IMG submission 180933) | Plant litter microbial communities from Arlington Agricultural Research Station in Wisconsin, United States - UWRJ-L103-311B-2 | ecosystem: Environmental > Terrestrial > Plant litter >... | reverse complement strand
AAGCTTTTTCCACCCATTCGTATGTTTGCCCTGAATGATCAGAAATAATATCATATAATTCTTTTTTCAGTTTCAGCATTTCTCTTAAGTTGATCTCCATATCTGAAGCCACACCCTGAGAACCTCCTGAAGGCTGGTGGATCATTACACGGGAGTGAGGTAACGCTGCGCGTTTTCCTTTAGCTCCTGCAACTAACAATACTGCACCCATTGAAGCAGCCATACCAGTACAGATTGTGGCTACATCAGGAGTAATATACTGCATTGTATCATAAATACCTAATCCTGCATATACAGAACCACCTGGTGAGTTGATATAGATCTGTATATCCCTGTTGTTATCGGTAGACTGAAGGAACAGCAATTGTGCCTGGATGATATTGGCATTGCCGTCATGAATTGCATCACCCAGGAAGATGATCCTGTCCATCATTAAACGGGAGAACACATCCATTTGAGCCACATTCAGCTGACGTTCTTCAATGATGTAAGGAGTCATGCTTTTTGGAGACATATTGGTTTGGCCAATATAACGATCAACGTTTAAGCCGTTAATACGGTGATGTTTAACTGCGTACTTTCTAAATTCGTCTTTATCTATATTCATTGTTATAATAATATATATTAATTTATTTGTCGTTTATCATTGCCAAAGTAATCAAACTAAGTTGGCAATTTATTTGGTTATTGTAAAATTTAAATTAGCGGATATAAATAAGGCGGCCCTAAATTAAAGCCGCCTTATCATAAGATTAAGAATTTGAGTAATCGTCTTAAAAGATTAATTCATTTCTATAAATTTATTATAAGCTATATCTTTTTGGTCTAAAGTGGCAACCGATTGAATGTATTCAAAAACCTTGATTGCTTTTACTTCTTCAAAGATGCGGTTAGCATTGTCTTTTTCCTGGAGGAAAGTAGCTGTATATTCAGCCAGCTGGTCTTCAGGAAGCGGAGCAGGACTATACATTTTGAATTGCGCGTCCAAACGTTGTTTAGCGGTTGCGAATACATCTTCGTATTTAATCTCGAGGCTGTTGTCTTTAATGATCTTGTTTTCAATCAAAGTCCATTTTAAGTTTTTCGCGAAATCGTCATATCCTTCAGCCAGTTCAGCATCAGATAATTTCTCATTCGTAGCCTTCAGCCACTTGCGTAAAAACTCATCAGGCAAGTCCATTTTCACACTTTCAGTCAACTGAGTGTACATGTCGTTCTGCAGTTTGCGGTCTGCATCCTGTTTGAACATACCTTCAATCTCTTCTGTGATCTTTGCAGTAAAACCAGCTTCGTCAGTCACTACACCTTCACCAAATATTTTATCAAAGAACTCCTGGTTCAAATCCGCTTCTTCCAGACGGTTTACATTTTTAACCGTCACCTGGAATTTCGATTTCAGATCTTTGGCTTCTTCTTCGCCGATGTTCAACAATTTAGCAATTACTGTTTCATTGTTGTCAAAGGCTTTCTGAACGTCCAATTCAAATACATCGTCTTTTTTCTTACCGATCAAAGATTTCAGGATGGCCTTGTCTTTAACCAGATCTAAACGGATAGAGCCAGTACTGTTGATGCCACCTTCAAAAACTGAACCATCAGGAGAAAGTTGTGCTAATTCGGCATAAAGTACATCTTCGTCTGCCGAAACTTCCGGGTTTGACATTTTGCCATAGCTGCGACGGATATTTTTGATACGTGAAGCAAGGGTTTCTTCGTCTGCTTTGACATTGTACTGAATGAATTTATCTTTTGATGTGATGGTGATATCAACTGCGGGAGCAAGACCAATTTCATAGTCGAACTCAAACTCATCGGCACCATCCCATTTAAAATCTTTTGAATCATCCATTACCGGCACAGGCTGACCAAGGATCTCCACTTTGCTGTCTGTTAAAAATTTGTTAAGGTTTTCACTTAACAATGCATTTATAGTTTCGATAAGGATGCTTTTGCCATACATTTTTTTGATGTGTGCAGCTGGCACCATTCCTTTACGAAAACCTGGAAGATTAGATTTCTTGGCTTGTTCTTTTATAGACTTGTCGACCTTTTCAGTATAATCTTCAGGCGAAATTTTAATTTTTACAACTGCGTTTAAGTCGTCAATTTTTTCCTGTGTAATATTCATCTTTCTGAATCAATGTTTTAAAATGTCTTTTAATCAAAAATCCAGCCGATATGCTGCCGGATGGTTGTAGGGTGCCAAAAGTATTATTTTTTCCCGAATTAGACGATTTAAATGTCAATTTGTCTGCCCGGCACAGCTTTACCTGCAATTTTAAGCTATATTGAGTATCCTCAAGACAATAACAAATCCTTAATATTAAGATAAAGGTTGAGATCAGGGATAATAGCTGATACCAGTTGGTATAACTGATCGTTGAGAGCGCTGTATAAGATATCATTGAGACCTGAAACCGGTCGTACCGGGCATACCTCATCTTTACATTGTGGATACCCTGGCTATACCTCAGCTATACCCCTGTGGGTATACCTGAGGTATAGTCAGGGTAGGTTTCAGGTACGTCTGGGCTATGCCTGGTACGACTGGTTCAGGAACAGTTCTGTACTAAAAGAAAACCTTAGAATTACCAGTGATACCGCCCTTACAGAAACTGTACCGGCAGGACAGAGGTAATACCGCACATTGCAGCCACAGATTTTAGTAATGAACATCCCAATGCCCAGCCCTTGCGGATCCAATACGACTGACGGCACCCAATTTCTGAAGAGTTTTGATATTGTTTTCCACAGCAGTTTGCGAAAGGCCAATTAATTTGCATAATTCTGCCACTGTTATTTTACGGTCATCCAGCATGCCACGAATAATTGCCATTTGATTTTCAGACAACTTTTCACCCCACTTTTCACCCCCCTTTTCACCCCCCTTTTCACCCCACTTTTTACCCCACTTAGGTTCATTAAGAGTTTCTGGCCGGGAATACACAGTAACACGAAACCCACCCTGCAATCCCTCAAAGCTGAGGTATACAAACAAACGACCTGGTATCAATGCTCTTCAGCAGCAATACCAGGTCGGAATAAATGAAGTAAGAAACGGTTACAATTGGATTTTTTTGAAATACAAGCGGTTGTGATCCACTGAGTTTGTAGCCGGAAGAATCTTGGCCATAAATCCGCTGGCACCGTTATCAACTACGCCAAAATCATCATCGTTAGAGATCACCAGGATGTTGCCCGGCAATAAAGCCAAACCTTCGGCTTTATCATGCGGGTAAACCGATGGCAGGTCTTTTAACAGATCCAGCACCACTGTTTTCGAGACCGGGTTAATACCTGCAGATTGCAGACCCGCAGCATCATTGAACTGCTCCACCGTTTTACCGCTATAGAGTTTGCCGTTTGTTCCGTTTGCAGGATCAGAGATATCTGTAGCGTTGCTGAGATCAATCTTAAATACCTTTTTAAAGGTAGCAGGATTTGTTGCGGCACCTCCATAGTTACCGTCACGTTCTACAGTTAAGAATGTAGTACTGTTCACCGCTACGATATCACTCACACCAGTGAGCGTAACATTGTCCATCACATATGCATATTGTTTAGTAGCACCTGTTGCAATGTCAAAAGTAAGGATACGCAATACGGTAGAGCTGGCTGTAGCAGCTTTTGAGGGGTTGTACATCGGCGATTGCATCATCCCTACCAATGTCTTTCCGTCTGGCGTAATGGCAAGCCCTTCCATACCACGGTTAGCCCTGCGCGTGGCGAATACAGCCGGGATCTTGCGCCCGCCGGTTCCTGTTCCAAATGGGTTAATGCGCTCAATGGTGCGCCCGGTAGCGTCAACATGTACAATATGCGGTCCATATTCATCACTGATCCAGAAAGAGCCATCGGCGGCCAGCACCATACCTTCAGAATCAATTCCATCTGCACTTGGCGCTATGGGCAGACCGGTGAGGTCATAAGCCGTCTCACCCGAAGCACCCATCCCTTCAGGATTGGGCAGGCCGTTGAGCTTAGCACCAAGGGCATTCTTTAACTCGATCGTTTGCTCCAGTACCAGTTTGCCATCTTTCAGACGGAATTTGCCGATAGCCGGTGCGAAATCCGGCTTGCCTATAATAATTGAATTTGCCAGTTGCCCTGCTACGTTGGGGCCACGGTCAGTTAACATATAAAAAACATCAGGCGAATTGGGATCAGCAGCTACTGCGGAACCGAAACCGCCGTTATACACCTTTACCCCACTGGCGGTGGTCATTAAAAGTGCAGGATCAGATGCCTCTGCCATATCAGGATAAGTGATTGATGTTGTATCGCCATGGTCTTTTTTGCAGGCAGAAATAGTGACTGCAGCCGCAAGCAGCGTATGTAGTAATTGTTTTTTCATGTGAATTGAATTAAATTAATTTCCACAAAGTAATTCACGGGTATAAACCCTGTGTTAACATAAGAATAAGAAAATGAGGCGGAAGAGTAAATTACTGATTAACAATACCGATACTGTGAATTCGTTTATTGACATCAATTTCTATAAGTCTTGTCACTTGCAATTGTAAGGTGAAGAATATATGAATTTTCTTTAGCCGGTTGCTGTAGTTGTTGTTATACCTATAAGATATTTAATTGGGAAACATGTTGTTTCCTAATTATGATCAGTCTTTCCCTATCAGGTATTTCATCAATTGTTTATTCACTATAATAACTGTACATGAACGATTGTACATTGAAATCACAAATCTTAAAAATTGTCAAACTCGGGATTGATTTGAAACCAGCATATGATGCATGAATAAAAGATTTTACCATACCAGATATAATAGTTTGGTTCCGACTCCGGGGACCATAATCTTTTCAGAATAAATGATCCCGGTTGGCAAAAAAAGCCCACAAAAAAAGCAGTCCATTAAGACTGCTTTTTTTGTTATTGTGTGCGGATGAAGGGACTCGAACCCCCACGCCGTGAAGCGCCAGATCCTAAGTCTGGTGCGGCTACCAATTACGCCACATCCGCATCTAGGAGTTGTTTAGGACTGCAAAGATAGCCATAGTTATCAATTCTCAAAAACCTTTCGTGTTTATTTTGCCATTACAGCCCTAAACCATTCATTTTAAGGCTTATTATTTTAGTTTAGGCTGTAACTGGAAATGATATTGAACCGCTTTCACCAGTCTGCTCCCATACCAGGAGAACATTTCCCCGTCCACCAGCATAATTTCCGCATCCGGGATAGCCTGCTTCATCTTTTCCAGGTGTTTTTCCCTGAAGGGATAAGGTTCTGAAGACAGGAAGACCAGGTCGGGTTTCAGGGCGGCGAGTTCTTCCAAGTCAGTTTCAGGGTACCTGCTATCTTTAATGACATTGGTAAGGCCGATCTTCATCAGGATGTCGTTGATAAAAGTATCTCTCCCGGCCAGCATATAAGGGTCTTTCCAGATCAGGTAGGCTACTTTTTTATCTATTCCGAGTTGCAGGGCCAGTGTTTGCAGATCTGTAAAACCCGCGTTGATCAGGTGGTTCAGGTAAGCGGCTTCGGGCTCCCTGTCTACCAGGGCGCCGATCTGGCTGATCATGCTCATCGCATCTTCAAGGTTATTTACATCGCTCATCCAGACCGGGAATTCAGCGCTCAGCAACTCAATGCTCTCTTTTGTATTTTCCTCTTTATTACCGATGATGAGGTCAGGCTGAAGGCTTCTGATCAGTTCGATATCGAGTTTTTTTGTCCCGCCTACCCTGGTTTTGGTTTTATACTGCGCAGCAGGATGTATACAGAATTTGGTGATGCCTACCACTTCCTCTGTTAGTCCCAGTTCAAATAACAACTCTGTTTGTGAGGGCACGATTGAAATGATCCGCTTTGGCGGGTAGTTCATCGTCACTTTCCTGCTGAGCTGATCAGTAAAGGTTCTTTGCATCCGGTAAAGATAGGGAACCCAGTATAAAGTTTATATAAACAGTTTTATAGATTAACTACATTCAGGTCTTCTTTGATCACACCGTCCAGTAAATGAAGAATACGGGAGCCATAACCTGCGTTCACCTCAGAATGTGTAACCTGTATAATGGTAATGTTTTCCTCTTCATTTAACTTTTTGAAGAGCTCCATGATCTGCAGGGCCTGTGCAGATTGCAGGTTGCCTGTAGGCTCGTCAGCCAGGATGATGGAAGGCTGGGCCGCCAGGGCACGGGCAATGCCCACCAGCTGTTGCTGACCGCCCGAAAGCTGGTTTGGAAACAGGTCTTTTTTACCAACGATATTGAAACGGTCAAGCATATCCGCCACCCGGCTTTTGCGTTCTGCCCCACCTATCTTTTTATACAGCAGCGGTGCTTCGATATTTTCCGCGACGGTCATTTCATCTATTAAATGATAAGCCTGAAAAACAAAGCCGATGTGGTTACGGTAGAGTTCTATTTTTTTGCGCTCGCTCATCGCAGTGATGTCCTCCCCCATAAACTCATAGGTACCATAAGTGGGTTCTTCCAGCATGCCCAGGATATTGAGCAGGGTAGATTTACCGGCCCCGGAAGGACCCATGATAGAGACGAACTCGCCCTGCTGAATGGTGGTGCTTACATGTCTGAGGATGTAACTTTTCAATCCTTTGGCAGCGTAATATTTTTCTATATTTTGTAATGTGATCATCTTGTTATAGTTAGGTGGTTGTTATAAAATTAGGGTATTATTCGTATTTCAGCGCATCAATTGGGTTGGTCTTTGCAGCTCTGTATGACCGTAAACTTACGGTCAGCAGCGTAACCAGCATTGAAACGGCCATTGCAACTGCAAAAGGCCATATACTCAGCTCAATACGGTAGGTGTACCGGGAAAGCCATTTGGAAATAAAGATATAGGCTACAGGCCATGCCACCAGATTGGCAATCAATACCATGATCACAAAAGAGATGTTCAGCATCCTGACCAGTTCAAAAGTAGATGCCCCCAACACTTTCCGTATGGCCATTTCCTTTGTCCTCTGGGTGGCCACAAATGAGATGAGGCCAAACAGGCCAATGAAGGCAATAAAGATGATCACGGAGGCAAATATTTTGAATAAAGTTCCCATTACCCGCTCGCTTTCATAATATTTTTCAATGTCCTCCTCCATAAAGGTAGATCTGTATACGTTATTCGGATAAACGGAATTCCATATGGCTTCCACCGCTTTCATTACCGAAGGGATCTGATGGGAGTCCATTTTAATGGCCAGGGTGCCCACGTTATTTTTACTGGAATAGATCAGTATCGGTGAAATCGCCTCCCGGAGGTTCATATTGTTAAAATCCTTTACTACACCAACAATGGGCGCCTTATGGGCATCCCCAAAGGTGATCATCTTTCCGATAGCTTCCTCGGGGTGTACAACATTCAGTTTCCTTAACAGGGTTTCATTCACTACATATTCCTTTACAGTATCACTTTTGGACAAGGGCCGGCCGGCAACCATTTGCAGGCCAAAGGTTTTAAAATAGTCCAGATCAGCGGGTTTAACGTTTACCTGAAAATCTGCATCTTTTGTTCCTCCGTAAGAAAAATTTGTCAGGGTGTTGTCTCCTGACGAAGGGCCGCTGGCGCAAAAACTTGCGGACAGCACCCCGGGGATATTTTCTATCCTGGTTTTCAGGATATCATATTTCAGGCGGCTCAGGCTGTCACCGGGAACATAAGGAAGTGCCACTGCTGATGAATTAAAACCAAGGGGTTTTTCGCGCATGAATTTCATTTGTTTGAGCACAACGAGCGTTCCCGTGATCAGGATGATCGTAATGGCAAACTGTGCCACAACCAGGACCTTACGCAGGGCACCACCTCCGGCATTGCCAACATTTACTTTGTTTTTGATAGCCAGGGCCGGGCTAAAGCCAGACATGACCATTGCCGGATAAAATCCTGCCAGGAAACCTACAAAAAGTACCATGCAGAGCATAAAAACCAGGATGACGGGTTGTTGTATCAGGCTGAAGGACAGCCGCTCCCGGAATAACCCGGCAAGGCTTGGCAAAGCGGCCTCGGTGATAGCACAGGCAACTACCAGCGCAAAAACGGTAAGCGTAATGGTCTCTGTTAAAAACTGAACCATCAGCTGCTTCCGCCTGCTGCCCATTACCTTCCTTACCCCTACCTCCTTGGAGCGGCTTATCGCCTGTGCCGTAGCCAGGTTAATAAAGTTGATACAGGCGGTCAGCATCAGGAAAACGCCAATGATGGCCAGTCCCCAGATCTCTTTCATTCCCATGGTCTTATTTGCGGAGTTGCCGTAGCGGTCATCCCTGTGGACCTCAGCCAGGGGCTGAAAGGAATGACCTTCTTTTCCTACACCTTTTTCTACATAATATTTTTTGATAAACGCATTTTTGGGACCTTCCAGATCAGCCACATTCCCGCCATCCTTCAGCAGTATATAACATTCAGAGGCATCGCTCACGCTGCCCCAGCTTTTCAAGTTCCGGTTTACAAATCCGGAATAGGCAATAGCAATCTGGATGGGGTTGCTGCTGTTCTCGGGGACATTTGCAAATACAGCGGTCACTTTCAGATCGGTTTTATTGTTGTAATTGATGGTCTGCCCTACTGCCTTATGCCAGTCGCCAAACAATTTAACCGCCATATCCTCACATAAGGCCACCGAGTTGGGTGCCACCAGGTCTTTCTGGGGGTCTCCCTGCAACCAATGGTAGTCAAAGATCTTAAAGAACTGGGGTTCCACATAAAATGTCCTTTCATCGGTTTTGAGCCTCACGTTTCCGGAGTGGTCTTTCACGGTGATCACCCCACGCCCGCGCTGTATTGCAGCAACCTCGTCCAGCATGGCAAAATCGTTCCGCATTGCGGGTACCAAAGGCATAGGAACGCCGCCTGAAAATTCTTCGGTTTCGGCGTATTTCCAGCTGGAAACAACGCGGTAGATCCTGTCCTTATTGGCAAACTGCTGGTCATAGCTCAGCTGGTACCTGATGAAGATAAAGATCAGGATACAGCTTGCCATACCTATAGAGAGGCCGGCGATGTTGATGAGTGTGTATCCCTTGTTCCTCCAAAGGCTCCTCAATGCAATTTTAAGATTAAGTTTAAACATATATGTCAGTTTAAATAAGACTCTGTTTTAATATATCACCGGGTGGCACCTTAAATCCTCCCTATCCCAACGCACACCAACTTCTCTTGATCTGACCTGAATGCGCCCCGGCCCTGATCAATGAAGTTAATGTACGCGGTTAATTAATAGAAACATCCCTATAACTATCAATCATACACCCCGTTATGCCGGCAGATCCCCTAAAAATCTGCAACGGCATTCTCCGTGATGTATCTCTTTATTCATATTTCAAAGCATCTACCGGATTGGACGTAGCTGTTTTATAAGCCTGGTACCCCACTGTCAGCAATGCAATAAGTAGCGTTCCTGATGCCGCAATTAAAATGATCCACCAGGATATAGTAGTATGGAACTCGAATTTCTGCAGCCAGATCCCCATGAAATAATAAGCGAAAGGAACAGCAATGATGATGGCAACAACGATCATTTTCAGAAAAGAAAGGGACAATAACTGCATCAGGCTGTACACCGAAGCACCAAGTACTTTTCTGACACCAAATTCTTTGGTGCGCTGTTCTGCGCTGTAAACTGCCAGGCCAAATAACCCAAGGCAGGAAATAAATATTGCAAGTCCGCCAAACAGGTTGGATAAAATACCAAGCGTAACCTCCTGCTGAAGCAGGGCGGCATAGGTAGCACTTACAAAGGTGAGCTCTACAGGATAGGCAGGATTAAGTTCCTTGCTGATCTTTTCAATGGCCTCCGTATTTTCCTTTAAGCTGTGCTCAGGGTTCAGGCGCATGGTAATTGCGCCTTTATTCCTGTCATTCATGGTAACGATCAGGGGATTATTGGATTTATAGGGTGAATCAAATACGTAATCATCAAAAACGCCAATGATCGTTAACTTTTCCCCAAACAGATCGATCACCTGTCCCAGGGGATGAGCTAAGGCCATTGTTTTCACTGTAGCAGAACTGACCAGCACAGCGGCGGTATCAGAAGCATATTTTTCTGAAAAATCCCTTCCCTGCACTACCTTTAACCCGGTTGTTTTGATAAAATCAACTGTACTCAATACCTTATTGAACTGGATATTGTTATCGGCCATCATACCGGGCCATTTAATTCCGCTGATGTTATTATTGTGGTGCACTAAACCGGAATATGAATGATACATACTGGTTACGGCACCGCTTTTCAGCAGCCGGGCTTTCAGCACGTCATATTTAGTCAGCAATGCGCCTTCCTGCGGCATTTCTACCAGTGCATTCACATCCACACCAAGAGGACGGTTTTTGATGTATTGAATCTGTTTGTAGATCACCAGTGTGGAAATGATCAGCATGATCGTAAAGCAAAACTGGCTGATGATCAATACCTGTCTCAGACTGACGTCCCACATCTTCCTGCCCTGTGGTTTGCGCCTGAGTGTCTGTATAGGATGAAATGAAGACAAATAAAACGCAGGATAACTGCCTGCAACAAGGCCTGTGATGACTACCAGCCCCAATATCCCCAGCCAGCTGTAGGTATCGAAATAACTCATCTTCAAATTCATATGCAGCAGATTATTGAAGGCAGGGAGACATATTTCAACCATTGTAATCGCAATCACAATACTAATGACGGTCAGCACCATAGATTCTATAAGGAACTGGATGATCAGCGAGGGCCTGCTTGCCCCCATCGTTTTTTTAATGCCCACTTCTTTGGCACGTTTTTCTGATTTGGCAGTAGCCATATTCATAAAGTTGATGCAGGCAATCAATAGGATACCTATAGCGAGGCCCATAAAAAGCCATACTCTTTCAATGTCACCTCCTGTACTCCTGCCGTTTTCAAACTTTCCATACAGGTGGATTTTATGCTGCGGAAAAAGGAAATGTGTTGCAAATTTTAACTGTTTATAGTTTTTGAGCAGTTTGCCCAGCTTTGCGTTAACCAGGTCAGGATTGGCGTCGGCATCCAGCAGCACACGTGTCAGATAACTGAAATTTCCCCAGTTCAGATCTTTAGCATCGGCATCCAGTTCTTCGTAAAAAGACCAGGGCATTAGGTAATCAAACTGGTCAGCGCTATTGGAAGGCTGGTCTCTTATAATTCCGGTAACCTTAAGATCAGTCCGGTCCTGATAACGTACAGACCTGTTCAGTACATCTGTTGTTCCAAACAGGGTTTTTGCCATGCCCTCGGTAAGAACCACGGAATGAGGATCATTCAAAGCTGTTCCGGAATTTCCATAAATGAACTGATAGTCATAGATCCTGAGGATATCAGGTTCGGCAAATCTGGATGTTTTTTTGAAACTGTTTTCGCCATTGGCAATCAGTCCGCGGCCTCCATAATCCATCCGGCCCACATATTTAACTTCGGGTATCTGCTGTTTGATCAATGGTGCAAGCGCTGTAGTTGTTCCGTCAAACGTCATGAATATCTTTCCGTTATCGTTGCTGATGTTGGTCATGGCCATATAGATGTTCGCTGAATTTTTAGACTGCTTATCAAAGTTCCATTCATAGGTTACATAGATCAGCAAGATCAGACATGCCGCAAGGCCAATAGCCAAACCGATCACGTTGATGAAAGAAGACACCTTATTTTTCCAAAGGTTGCGCAATGCGATTTTTAAATTGAGTGCAAACATTTTCAGGTCGTTTATGTGTCCATATTAAAGAAGGGGCTTCATATTTACAGCTAATAGTTTATTCTATCCCTCACGATAGTCTGTTCTTTATTCATATTTCAGGGCATCTACCGGATTCGCTTTCGCTACCTTGACAGACTGCAGGCTTACCGTTAAAATGGCAATGATCAGGGACAGGCCAAGTGCAATGGCAAAAGGCAGCACCGAGATAGAGACCCTGAAGCTATAGGCCGACAACCAGTGATTGATGATCACATAAGCAATGGGAAATGCGATCAGATCAGCAATAATAACCAGCTTAATAAACTCCTTATTAAGCAGCGTTACAATGTTCATATTACTTGCACCTAAAACCTTGCGGATACTGATCTCCTTTTTCCGCTGCTCTGCCATATACAGGGCCAGCCCCAGTAATCCCAGGCAGGAAATGAAAATGGCAAACCCACCAAACCAGTTGGCAACCGTTCCCAGCAGCTTTTCGTTCTGGAACTTCTGCTCAAATCTTTCATCCACAAATTTGGTCTCCACAGGGAAACCGGGGTTAAGGCCTTCTGTTACTGCTTTGATTTTATCTATAGATGAGCTGATGTTAGACGCGCCATTTAAACGTGCCACTACTACTCCCGCCTCGCTCATCTTGTTATACAAGATTAAAGGCGCCGTTTGGCTGTATGGATTCTCCATCACAAAATCTTTCATCACCCCAATGATCGTGACACGGCTGTCCCAGAACGTGAGAACCGATCCGAGAGGATGTTTCAGTCCCATGGTTCTGACTGCAGTTTCATTCACGATCACATTTGCTGTATCTGTATATTCAGGAGAAAAGTCCCTTCCGCTGATCAGAGCGGAACCCATGGTCTTTGGAAAATCGTATCCTGTGGCCCGATAGTTAAATAACACATCTTCTTTAGGATTTTTTCCCTGCCAGCTAACGCCAAATGTGTTATTTCCTCCCTCACTAATGCTCATGCTAAAGAAAGCGACATCAGTGACTGCACCAGACTTTAAAAGCTGGTCTTTCAGTAGTTTCATTCGCTGTTCATTCTTCCGCATTGGCCCCTGAAGAGATATTTCAACGAGATTATTTTTATTATACCCTATAGATTTTCCTTTGATATATTTCAGCTGCTGATAGATCACCGCTGTACAAATGATCAGGCAGGCTGCGAATACAAACTGGAAAACAACAAGCACCTGCCTGACAGACAGCGATGTATTCCCGGTCATTTTAAATCCTTTTAAAACCTGTAACGGTTCAAAGGACGAAAGATAAAAGGCCGGGTAACTTCCGGCAATACATCCTGTTAAAAGTGTGAGCCCGCTGAAAACAGCCCAAAACTTCCAGTCTTCATACTGAATTAACAGTTCTGTATGCAATAAGCCATTGAAATAAGGAAGGCTCATCTCTATTAAAACAAAAGCAACCACCATCCCCAGGATGGAAAGCAGAACCGATTCAAGCATGAACTGGCCCACCAGCGATTTCCTGGAAGAGCCGATCGCTTTCCGTACCCCCACTTCTTTTGCCCGTTTTTCGGAGCGTGCCGTAGAGAGGTTCATGAAATTCACACAGGCGATCAGCAGAATACAGAAAGCAAGCAGAAAAAAGATCCTGACCTGATCAATCTTGCCCCCCACTGATTTTCCGTTTTGATAGTTATTGTATAAATGCCATTTTGATAAAGGATGAAGGGAATAGTAACCCATTGCATCATTTTGATGTTTACGTAAAACATGGCTTGCCAACTCATTGGCTTTGCTAAAGTCCTGTCCTTTTTGCAGCTGCAGCAGCGTAAGGCAAAAATTGTTACCCCAGCCCGCTGTTTTGATGAAGGGCAGTTGTATTTCCCATAAGCTCCAGGGCAGCAGGTAGTCAAATAGTATA
>Ga0247734_1002141_pt1 | contig 13542 bp, 11 predicted proteins | sample UWRJL103311B2_FD_180933 | JGI IMG/M metagenome (GOLD analysis project Ga0247734, IMG submission 180933) | Plant litter microbial communities from Arlington Agricultural Research Station in Wisconsin, United States - UWRJ-L103-311B-2 | ecosystem: Environmental > Terrestrial > Plant litter >... | reverse complement strand
GCTCGCTCCGTTGACGTGCCATGGCGCTCTTAATGATGAACCTAAATGTGATGATCGTTATCTGGATGCCATATTTGATAATTTTGGCAGCAATGAGAACCAGATTGAATATTTAATGCATGATTTAACCGCCCCTGTCGAGGAGTGGTCTTTTAAGGCTGCAGCCTGCGGGATTGGATTGATGCAATGCAACTTTAAATTTTGGTCTTGGCTTCAGCCTCGTCCCCCTCATCAGGGGCAACGATCACCTCTCAACCCCAGAACTGCAAGGTGGCTTCATCCCCGCCCTGTATATCTTTTGTGCATAACGCTTGCTTCACGCCATCCACTTGCCAGTTCTACGCGTGTCGCAAGTATGCAATGGTTCACCCTTCTCTCTTTGCCTATACTTATCGTCGTCCTCTGGTTGTATACCGTAACCGTGGCGCATTCGCGTTTCCCCAAACTACGCAATAAACGGATATGTTTACTGATAGCGCATCCGGATGACGAGGCTATGTTTTTCGCGCCGACGGTGTTGGCATTGACGCAACCGAGTTTGGGAAACCATGTTAAGATTTTGTGTTTGAGCAGTGGTAAGTTGTGTTTCTGCGCGCGTGCAGAATAGTGGAATTGACGGATTCTAGGTGATGCGGATGGATTGGGAGAGACGAGGAAGAAGGAGTTGGTGAAGAGTGGTTTGGCATTGGGTTTACGGCAGGAAGATGATGTCTTTGTGGTGGAAAATCCGTAAGTTCCGTGCCTCAGATATTCCAATCAAGCACTGATTCTTGCACAGTGATTTCCCAGATAGCATGACATCGACTTGGGATAAGGTCAAAATCGCAAACCTCCTTTGCTCTGCCTTTGCCCCGAACCTCTCGAAACCCATGACCTCGAAAGGGCCTGATGCGCCTACAGCTACAATTGATGTCCTTATAACCTTTGATAAATTCGGTATCTCATCTCACCCAAACCATATCTCTCTATACCATGGTGCACGCCACTTTATAGCCTCTCTCATACACAACCGACCGGGATGGCAATGTCCCGTCGATCTTTATACCCTGACTACTACCAACGTCGCGCGCAAATATACCTCTATATTCGATGCATTAATATCTCTTGTCGCAATGGCATTCAGCACCAAGCAAATGGGCGACCATCCCAGTCCTCTACTCTTTCTAAGCGGAGCATCAGATCTAAGAACAGCACAAAAAGCGATGACCACAGCGCATATAAGTCAGATGAGATGGTTTCGGTGGGGTTGGATTGGACTAAGTAGGTACATGGTTGTGAATGATTTGAAATTGGAGAAGGCCGGATCCCTTTAATGGGCTGTTCTGGTCGGCTTTTTGATGGTTTTTGCACGAAACTCTGTTTATACATTATATGCATATACCTCCTGATCTCCCACCTAGTCGAGTGGTTGAGACTTGTAATTTACAATAATAGACTTTACACCTGGCTTTTTGAATGGTCTTTTCTTCGTTCATTTTGTATGGACTGGCATACGAGTAAATTAAGCTTGCTAATCTCTTTACGACTTTGGAGGTGTCACTAAAAGATAGCTTTGACTTCATCCCAGGAGTAGGTACTGAAATCTAAATCCTCGTGGTTCTCCTAATATAGCAGGAAAGTGCTAACCAGTAACTTAACCACCGTTCTCTTGACTGATTGGATTAACTTCTCCTAGTTACAGATGAAAGGGTCGTAAGCAGCCACAAAAGATCTAGATTGAGATAGATGCTTCACCTTGGCAGGTTTTCGCTTGGGAAATAAGCTATTTCTTTGAGCAAAATACTCGAAAAGAAAGTCAAGAAATTATTGATCAAAATTCCCACATCCAATCGAGCTGCTGGCTGGGTACTTCTAAGGTTACCCAATATTCCTCTTAACTACTAAATTGACCCTGTTCACTGGCATTTGTCCCATCCGTGCTTTATGTGAAGTGGGAGTTTATTCACCATCTGCCGGAATGTTTTATCAAAACACCATCGCTACTTGTGGATTTCCACCTAATTACATTTCGCAGGACTAATTGTGACTTCTTGGTTCCTTTTTGGCCCTTTAATCAGCAACCGTCTCCTTTTGTTTTCCTGGTAAACCATGGCCCAATCAAACAAATCTCTATGCGCATTTTGCAGAACCAAAGCGGCAAGTGCTTAACTTGGCAACCATTGAACACTCTAGCTGATCTTCTCACCTCTTTGGGGAGAGTGGTGACGTAGATTCCCGGCTTTCTGGCCAGCCGAATTGTTTAGTCGCAGTGATGGGGACCATTAAGCGTCCAGATCGGCGCGGGCATGCCCACAACCGAAAAGCCTATTCGGACGCCACCTCCACCTCCACCTCCAGATCAAACTAATATACTGTATACTGCAGCAGGCTTTCATCACCATCTACACTGTTTAGGCGTTGCAAAACACGGGAAGACGCGAAAAGGCGTGTAACGAAATGTAACAAGCATGATTCTTGATATCTCTACGCACAAGTACAAATAAAAGTTTCGAGTTCCGAGTCTTATTAAGCTCTAAAAATGTTGGGAATGGAGGAGAGGGAGGAGAGGAATCTCTGAATGCGTGCCGATAATGATCTGCCAGATTTAAGCTTACTGAGCTCAGTGCAACCCCAGATTCCCCAGGGCAAACCTCCCTGTCTTGCAATCCGAAAATTACTATCATGACTTAACGCAATAAGAAGTATGCCGGTTCATCTGGAAGTCCATGACTCGGGCATCACTTTCCACATTCTCACCACGTGTGCCACGCATTCGTACCTTGGCGGGCCGATCAGATAAACATCTCGTTGATGGCTTCCCTACTCAAAGTAGATGTTACTGCAGGGTGTGGTTTGAATGAGGAAATGGCGCTTCTTCAAGCTTTAAATTTCGCTGGAAGGAGCGTAGTTGACAGTCTGGGCCAAACGGAATTTCCCAGATGGGAGACGCTAGACGTTGCCGGAGATGCCATGGCCCGGGCAATGACTTATTATTTGAGCTAAATAGTTTTCAAATCATCGTCGTCATTTCATTATTTGGCATTGAGGAAATCATGGGACTTATCACACCACGGTGCCATAGCAGCAAGAGGTCTTACTTACTCCACAGTTTGTCAGAACAAAGTCCCAAGTATCGACGGGGATAGTTAGCACGGAACCATCTACATCCGAACCTGTCATTCATTATTGGCAGGAACCTCAACTCAGTAAGTACGAGATGCTGGGTAACAGTAATGCATTCTTGCCCCGGGACAACTAATTTACTTTCTTTATAAAACCTTCCCTGTCTCCGTTCTTGTTTTAAGTCTTTTCCTTTCATATCAAACAAACTAGATTTTCATCTTCAAAGTCTAAACACACACTCACGCTTCAACCTCACGTACACCAACCTACTTCCACCATCATGCATTTTTCTACCGCCGCCGCACTGGCATTGACTAGTGTTATTGGAACATCCGCTCTTCCACTTTCGTCCAGGCAAGAGACTACTGATATCGACCCAGTCATTCTTCAGTATGCCTTGACTGTACGTACCTACTACCTATTTATTCACTTACACTCCAACGGTCCGAGACTAAGACCAATATAGCTTGAGCACCTCGAGAATGCTTTTTACAAGAAGGCTCTCTCCATGTGGGACCTGAAGTCATTCACTGATGCTGGCTTCACCGAGAAACTCTACGATGAGCTCAAATATGTCACCCACGATGAGGAGTCTCATGTTACCTACCTCGAAGCTGGCTTAAAGGCTGCTGGTGCCGTTCCAGTTGCAGCATGTGAATACAACTTCCCCATGACTACCCCTAAAGAGTTTGTCATGCTCGCATCCGTTATCGAAGGTGTAGGTGTTTCCGCCTACCTTGGAGCCGCACCTCTCGTCACCTCAGGCGACTACCTCACAGCCGCCGGTTCAATTCTCGTCACGGAAGCTCTCCATCAATCCACCCTCCGTGGCGCCGCCGGGGAGATTCCAATGGCCAACGGCTTTGCCACCCCTCTTGGCTTCAACCCCGTCTACAGTATCGCCTCAGCATTCATTGTATCTTGCCCCGAGAGCAATGCTAAGCTCCCAGTCATGGCTCTTCCAGGTCTTACCATCGCTTCTGGTATGCCAGCTGCTCTTGATTCTGTTGTCAACCTCAAGCCGGCAATGGCTGTCACTGGCACTGTCTACGCTACCTTCTGCAGTGGTCTCATGTCCATTCCAGTCCCAGTCACCATGAATGGTGATTTCCTTACCGTCACCGTCCCAGCTGGAATTGAGGGTCAAGGATATATCTTCTTGACTTCTGACAATTCTGGAAAGGTCACCGATACAAATGTTGTTGCCGGGCCCGCCATTATTGAGGTTACACCTTCCTCCCCAACCTTCGACACTAGCATTATGTAAACACCTCGAGAAATTCCGAAGGACGTGAGCTGCTTGACTGATGTTAGTGAGTGAAACTAGATCATGATTGTATCTAGATAGGCATTGCTGGAGTTTTTTTTTGGAACGATATATGTATATAGCTTATTATTCTAATGTGTAATGAAATCATCAACACGATACTTTAAGGTTTTGAATTCTGTTCTACAAAAGTTATTTTGTTTTTATCACAGAAGTATTTGTGCCGCGACTTCACACCCCACTGCCCCCTTTCTCGTTTAGTTCGATTAAGCGAACAATCCGTCATCCACGAGCGTCATTGTAAGGACTGCAGAGATCTTCAATTCACTTCAGAAGTTATAAGACTTGATTGTCATTTCTTTTTAGGGTACCATACTTTCATAATTCATTAAAATATATAATGATTCGGACAGTTTTTCATATTAGTCTCCAACTGGTGACCGGGTTAGTATAACTTACATCGAAACTCAACTACTAGTTACAAGGCGTTCAGCACTATCAATGTGTCAGTTGTATATGGCCCATTGATCTCTAATACGTACCAAAATCTTTCTTGATAGCACTTATTGTTCGTCAATAAGCCACAAGCCAGATATTATTTTTCACTTGCAAAGAAGCTACCAAGATTGAGAAGACTGGGAGAACTGTAGGGCAATATCTGGTGAAAGGGTGTTAGAAGAATGCAATACTTAAAAAGAAATAATAATTCATAATAGTAAATCCTTCTTTCCCATCACTGAAAGTTTCCAATATACTCTTGCTGTGGCCCGTCCGTTGCACTCGTGTTGGGGCGCCAGCTAATATTTTGCTTTTCAATGTCTTTTAATTAAAATGGGAAAGCCTGGAGAAGGATGGTGTGGTACTGTACTGTATCGTATCATATCTACTGAAGTTTACATATTTCAAAATATGCCTACAGCAGGTCTATTTGATCACAATCGAGGTTTGGAATGCCTTAAGTCATCACGTGATCACATATGTGAAATCTGTTCAGTGCCATTCCCCCCTGGATTTCTCGCGTAAGAAGGCCATGACTCAGGGGGCAAACTCCATCTCGGATTCAATCCGATCTCATATTCGTTTTCAGTCCCCCGCCCCCTTCCCAAAGTCTATTCTCAGGGCTTCGGGATGACTCTTAGCGTCTCAGCCTCGTAGACCCCTCGCTATCACAAGGCTACCTCTTCCCATCGAATTTTGTAGATTCATACCTACAACGTGTCCCAATTTCCCGTAACAACTTTTCGTGTTTCTATAAAATCTCGGTTCTTCCCCCTCCTATTGAAGAGAATCATGAATTGCGGTCCTGTATAGGGTCATTGAAGGGGACAATGAATCGACGTCATGTTGTAGTTTTCTCAGGCGGGAGCGCGGCAAACAATCTAGTGGATGTTTTTGGGAAGGTTGCTGAGGATGAGGGCTGTTCGTTAAGTTAGTATGTAACAATTGCAGAAATTTGTTTTTAAGAGTATATGCTGATGTGTGACAGTATCATACCCATCAGTGACAATGGCGGCTCATCCAGTGAACTTATTCGTGTGTTCGGGGGTCCTGGGATTGGTGATGTGAGAAGTGAGTGTTTATTTCTTGTGCTTCCTTTTTTGTTTTGGAAGATTTTTCATCTAGTTTTTTTGTTTTGTTTGTTGCATTTTTCATCTCTTTTGGGTTGACGGAGCACTACTTTGCGATTGTGGAAGATGGAAGACGGTGAATATCTTTATAGTCTTGTTTAGCTCAAGTATAGTTGGAAAATGACCTAACGAATTAACAGGCCGACTCGTGCGTCTTATACCAGAAGATCCAACGTCACCTGAGAAAACAGCTATCAAAACATTCTTCAACCACCGACTAGAGTAAGATTCTCCTCCATGAGAAGCCTGGAATCAGTAAAGTGGATTTCACCGTTTTATTTCAACATGATTGGACTTCTAGGTTCATCATTTCTTTAACGCTCTCAAAATCAATGTTCATATACTGACATGGTCTTCTAGTTCGTCCCCCACAACCGCACGTCTAGAATGGCTCTCAATAGTTGAAGCCACCTCCCCCCTCTGGACCTCCATAACCCCTTCTAAACGCGAACTCATCCGTTCCTTTCTCTCAACCCTCCATTACGAAATCATCAAACGCACCCGACCTTCCTCGACCTTCAATTTTCAATCCGCTTCCGTTGGTAATCTCTTCTTAACTGGCGCTCGCCTCTTCACCGGGTCTTTTGAGTCTGCTATTTATCTACTTGCCGCGATTACAGGAGTGAGTGGTAAGACAGATGTGATACCGGCAATTAATTCAAATTTTGCGAACCATATTAGTGCAGGACTTGAAGATGGAACAGTTATTACCGGACAGAATAGTATTTCTCACCCTTCGGTTCCATCCTCTACTTCCCCACCCACAACCTCAAATCCCAACCCAGACCCAACTCCAAATTCCACCACGGATCAAGCCGAAAGTCCGCTCAGTCAAGGAAGGAGATTCTCACTGGAACTCTCCCTCCACGACAAGGTCGAAGATGCAAATCTTCCCGGCTCGCTTCCAACATTACGCAAGCAATACATAACTTTTGCCAAAGAACATACCGAAGACCTACCCACTCGCATCTCTCGAATCTGGTATATCAACCCTTATGGGCAAGAAATTCGGCCGTCGCCAAATACCGCCGTCCTCGACAGTTTAAACAAGGCAAGCTGCGTTGTATATAGTATTGGGAGTCTGTATACTAGCATAATACCCTGCCTCGTCCTACGAGATGTCGGCGCTGCTATTGCCTGCCCATTGATCAAATATAAGATCCTGATTTTGAACGGGAGTCTCGATCGCGAGACGAGGAGTGTGAAGGGGGGCGATTTCACAGCAACTGACTTCGTGCAAGCAATCGCTGACGCTTGTAATGGATCTAAAGGGAAGAAGGGTGAAATAAGGGATTATATCACCCACATAATCCATCTCCACGGCGACGGCACACCCAGAGTCGACAAAGAAAAAATGGCAAAATTGGGCATCGAATGCGTTCGAATCTATGGAAGAAGAGTAGGGGATGGTATGATCTATGACAGTGGTGCGTTGACTGGGGCGTTGGAGGCAATTTTGGGCAGTCCGAGGAGGAATACTGGGAATGGGTTAGGCAAGGGAAAGGGGGAGAAGAGTAGAAGGAATACTGTTGATGATTTTGGAGGGATGATAGGAAGGACGATGGGTGGGCATGATTGAATTCTAGATCAATACATAGACGGTTTTATGGTTGGTTGGGGATTTAGTAGTAAATTTCCATTGGTGTATTTTCAAATTCTGATATTCGCCAGAGACTTATGGCTTGAATGCAAATGCAGCCTACGCTCGAATTTCTTATATGTTTATTGACGGGTGAAGACGCGTGTTGTGGAAACGATATCAACAGATTCCATGTAACTTTCTCGTACATCTAATCATTTGCGCCATTGAACCCGATGACAGATACCATGAACTCGGAACTCCTGGTACTTTAGTACTATAAAGTCCAATGTCGACTTCAGAAAATGACAAAGTAGAAACAAATCAGGATCTGCATACTCACTATATTTTAGGGCAATGCTCCAAGTGTGATACCCTCCTAGCCTAAGACCTAAGTATTTTACATGGTATACCAACGCCAACGCCATGCAACCCAGTCCGTATAATCCCTCCAAGTCCGTCCTGTCGTCTATGTATAACCGTCAATCCGTTCTCACCGGTTGCTTTCCCTTCTTGTTTGCCGTCATCAACTTCATCTCCAACGCGAACATCCCATTCTTAGGGCGCTTCTGATTAGGTTTAGGCATTACAATAACTGTTCGGCATACTGGGCATGCCTTCTTCCCATTTCCAGCATAAAGGGCTTGATGTAGACACTCGGAGCAGAAGAGATGACCTAAGTATGTTAGCAGCGTTCCAGTATTACGTTGCTGGAGACGCTCTTACCACAATGTGTGACCGTCAAGTCTGTAGGATTATCCATGCAGATGATGCACTGGAAATCCGCAAGCTTGACAGGTCGTGTTGCCTCATCCAGATTTTGTTGTTTGATTGCCTCCGCCTGCTGCTTGGCCTGGAAATCCTTGTACTGCGTACCATCATCGAAATCACTTAAATCAATAACGTTTGTATCCTCATCCTTCGGTTTGGAGTATTTTGGCTCCTTGCTGACAAGCCGCGAGAGTTTAGTTGGCCGTCCTTCACTGGTACTCCCTGAGCCCCTCTCCTTTCGCTTTCGCTCTCTAGTTTCTGGTGGCATTTCTGCTGGAGGTGACCCTGTCAAGTCTACAACGCTCGATCGCCTTGTCGTTTGCCCCGATGCTGCAGCTCTGGAGGATTGTGGTGTTGCAGATGGCCGTGGTGGCGTGAAGCCAAAATACTCCGCAAAGGGGTCTGAATCTGCAAGTCGAAATGGATTTTGGCCTATCTGTGGTCGTTCGTTGGCGGGAGCGGATCTTGGAATATTGTTTGCTTGTTGGTTACTGGGCGGCAGACGTGGAGTTGAGCCTGGTGGTTGAGGAGGAAAAGGTGCTGGGGACTCTAGGTCACGGAGGGGCGATTCGAAATTGAATACTTCTGGAACCCACGCGTCGTTGAAGTCAAAGTTATTTCCAAAAAGGTCATCAGATAGCGAGCCATTGTCTACATATTCGTTATCGTAAGGCTGCGGAGAGCCGAATGAGTTGTTGTCATTGTCGGTTTCATGGGAAGGCGACTCCTCATCCTGGATTGAATAAGGCGAAGAGGGAGGAAGGCTTGGGTGTGATTGTTGTGACATCTCATCATTTGAAATGTATAACAAACAAACGTGAGACGCAGATTGAGTGAAGTGTGCTATTGGAAGAAATAGATGGTTGTTAGATACATGTATATATGAGCAACTGCATGGTCCCTCCTGGGAGGTTGTAGAAGGAGGTTCCTTCCCATAGTGGTGTGCCCTCACTTTTGGTGTGTTAGAATCTTCGGGGTTAAGCAACCTCATCCCAGCCGCCCGCTTTCGGCCCGCTTATGAATGTCTTATCGATTAGGGTCGGGTTCTTCAGGGGCAAATCCAATAGCCAATCTAGCGGCTGAAAATAGACGACGCGTTTGTAGAGTGGAGATAGCATCACGCAGAAACAGATTCGGCAAGAGTCACCTTGAGTAGTTCCAAACAATCAATTAATAATGCTCTAGCTATCGACTGTAGCATATATTATGCTTCCAACAATACGTGCTGGTCGTTCGAGCAGACCTATCGCCAGCTTTGTGCGCTTGGCAAAGCATCGAGCGCATCGCTGCCAGCCGACTAGAACAAGCCCGAAGCAATGGCGATTATATGCAACCAACGTTGCCGTGAAGGGGAAAATTCCTGCAGAGGTTGATGGAGCGCTTTCAGGTATGTGAATCGTGACGACGGATGATGCGTAAAGCAAGCATTAATAGATCCAGGAACAAATGAAGCTCGCTTCAACGAAATAGGGGTCCAACAACTCAGTAGCCATATCTTTTCTCAGCTATTCAAGGAAGGCTCTACTCCAGCTCCCCAGGAACTCGTAGAGTTATCGAAAGACCATCTACGGCGGCACGAATTACTAGGAAAGAATAACGATAACACCCCTCCGATTTCCTTCGACCTTCCCGAACTACAAGGCAGCACACTAGATGAACATTTCCACAAACTCGGCGTCGATGCATCAGAACCGTATCTCTCACTCGCGAATCAGTTTGTTCGGGCCAATGCTCCCCCGAAACCACGAAAATGGGTTCGCAAAAGTGGATGGACAAAGTATTATACTGATGGCAGGACGGAGGCTGTGGATGCGCCAAACGAGGAAATGTTGTGCTTCGATACCGAGGTGATGTGGAAAGAAAGCTCATTTGCTGTCATGGCATGCGCAGTTAGTCCTACAAACTGGTACGCTTGGTTATCACCGTGGGTTCTAGGGGAAACAGAGAATGATAGGCATTTGATACCTCTGGGTGATCCAACCAAGTCAAGGGTTATCGTTGGGCACAATATTGGATACGATCGGGCTAGGATTTCTGAAGAGTATGATATCACCCAGTCCAAAAACAACTTTCTTGACACAATGTCATTGCATGTTGCTGTAAATGGAATGTGCTCCCGACAACGGCCGACCTGGATGAAACACAAAAAAAACAGGGAATTGCGCGATAAGATTGCGGGCGAGACGGACAACGTAGAACTGGCTACACTCCTTGGCAATAAGTCCTTAACTGATGAAGAAGAGGAGTTGTGGATTGGAAGAAGTTCTATCAATTCATTACGGGATGTTGCAAAATTTCACCTGGATGTTACAATTGACAAGGCACAAAGGGAGTACTTTGGAGAATTAGACCGGGTTGGAGTTGTAGAGAAGCTGGATGAGCTCTTGGACTACTGTGCAGCAGATGTGGTTGTCACACATCGTGTTTTCAAGATAGTGTTCCCAAACTTCCTAGAAACATGTCCCCATCCAGTCAGTTTTGCGGCTTTGCGACACCTGTCTTCTGTCATTCTACCAGTCGACAAATCATGGGAATCATATATTGCAAATGCAGAAGCAACATATCGACGATTATCAGATGCTGTCCAAGAACGGCTAGTAACTCTTACAGATCAAGCGTTGGAAATCAAAGCAGATTCTCAGAAATGGAGCAGCGACCCATGGCTTAGCCAACTGGACTGGTCTGGACAGGAAATCAAAATGGTGAAAGGAAAGAAGAAGAACGATCTCCCACGACCAGCTGCGAGACAAAAGATGCCAGGGAGTCCGCAGTGGTACAAGGATCTATTTGCGAAAAATGATGGCCCTATAGGACTCTCGGTTCGCACCCGTATAGCTCCATTGCTTCTTCGCCTGTGTTGGGATGGCTATCCTCTAGTCTGGTCCAACAAATACGGATGGACTTTCAAAGTACCCCTCGACAAAGGAGACGAATATCGAGTAGCTAAGGGCATGCAACAATGCACTGCTTTTGACGAGACCGATATGACCTTGCAAGATGACAGAAGTGGGTTATACTTCAAATTACCCCACAAAGATGGCCCAGCAGCTCGTTGCGCGAATCCAATGGCGAAAGGTTATTTGTCGTACTTTGAGAGAGGGATTCTGTCTTCTGAATTTGCTTATGCAAAGGAGGCTTTAGAAATGAACGCCTCATGCTCTTACTGGATCAGTGCTAGAGATAGAATCATGTCACAAATGGTTGTCTACGAGAGTGACGGTGCTAAGGGACCCCTTGAGGAAAAGGTTGAAATTGGGGAGGTGGAGACTGGTTATATTCTACCACAGGTAATACCAATGGGCACAGTGACAAGAAGAGCTGTTGAAAACACATGGCTCACTGCTAGCAATGCTAAGGCAAATCGGGTCGGCTCTGAGCTGAAGTCTATAGTGAAAGCCCCTCCGGGATACTGTTTTGTGGGTGCCGATGTTGACTCTGAAGAGCTATGGATTGCTAGTCTCGTTGGTGACGCTCAATTCAAACTGCACGGAGGAAATGCAGTAGGCTTCATGACACTGGAGGGGACTAAAGCTGCTGGGACAGATCTTCATTCTCGTACAGCCGGCATTTTAGGGATCACAAGAAACGACGCCAAAGTTTTTAATTATGGACGTATCTATGGAGCTGGTCTCAAGTTTGCGTCTACCTTACTTCGGCAATTTAATCCAGGATTATCTGAGTCTGAGACAACCAAAACCTCTGGGAACCTTTACAAAGCCACCAAAGGGCTAAAGACTAATAGGAAAGCGCTCCATAAAACTCCATTTTGGCGGGGTGGCACTGAGAGTTTTGTATTTAATAAACTCGAGGAGTTTGCTGAACAAGAGCGGCCGCGTACCCCGGTACTAGGAGCAGGAATCACGGAAGCTCTGATGGCCCGATTTGTTAGTAGAGGTGGCTTCATGACTTCCCGCATCAATTGGGCTATTCAATCTTCGGGCGTCGACTATCTGCACCTACTTATCGTATCCATGAATTATATAATTGAACGATACAACATCAACGCCCGTCTCGCGATCACAGTACATGACGAGATCCGATATCTTGTCAAAGAAGAAGACAAATACCGAGCAGCTATGGCACTCCAGATATCCAACTTATGGACTAGAGCAATGTTTTCACAGCAAATGGGTATCGACGACGTCCCACAATCCTGCGCCTACTTTTCAGCCGTTGACATTGACCACGTGCTTCGCAAGGAAGTAGACATGGATTGCATAACACCCTCACATCTCACCAAGATTCCACATGGAGAGTCCCTCGATATAACCGCTCTCCTCTCTAATCCCTCTTCCTCTCTCGGCCTCCCAATAAACACCAAAAATCTCTCCACAATACCTTACATTCACCGCATTCCTGTTATGGAATCCCTCCAAAAAGGCATTTCTGATTTAATATTCATGAAAGCTCAAATTACTGCTGATGATACTGAGCTCCGCGAGATTATCAAGGAGCAGAAGCAGAAGGTGGAGAAAGAGAGCGGATGGACAAGTCCGGCCAGAGCGAAGAAGGGCAGGAAGGTATTGCCATATAGTGCAAGTGCTGAATTAATGGAGGAGCCGATGCAAGTTTCGCATGTTCCGTGGGACGATCATTTCCACAAAACCAGCTCGGAAGGCTACAAAGCTAAGCCTTGGGAGTGGCAACGGCCTGCTTCGAGGGGAGCTGGGACGGGATCGGCTGCCAGTCGATGGTAGGTTGTTTTGATGCATGCTTCCTTTCTCTGTGTATTTCATTTGTAATTTGGGAAACTTTAAAAGAGGTTGGGAATCATGGTGTATGATGGTGTTGTGTTCGTTTGTATACTTTAAGGGACGGTTGTATTATAGGTGTATATTGGACTCAGGTTATGCATGGGATCGGCGCCAGCAATAGCGACGTGTTTGTTAGTATAGCTCAGTACTATAGCGAATAAATAATGTATCAAAGGTCTCGTAGATTTCACTTTTGATCAATATTCAACTCAGCCGATTACCCCTCGTTGTTTCAGCGTCGAGGAGGAGTCGCTGTCAAGTGACGAGAAATGAGGCAAGGAAGAGAGCCATATTAGATGCAGAATAGCCTCAAAGGGAAAAGAGTACACTTAGTGGCGTGATGAACATTATTTTAATGCTAAAGAGACAAAAAGCTCGGCTTCTGGTGAATAGATTGGGGATCTAGAGGGACCAGTTCAATATGCACAATAGAGTAATGAC
>Ga0247734_1002140_pt1 | contig 13546 bp, 13 predicted proteins | sample UWRJL103311B2_FD_180933 | JGI IMG/M metagenome (GOLD analysis project Ga0247734, IMG submission 180933) | Plant litter microbial communities from Arlington Agricultural Research Station in Wisconsin, United States - UWRJ-L103-311B-2 | ecosystem: Environmental > Terrestrial > Plant litter >... | reverse complement strand
CAATCACACCCTATATACGACGGGCACCTATCTCCTTGGATCCTGCTTATTGCTCCTGTATAACCGGCTTTTTAACGGCCCTATTCATTATAATCTTTCAGCGTAATCCAGCAAGGTATCGGCGGCTAAAACTGATGACGCCGGATTTTGACCCGTGATCAGCAAACCGTCCCGTGTTACAAATGGCAGCCAGTCTTCGCCTTTTTGAAATTGCGCGCCATGTTCAGAAAGCATGTCCTGCAGCAGAAACGGCACAACATGGGTCAGTTGCGCAGCCGCTTCCTCTGTATTGGTAAAAGCGCTCACTCTTTTTCCTTTAATCAGCCACTGCCCGTCTGGCGTGGTCACGTTTTTTAATGCAACCGGGGCATGGCAAACCAGGGTGACAGGTTTTCCGCTATTGTAAAAGGCTTCAATTAATCTGATAGAATCAGGGTCATCCGGAAGGTCCCACATAGGTCCATGTCCTCCGGGATAAAAAATGGCGTCAAAATCGCTTTCAGACACACTACTTAGCAATACAGTATTGCGTAATTTTTCCTGTGCCTCCGGATCGCTATAATAACGTCGGGTGGCCTCCGTCTTAAATTCCGGAGAATCGCTTTTGGGATCAATTGGTGTCTCACCACCTTTTGGTGACGCGACGACGATTTCCTTTCCGAGGTCATGAAATTTGTAATAAGGCGCAGCGAACTCTTCGATCCATAGTCCGGTCTTTATGCCAGTGTTGCCTAACTCGTCATGAGAAGTGACAACAAACAGAATTTTGTTGATTTCCATATTGATATAGTTTTTATTTAAAGCGTTATTCCAGGATAAATTTTTAAAATGTTGATATCAAGAGAATGAAGTTGCTCAGGAACCTGGTGGAAAATCACTGCGGATGGTAGTTGCCTTCCATTCCTCTATTTCTGCCGTCATGTTTTCTATTTTTGAAGAAGCACGTTTGTAAGCGTCCTGGCCAAGAAAAAGATGCAATGGCGGCGCCTCACTTTCCGCCAGCTCAATAACTATATCTGATGCCCTCACAGGATCACCCGCTTGTCGGCCATCCGTTGCCAGGTATCGTTCCTGAGTTTGTTTAACCGCCTTATAACCGTCAATTTTGCTTTCGGCATAAACCAGTGAATCCCTGCTTAGAAATCCTGTCCGGAAGCCGGATGGTTCCAAAACCGTCACCCTGATACCAAATTCCTTCACATCCAGCGACAGCACTTCAGAAAATGCTGCGACGGCAGCTTTGCTGGCGGAATAAATTGACCAGTCAGGTGCACCTGTAAATCCAGCGGCCGAACCCATATTAATAATATAGCCTTCCTCCTGATTGCGCATTACCGGAAGTACCTGCCTTACCACTTCCATTGTGGCCTGCACATTAATTTTTAAAATACGCTGTATATCTTCGTAAGTGGATTCTTCAACGGTCCCGGCCATACCATAACCTGCATTGTTAAAAACGACATCGATCCGGCCAAAGTTTTCCATCGTTTCCTTTACCGACTGCGCGATTGCAACAGGACTGGTTAAATCTACCTGCATTGGTAAAAATATAACGGTGTTTGTGCTTCCAATAGCTGTTTGCAGAGCACCAGCATTACGTGAAGTTGCAGCTACGCGATAACCCCTGGCCAAAAGTTTTTTGACCAGAATGAGCCCCCATCCCTGCGAGGCCCCGGTGACATACCAAACTTTTGCATCTTTCATTATCATAACAATTTGTGGGCAAGTTGCCCGTGGTGATTTGTTTATTATCTGATAAAGGTTTTGTAGTACAGCTATTAAATTACCAATGTAGTGAGCGACTGGTCCATTGTATTCATGCTAGTCATTTTATGTTTTCCATGATTTTTCAATTAAAGGTCGAGGTCAACGGGGCTAACCGGAACAGAACAACACAACAGCACGTTTCCTCCCATTGGGGGATCAAGAGGTTCTGGGTTATAAACAACCTTTCCGTCAATCATTGCCGTTTCACAATTATGGCAAACACCCATGCGGCATGACCAATGCACCGGCACATCGCAAGCTTCTGCTGCTTCCAGTAAATTTCCAAACCGGGGATGCCAGCGAAAAGCAATTTTGCTTCTGCTGAAAGTCACAAGAGGACCTTCCCCATTATTTTCCAAAGGCAAATGGGGTGTTATTTTACCACTGCCAACAGTAGCAGGAGTATCACCAAAAAGTTCAGTTTTTATTTGGTCGGGCGCCATTCCCAGGTTACTGAGCGCAGCCGCAGTACTTTCCATATAAGCTGTTGGCCCACAGAGGTAACAGTCGCTTCCTGCAGGCAGGTCCAGCTTCTGCAATAGCTGCATGTCCAGATGGCCCGGCCGGTCGAAGTCTACCCCCTGGTTTTCGGTAAGACTGGGGCGACTATAGATCAGCATTCTATGAAACGCCGTCAGTTGCTCTCCAAGCATCGCTACTTCATCTCGGAAGGCCTCAAATAACCTGTTGCGACAAGAATGAACCCACCAAAGCTCGCGTTCAGGGCTGTTCCTTGCAACCTCGTACAGGAAAGCCAATAAAGGGGTAATACCTACACCAGCGCTCAGCAACACCAGCGGTCTGGTACTTTTTGACAAGGTGAAATTTCCGCGCGGGGCGCTGATTCCCAATACATCACCTTTACGCAGCTGACCGTGCATATAGATGCTGGCCGGGCCATTGTGCTCCAGTTTAACCGCTATTCGTAACGTTGCTGCATCCGGTGGTCCGCAAAGAGAGAACAGACGTATCAGCGGGAGGCCATCCACAGCTGGGTAAATGCGGACTGCAACGTGCTGGCCTGGCAAAAATTCAGGGACAGGTGTTCCATCGCGGGGACGGAGCTCGAAAGACCGGATGCCCTCACATTCAAGTCGGGTATTTTGTACGATAAATAAACGGAAGCCTGTCCAGGCCGGACTATTATTTTCCGGTCCGTTTTGAGCGGCCTCCAGTAAGCTACGGAAAGATCCTTTCCAGCCCTGGCTTAAGGCGGGAATCTTTAATGCTCTTTGCAATTTGCCTTCAGGGTGGTCTTTAAGGTACAGCAAACCATCAATCTCGGCGACACTCATCTGCTCCTCCCCGCTCTTAATCTTTTCGATCGTATCCCCCGCAGTTACGTAACCTTCCTGGATTACCCGTAAATAAAATCCCGGACGTTTATGGGATACCAGCAAAGCCGGCATTTCCGGGACGCCGGTGCTGATGCCTACACGCCAGCAGGTTACGCGGGGCTGGGTGACCTCAAAAATGGCTGACCCAATGCTGAAACGGTCGCCAATACACACTTCGTGATCGGGCATTTCCGTCACCGTCAGGTTTTCTCCAAATTGTCCATAAATCAAATCGGGGCGTTCCAGTATATCCCGCCAATATTGGTAGGCTTCGGCCTGATAAACCATCACTGCGCGATGTTCCCCGCCATGTCCGACGAGGTCTGCCTGGGCATCTCCTTCCAGATTGATTTTTTTTACATGCACAGGCCCCTCGACCGGCGTTTTGTAAACAGAGGTCCTAACCAGTTGTCCCCGCCACGGGATTTCCCTTGGCAGGCCTACATTGACTGAGATTACATTCATATCAATATGTACTTTATACGGCTACCCGTAATGTATCTAAAAACCTTTGTTTCCGGTCATAAAAATCTGCCAGCGGTTTAAAGCCCGCAGCGGCTGCAAGTGATCTGATACCTTCAAGCGTGTATTTTTGAGAGATCTCCATATCAATTACCTCGTCTTTGTGAAAGGTGATCACATGGGCTCTTATTTTCACCACCTGTTCCCTTGTACTGATCAGGTAGCTTATGGGTTTTTGGTAATTGTTGTTGCATTTTCCACCTGGGGAAATAGAATTTCGGTATCATTCATATTCGTTTATTTTGATACATTTTGCCTTCATTATTCTATTTTCATGCCATTACCAAAAGGCTGTCTATCTGGCAATTGATACTGGTTGCCGTTGCAAAACGTCTTGAAATATCACCAATTAGGGAAACCGGCCGTGAGATTTCGTGGCCGGTTTTATAACCTGCATCCTATTTTCCTCAGGCCATGAAACCCGGTTCACCGGTGGTCACCACCTGATTGAATTTTCGCCTGATTTTAATGTGGTTAATTTCCTCAAAAGCCGCTTCAGCCAAGGGAGAGATGTCGAAATTTTCATGTGCGCGGGCAGCAGTTTTAGGTGTAGTAAGCAAAGATGTGCCACGCTGAACCGCCCATGCTAAAAGCACCTGCGCAGGGGTTTTTCCAACCTGCAAGGCCACTTTTACTACATATGGATCGTCAATTATCCCTGGTTTTATTCCATGACCCAATGGTGCGAATGCTAAAAACGTGATACCTTTCTCTTTACAGAAGGCCAGCAACTCAGTTTCTGGAAGGTATGGGTGTGACTCCACCTGAACTACGGAAGGTTTAATCCTGGCAGACTCATAAAGTGGTTTCAGTTGGTCCAGGCTGATGTCAGACAATCCAATAGCCCTGCATTTCCCGCTATCAACAAGTGATTCCATTGCGGACCAGGTTTCTTCGAGTGTTACACCCGGGTCGTAAATCACACGACCTTTATCATCTCTAGGATCCTGCTCTTCCCCGGGCTGAAATGCAAAGGGCGTATGTATGAGGTAGAGGTCCAGATAGTCGACCTGCAACCTTTTCAAACTTTCCTCAAATGCAGGTGCAACGCGCTCTGGCCTGTGATTGGTATTCCATAATTTAGTAGTAACGTAAATTTCTTCACGTTTAATTCCCAGGGTTGCAATCCCCGTTGCCAAAGCCTGGCCAACTTCTGTTTCGTTCCGGTATCGCTCTGCACAATCGAAATGACGAAACCCAGCTTTAAGTGCGTCAAGCGTTGCACTTATTGTTAAGGCCGGATCAGGAATCAGCGTCCCAAAGCCAAGTGAAGGCATACCAATGCCGTTATTTGTTGTATTCATTTTATAATTGTTTATTAAATTTCCTTTGATAGTTTTCCATCAGCCACCATTGAAATACAAATTTAGGAGCTTACTTTCTTTATGCTTATTCTTAAGTTGCCAAAGATTTGATGATTCCGGTCAGGACAAGTTTGGTAGATTAAATCAATGCCATCACCACTACTGACGGATCTTATTACGACAAACCTCATCGTTATTTTGCGGTATTAAATCAGGGCTGATGTCTGGATGGGATGGACACCATTCAGGACGGAGTAGCAGGTTTTATAAGACCTAGCACCTTGCTGGTTTTACACCGTACAAATTAAGCTTTCAAACGCTGCAAGCATTCTTAATTTCGGCTATGGCCTGACAACCGCCGTAGCACGCCGCGACGGTCGGGTTTTGGTGACGCTGTGAAAGGCGTTACTGAATGACGACAAACTCTGGTAGCCGCATAAATAAGCCACCTCTGTGAGGGAGTGTTCATTCGCTGCAATCAGTTCAAATGCCCTGGCCATCCTTAGCAGTTTAAGATATTGTAGAAAAGACAGTTTCAAGACTGACTGGAAAAACCTGGATAGGCTTCTTTCACTGAGTCCGAACCGTTGGCTTATACTTCTCAGCGTATGCGTTTCAGAAAGATTATCTTCCATATATGCCAATATCTTCAACATCTTTTTGTTCTCTGTAAATGGTAGAGCGACAGAAAGAAGCTGGTTACTCACCTTGGGCAAAATGTCTTTAATACTTTGTAAAAAAATAAAGCCATCATCCCCCGGGAGGATGTGTGCGTCCCATTGGTCAGTAAACCTAATCATCTGAAACAGCAGCTCATCAACCGGATAAATCCCAACCTCATTATAGAATTCGTCTCTGGAATCGCCATTGGCATAAAAAAACAGTGTTCGGCATTTTGTGGCACCCTTACCGGCCATCATAGTATGTTCAACTCCGGCAGGGATCCATACATAATGCCGTGCCGGTATTACAAATAGTTTGTTACGTACCCTGATATAGCTTAATCCTCCTTCAACATATGTCAGCTGACCTTTCGAATGTGTGTGAAAAGGGCTGTACTCTTCGCACTTTTCATGCAGTACATAGATTGAGTCATGGTTTGATTCTATTTTATCAATAGAAGCTTCAATACTCATTTTTATTCATTAATATTTATAATTATATTATATATCACTGCTGATTACCAGACAGAAAGCATAATGCATATACCGAAAAGTTAGGGTACATTTATGCTACGGCTTACAAAGATATGGAACTATTTAAGCAATGGTCAGCACTGTTTGGTGTAGATTTTCAGAGTCCGCGGCCTTTAACTATTACTTTTGACTTTTCGCAGATAAACACATTTTCAATTAGCCAAATCTGCGGTTCATTAGCGGAAATAAATAGGTAACCACTTCATTACCCTTCCCAATAGCTTAGTTGACTAAAATTAGGCGACAGCTTAACTCCTGCAGCTAGTTGAGAATATAATCATGAATTTGCCATAACACGTCTTTGTATTTTTTTCGAAACATTGCGGTATTCATTCTATTAATAACTTAGCAAAATGTAAATTGAATTGCATTTGATGCTTTTTCCTTAACCAAATATACTGATGACCAAACCATTTATTTTATTAACCAGCGTGTTAAGCGTTTATACTGCTGTCGCCTTAGCCCAACCAGTACTCGCAACAGGCTCCGCCAAACCAATGCCTGATGTCTGGATTGATAAAGACACAGGACATAAAATAGTGCGACTTACAGGCAGCACAGGGAACGCTATAAAAAACTGGTATTTCCACAATAACCCATTTTTTGTATCTCCGACAAATCAAGGCGATAAAATGGTTTTTTCGGATGTAGATGCAAACAATGTCAGGCAGGTATTTGCCATGAATATGAAAACCTTCAAAGCGGAACAACTCACATTTGGACCAACGGACAAACAGCTGGCCTCTACCAGCGCACAGAAAACACACGAATTTATTTATCAGGCGGCCGACAGCATCTATGCAGAAAATCCGGATACCAAAAAAACCAGGTTGTTATATGTAATTAAACCCGGAGAACGGGTAGGACTTACAACTGTAACTGCCGATGCCACAATGGTGGCCGCAGGTAGTGCTGTGCCTGAACAAGGTGCTATACTCAAACAATATCCTGCCAAATCCGATTATTTTCAACGTATCTATAACGCACATTTGCTGAATACAATAACCACTTTTGACCTCCGCACAGGCCTTAGTAAGATAGTGCACGAAGAGAAAACCTGGCTGGGACATGTCCAGTTTTCACCTGTTGACCCAGACATCCTGATGTTTTGCCATGAAGGACCCTGGGAAAAGGTCGACAGGATCTGGCGCTACAATATCAAAACCGAAAACCTTGCCCTGATGCATAAACGGACAATGGAAAATGAAATTGCCGGGCACGAATTCTTTTCACCAGATGGAAAGGTTATCTGGTTCGATCTGCAAAAGCCAAAAGGAAAGACCTTTTTCCTATCAGGAACAGATGTACAAACGGGCAAAGCTGTAGCTACTTATGAGATGACTCCAGATGAGTGGTCCATACATTTTGCGGTATCTCCAAATAACGATTTTTTTGCCGGCGATGGAGGCGACTCCACCCAGGTAGCTAAAGCTAAAAACGGGCAATGGATCTATGTGTTTCGTCCGGACGGCAGCCGTTTCAGATCAGAAAAGCTGGTCAATATGAAAGCACACATTTATCGCGAGAAACCACAAACGAAAGGTCTGGAACCTAATGTGCATATCACGCCTGATGGCAAATGGATAGTTTTTGGAGGGAACTTCGAAGGTACTATCCAAACCTACGCAGTTGAAATTGAAAAAAATGTGAAAGCAAAATAGTTAACGAATGCTTTGGCCAATATAAAAATATGGCTCTCTGGTGTCTCAATAAGGGGGTAATTTTGTCTTTTTGGAAATTCAAGGCTGAAATAGGAACAAAAAGTGACGTGTTATTAAATGAAATTTTGCGTTAATTCAGCAAAACGAAGAGGTAGATTCCTAAGAATATGCGCCGGCAATAGTAGTTAAGGGAGGGAATGTGGCTATACAAAAAGATCCTGCAGCGCGTTGCCTGCAGGATCTTTTGTTGTCATCTAATAATAACTGCTGTTCAGATTAGAGTTTGCTTTTTCTGCTGCTTCAATTGGAGCATAGTCGGACAGGATAATCGGCGCACCCTTTTTCACACATACATTGTGTTCAAAATGTACCGCAGGTGATTTATCGGCAGATACAACAGTCCATCCATCATCAAGAATATGTATTTTGTTGCTGCCCATAGTAATCATTGGTTCAATAGCCAGCACCATGTTTTCGGTGAGCTTTTTACCTTTACCCTGCTGACCATAATTTGGGATTTGTGGATCTTCATGCATTTCACGACCTACACCATGACCTACGAAATCGCGGATAACTCCATAGCCGTGATTACCGTTGGTATAACGTTCTATGGCGTGTCCGATATCACCGGTACGGTTATTTGTAACTGCCTGTTTGATCCCTATGTAAAGTGATTCTTTGGTGATCCTAACCAGGTCTAAAATTTCTTTTGAAGTTTCACCTATGATAAACGTGTAGGCATGGTCCCCGTGAAATCCATTCTTGTATATCACAGTATCAATGGAAACGATATCACCTTCTTTTAAAATATACTTCCCTGGGAAGCCGTGAACAACCTGCTCATTAACTGAGATACACAGTGAATAAGGATAACCATGGTACCCTTTGCAGGACGGGCTTGCGCCGTTGTCCCTGATAAATGTTTCTGCCATTTCATCCAGGGATAACGTTGTAATACCTGGCTTCATTATCTTCGCTACTTCCGTAATGGTAGCACTAACGAGCAGACAGCTTTCACGTTGAATAGCCACTTCCTCATCAGATTTATATAAATTCATGCTTATTAATTTTTACAAAAATAATAAATTAAAGGGAGAATGCTTCGGATTGAGTGTCTCATAAAAGAAAGGTAAACTGGTTCATATATTCTGAAAATAGCAATCTGGAGAAAACCGTTTGAGATCAGATCCATATAGGGTCTTTGCTTGGTCTATATTTTTGTTAACTAGTGTTAACCATTGGTGGACGGAAGTTATTTATATGTACCTTGTTTACACACCTTAAAAAGTATTGATGATAGCTTATCACTGCCTAAAGATAATTTATAAAGAATGAAGACCCGTTTAAATTATATTTTTATAATGGCTGCCTTAACTGCCGGGGGAATTATCATGTGCCAATTCTACTGGGTTTATTATAACTACAAAACAGCAAGGACAAATTTTATTCAAACTGCAAATTATGCGTTACGCAACAGTCTGGACCGATATCAGCTCTCGCAAAATGCCTTGCCAACTTCCCTGACTCACAGGCAGCCGTCATTTACTTTTTTCATGCGGACGATACCCGCACAAGATCCTTTAGCCCTGGACACGCCACATTCCAAAAGGCGGTTTACGGCCGAGTTTACTACTGTTGCTGTAGACAGCAATCAACTGCCGCAGGTCAAAGCTCTGGTGGCAAGGTTAATCTCGCAACAAAAACACAAAGCAATCCATCTGGATACATTGAATTCAATTTTCCAATATGAACTGGCACGCAATCACATCAGCGAAAAGTTTCGGTTAGCTGTTATAAGAAATACGAACATTATTCCGCCTGAAAAGATTGCTGCAGTGGTAAATTTTTATAAAGATCCAATGACAGTAACGGCGGAGCTGCAGAACCCATGGGCCTTTTTTTTCAGAAACAATTTTGTGCCGGCCCTGATATCCTCGCTTTTGATCATCCTATCCGCCTTTTGTCTCTTTTACATGGGCAGGATTATCAAGAGGCAGGTGTTACTGGACAACATGAAGACCGATTTTATAAATAACATCACCCACGAATTGAGAACACCTATTACAATTTTAAAATCATCAAATGAAGCCCTTGCTAAATTTGGTGCAGCGGAAGAGGTTGAATCGTTGAACAGGCATCTGAACATTAATGCAAATGTTTTAGAAGGTCTCGAGTCAAGCGTAGAGCGTATCCTTGAATTTAGCAGGTCTGAGCAGGGTCAATTGAGTGCAAACTATGAAATGGTTGATTTGGTTGTGCTGATTAATGAACTTACAGAACGTTTTACACTGGCGGATCATGTCGCCATTAACGTAAACCTGCTCCCCCTTGCCTTTGAAGTCCTTTCCGACAGGTACATGCTGGAAATCATTCTTACAAACATCTTAGACAATGCCATTAAATATTCGCCGGGTAAGGCAAATATCCTGATTAAAGCGACCATGGCGGCATCAGAATGGACATTGGAAATTAGCGACAAAGGTTTGGGAATAGAAAAATCGAAGCTTCCCTATATATTTGATAAATTTTACAGAGTTGATACTGGTGATGTTCAGGATGTGAAAGGTTACGGCATTGGACTTGCCTACGTGGAGCAGCTATTAAAGCCATTGCAGGCAAAAGTAGACGTGGTAAGCGAAATAGGCCATGGAACTACTTTTATACTAACATTTGATTTATGGACGGACAAATAAGGGTTTTATTGGTTGAGGATGAACCTGTGCTGGCTTCTATCGTAAAAGAATCGCTGGAAAAAAGGGGATTTATTATTCATATCGCTTTAAATGGCGTCGAAGGCTGGAGTTTATACAAAACGATCAAACCCGATGTTTGTGTAGTTGACATCATGATGCCACGCAAGGACGGCTATTCGCTGGTATCAGAAATACGGATCATAGATAGCGACACCCCCATACTTTTTCTTACTGCCAGAAGCCAAACTGACGATGTATTGAAGGGCTTTGAAGTTGGCGGAGATGATTACATGAAAAAACCGTTCAGTATGGAAGAACTTATTCTGAGGCTAAGAGCACTGGTTCGCCGAAACAGAATCAGACCGGCTACTATACCTATAGGAAACGAAATACAAATTGGCAAGTACAAATTCCGGCACCAGCTGCTGGAGTTGCTTTATATATCGGAAGTAGCGCTCCTTTCTCAGCGTGAAGCCGATTTACTTTTACTGTTGACCCAGTATAAAAACCAGTTAATGGAGCGAAAAGTAGCCTTAATCAAACTATGGGGCGAAGATAATCCCTACACGGCGAGGAGTATGGACGTTTACATCACCAGGCTTAGAAAGTTTTTTAAAAGGGACCCGTCTATTGAAATTATAAACATCAGGGGGCAGGGATATTCCCTGATAGAAAAAGTGCCTGCAAATTAAGGGATATAAATCCTATAAGGACAGGCTTTCCGGCCACGCCCCTATAGAACCCAGGTCTGTACCGTTTATTTGCTCATCTGAACGGTTTTGTCTATCAGCGATATAATTTCTGCGGCGTTTTCTTCATCACTTCGCTTTGCATAATGTCCCTCTAATTTGTACCTGATAATGCCATTCGCGTCAATGATAAAGCGGGTTGGAATACCAGCCATCTCATATATTTTGTAAAACTTGTTCTGCAAGCCTTCGCTCCCCTTTTCGTCCAGCAAGACACGGAATTGATAGCCATGTTTTTTCAGGTCCTGTTTTACAGCAGAAACAATATCATCCACGCGCTCCCTGGTGTCAATAAAAAGAAAAACTACTTCATTGCTGTTTTGATAATGATCAATGGCCTTCTGCATTGCCGGGAAATTGAGGTGACAATAATAACACCAGGTAGCCCAAAAGTCGAGCACAACGGTTTTACCTTTAAAAGAAGATAACGAGACTTGATTTCCGTTGATATCATTTAATCTGAATTCAGGTGCGACACGATTGAGTACAGGAATGCTGTCTGTGTTTGAATTAATGCGATCAGTTGCCATGACAGGGCGGTAAATAATGCCAGTTAAGGCGAGTAACACCAAGAATTTGAATTTCATTGTTTTAATAATAAAGTAATTTGTTTAAAAACTGTTACGAGGTGATTATTTAGCATCTGGCTTATAGGTGCCGCCATCAACATCCTTTAGGAAAGTAACTAAACTTGTGAAATAGTTTTGCTGGTCATCATACATGGCCATGTGACTGCCAGCCGGACAGAGATAGGTACGGCTGTAAGGTAACAATATGCCTTCCCTCTTTATACTTTCGGGGTTCATCTCATCGTCTATGCCGCCCAATACCAATACAGGAATGGAGATTTTAGGAAGCATGTCCCAAAACTCCCAGTTTTTAAAATTCCCGGTAACGTGGAATTCGTCAACTCCCTGCATTTGAATGTAAACAGCATGGTTTGCTTTCTTAAAAGCCCTCATCAGTGGTTCAGGCCACTTTTCCAACGGCATTTGACAAAGTACCCTGGTATACAGTTTATTCATCAACAGATCAGTATATTGTGGCGAATCATATTTCCCAATCCTGTCAAGGGAATCAAACACAGATCTTTCCCGTGCTGAAAATATAGTTTGTTTCAATTGGTTGACATAAGCAACATAATCCTTTATTCCGGCCGTCATATTAGAGAACACTGCTCCCTTAACATGACTTTGGTATTTGGCCAGGTATTCCATCGCTAACATTGCACCCCATGAATGTCCCACAATATAAAAATTGTCCAATCCCAGACCTTTCCTTACTTCTTCAACTTCCTGAACATAGCGGGCAGTATTGTACAACGATGTGTCTGCAGGTATATCTGAATTTCCGCATCCAAGCTGGTCGTAATAATAAATCTCCATGCCTTCTTTGGGAAGAAAGTCCTCGAAACACTCCATGTAATCGTGAGGAATACCCGGGCCACCATGCAGCAGTAACACTTTAATTTTTCCATCACCTATTTTTTTAGTCCATACACGGTGTCCGTTTTCCAGTGTTATCATTTTGCTGCCCCCCATCTTGATAACCGTCTCTTTAGGCACCTCATCTGTACGGTTTTGTTTATTGGTTCCTTTGCATGCGTAAATGCTTGCCAGTACCAATACAAATAGTAGTTTTTTCATGATAAATATTTCAAATTATAAATTAACGATTGCAAAAATATGCGCTGTTGATGAAGAAAATCGGAAATCTGGCCCTGCAAGTGTTAACTGACCAACCTAATCAGCATATATATTCAGTGTTACCTATTAAAATTATTTATTACGAGCTATCGAAAAAGTCGAAATCACCGCCGGCACTCCATTCAGTTGTACATTTTTCAGATGAAAGAACGCATCAAACATTCATACTGTAGTGTCTATACGAATACCTTAATACATAACCCGCAGGGTAAAAGGCAACATAATTAGTTAGCTGAAATTAGTATAGAGCAAATATAAAAAGAATAAACTGCTATAACGAACTGATAAACAATATAGTTAACATAAATTAACAGTGCCACGCTTTTCATTAACACTTCTATCTCTCCTATCGCTTCAAAATGTTAGACCTTCACGCTCATGTCACATTGTTGTTGTAACAAGAACAATTAGGAATGGCTGTGGTTAGTATGTATAAGTTTAAACATTTAATATTTTTATATGAAGTTACAGGGTAAAGTTGCGTTAGTTACAGGAGCATCAAGAGGAATAGGACAAGGAATTGCAATTGCATTGGCAAAAGCAGGTGCTGATATTGCATTGGCAGACATCACGATAGAAGTTTTAGAAGAAACAAAAAAATTAGTTGAAAA
>Ga0247734_1002138_pt1 | contig 13559 bp, 8 predicted proteins | sample UWRJL103311B2_FD_180933 | JGI IMG/M metagenome (GOLD analysis project Ga0247734, IMG submission 180933) | Plant litter microbial communities from Arlington Agricultural Research Station in Wisconsin, United States - UWRJ-L103-311B-2 | ecosystem: Environmental > Terrestrial > Plant litter >... | reverse complement strand
CGAGCGCGGCCATTATTTCATCCCGGTGGAGAGGGTGCGGTATGGACTCCCTCGGACAGCATTGAATAACATGTCAACATCGACAGCCACGGCATTCCTGTCAACAGACCCTTTCTTGTTAAGGATGACGCCAACTTGGCGCAAACCCAGAGCGGAGTGGTCCATTGGAGTTTCCGAGGCAACTAGGGAAACCTGGACCAGCAGACCAAGTACGCGAGGGCAGACGTTCGTTGTTTGGGTATGAATTTACTCGACCATATATATTACTTTCTCTGCTTTTCAAGGACCATCGTGTGGCGTGTATTCCGGGAAGAGCTCGGCTCAAAGGGGGCGGGCTCATCAAATCGCGATCTGACACTTGGAAAGCGAGACCCCTCCAATAATAAAGATCTTGATGCTGCCTACCCAGAGGCCCTAGAAGGGTCTGCCACTTCAACTTTCTACACAAGTAGAAGCTTTCGCCTACTAACTCAATAATGACTTTTGCCATCTCATGTGCCTGTTAAATTATGTGAAACGTCTGCCGAGTCACTTTGTATGATGGGACACCACGAGATATTCATACCTCTTAGTACAGAAGTATACGAGCATGGCGACCTGAAATCGTGGGGGAAAAGACTCGAGAAGCTCTGCACGTCGTCAACTCAGCCACTCACGCAGAACATCCTAGGGTCTGGTCGCTGCATGCTGTGCTGAAATATGCAGCATAGATCGAAATTACCTCCGGTAAGCCCTAATTCGAAAAATGTGCTTCTACTATGCAAATAATGCAAGTTGTAACTCGGTCAACAAAATGGCGCATGTGATCGCCCGCTCTCAATAGTGTGAGATAGCCACATACAAAATGTCGCTGTGAAAGGGGGAAATGGACGATCTATGGCGGAGATGCAATGGGGTTGCAGCTGCGGAGGACTTTTACACGCTATCAATACCTTCCAGCCAATGATGTTCGGTTACAAACCGATCCAAACCCCGAATTCAGACAAAGAAAGTGTTGTAAGGTATACCATACGCCGTGGCACTTGGAGGGAGAGTTTAAGGCAACCCCATGCATTTTAATCCGTTCATTTCCGACATTCACAATTCCGCTTTTCTCCTATCCCTCTTGATTGGCAGGTGTTGAGTCTGTTGAAGATGGAACTAGGCTGCGGGTGCCACGAACCGGTAACTATCGCATGCAACGCAAGGGGAGCAATATGGGTCTCTGCCAATAGGAGGAGCTTTAAGAACATCCACAGCATTTTCACGATGAACTGAAATGCCAGCAGTCGCGGACCTGACTGGTTCGTAATTCGACCTATCAAGCTGACATTCCTGTCGAGCCTGCGCAACAGCCTCATCAACATCTCCAACCTGAGTTGAGAGCTGAGTGATTAGAAGTATTTCTTACAGACGTATTTGGTTGACGATGGTTGAAAGGCCATCACTCCCTCAAGCCTAAAAAGGCTGACGCTGCAGTTTCAAAGTCCTGGTCATTGATGTGAATTTGGTAAGTCCTATATTCAATCGGTTCAAAAGTCCACCTGAAGGTCGCTGCCACAAAGTCCGTGTCCCTGGCCAGCGTTGATGTCTTAGAGATAAACCCCTGTTCTTTTATGGAAGAGCAAAAGTCTTTGAAGGATATTGGTCTACGCCGGTGTGAACTTTTGAACTTTAGATATCTTCTTCATGGAAAGATTAGGTTGTGCTCCCCGAGCAATCCAAGATCGGACAGCTTTAATATGCAGCATTGGCATACTGCATTGATAGATTACAGAAATTTAAATTGAAACCATTGGCTACATACTGCCGACAAGAGAGGTCTAAGCCAAAGCCTCAACAGACCCAATCACATAACAGGAACCTGCATAACTATTTGGTTACTAGAGCTGAGCCCGACTTCACATTGTTTGTTGAGAAATGATGGAAAAGGGCCACGACCAGCGTACTGGTAGGAACTGGAATTCACTCTCAAATTTTCCGACATGAGCTTGCTGACCACCATCTTATATTCCTTAGGTATGGAGCTCCTCTGCCAGCCTCGTCAACTACTTGATTGATGACCACTAAAGCTTCCAAAACCTGCGTAGGAGACTTGCTATGTTGACACATGTATTCATCATATGCGCTGCTTTTAACTTAATATGATATCATACGGCAAAGTTCTTACAAAGCCTTACACAAACGTCCATCACTCCGTTGCGTGAAGCTATCAGATCCAACGCAGGTGGGGCAGTAGAACAGGCTGTTTGGGTCGTACTTGGCTTTTGCAGCTTGATGTTGAGGCAAGGCTGTACCGTAAAAGTTCAGAAGATAGTTGGGATCTTCAAAATCAGCCTGAAGGTCAGCAACTTCAGTATGTTTGTTCATCTCTACACACGAAAATGTCTCTCAATAACTTACCTCATTCATGTATGCTCCCATTCCCGGACTGATGGCCGTCATAGCTGCGCCTTTGACATATGTAATATCGTCGTGTGTAGCTTCAATTGTCCCATAATCAGCGGTGTTTGACCAACCACGAGCCACCTGGTTGATAATATAAGTCTTCCGCCAAGCGGGATTGACACCAGAGTAGTCCGAGTCCTCCAACACAGCTCCTCCACCGACGAGACATATCTCACAGAAGGTATACTGATCGGGCGCTCCAGCTATGATATTGAGCATTTTACTGACATTTGCAGCATTTGAAAGATCATCGCGGCCCATTAGTCGCGATACTAGTGCCGCACCGGATTGACCAGCTGAGTTGACACCATTGAGTGCATAGTAGTACTCGTAATATGTGTTGTAGCTGAGATAGGAGGTGGAGATGTAAAGAGAGTTGCCATTGTATGAAGATAGCTTTTTAAGGGTTGACTCAAAGATTGCCTCGACTTCAGCGGAACTCATATCGAAGGCATTCAAAACCCAATTGAGACCCGAGTAATAGTTCTCGACAAGTGGGTATGGCGAATAAGCCATCCAGCTGCCGTAACCACTAAGACCTGCATCACTCAGATCTGGAAGAGCCTGGTAAAGAATAGCGAGGGCCTCCATAAACTCGGGCAGGTGGTCTGAAGATAAAGGCGCCATAGCGAAGACTTGAGCACTGATCTTGGCCTCTGGATGAGCCTTGATAACACCAGAGATAACGATGCCATATGTTCCCCCACCTCCTCCTCGAATAGCCGTAAAAAGATCGGTATTTTCGCACGCACTGGCGGTGACAATCCTCCCAGATGCAAGTATGACTTGAGCTTCAAGGAGCTGATCAGCTCCTAGCCCGTAAGCGTGACTGGCGGGAGAATGTCCTCCACCTTGGATGTAGCCGCCCAGAATGCCAACGTTCTATATGTTGTTGGTTTTCTGGTACAAAAGAGAGGAAACAAGCTCTGTGGAGCATAGAAAGAAGTGTAAGACTTACCGGACATCCGCCACCTACAACTATTACATTGTTGTCCATCGCAACAGAGTAAGCATCCTCCCAGGAATATCCTCCCCTAACGTGGATTGCAGGACCATCCCAACCACTTTTACAAGTACCATCCGAAGGCTTGTAGTTTTCTTGAAATGTGACACCATGGCGGAAGTAGCGAAGCCATATCTCTAGACTACCAGTTCCCGTGGACCTGGAAGTATTCAGTGTTAGTCACGTTACCAAAAATACCCGAAGATGTGTGTCAATAACATACCGTGCAAGGATATCATGCCCAGTTGTCTTCACAACCAACCTGATGTGGTTGGCCTCGGCAAATCGAATACCGGCTATGATATCTGATGTCGTTGAGGCATTGATAGCATATACCGGTGAAGTTCCCAACGAGCAGGTTGTAGTATTTCCGCCTGGTATATCGCAAGACTGATATGGAGGGTAGATATATCCGATTGGGAAGTCGGCTTGGAAAGGAGATTCGGTCCAATTAGCTACAATGGATGCACATTCTGCTGCGTTGTAGTTGGATCCAGCGTAGCAGGGAGCTGCAACAGGAGTCGTCCTCAGAAGACGTCCTGAGACAGTTTTGTTTAATGCCTCCCACTTGGTCACTGTTGGCCAACAAGTGTCACCAGGAATCTTGATTTTAGATTAGCAGTTGGTGGTGAGAGGAGTTTGATGAATTACACATTTACAGGTGGATTTCGATTCTGGTGCTGCTTTCGCGGCATAGGTGAGAGCAAGAGAAAGAAGAGTAAGAACTTGTAACATATCGAATTACGAGGGAATTTGGGGACAGACGCACGATGGTGAAGTTCGTCTCCGGGCAACAAGCGAGTTTTTGCTTATAAGCACGGAGTAAGCACATAGATGTAGCATTTCTGCATTCAGCTGACAGGGTACACGGAAAAGGAAGGTCACTTGATCTGCTTGAAGATCCTCAAGTGCAACTTCAAATTGATGCCAATATATTGGAGCACGCTCTGGGCAAAAGTCGCCACTGAGCATGATGACTCGAAACATCACATCCTCCAAGCTACCCAAATTATGTCGACACCATGACCTGGGATATCCACAAGAATTTCATTTTCTCCCGCATGAACCAATGTCTTCGTTGCCTAGATGCCATTATACTCAGCTGGCGTAGAACTACGTTATCGAGAGGTATAGTTGGGTATACAGAAGCGGAGGGGAGAGGGGTAATTATTAAGACCTATAAGTAGTTGAATTAGTATCTAGTCTTCCACATACGACCATAGACTGAGGAGAATTGGGCTAACTCCCCGATCTAATCCCGTGGAAGCCTCAGATCCTTTAAAAATAGAAATGCGTATTGCCGCTTTTCGGTGTTAGTTGCATTACATGCGTTTGTTTTAGGGAAATGGTTTACCTTCGAATTCCTTTACAATACCAAGCAGGGCATGTCCCATTCGGATGGTTATATAAGCATCCGCTTATGTAATCTGACCGATTAGATCAGCAACGATGATATATAAGCCCCGCATTGTGGGGTACTGTAAGGTCCATCGCTGTCACAGCACCTGATACCGCGAGATGGGAGGTCTCACGAGAAAGGGGCGCAAGGTGATGGGTAAATCAAGTGTATGTAGAAGTCTAAGAAGCTCTCTCGTAAGGAGGAGCGACTAAGTAAGGTGTGGTGGGGTTAATGCCTCAGGCGCGAGTCCCCTAACAATCGTTGTATAGCACGGTGCATACCATACCAGCATACAAGTCTTTGATTGCTGCCAACTTCACATTAACAAGAAATATACGCGACCCCCCTCCATTGCTATGGTTTTTAAACGGTCCATACACCTTCACTTGTTATTCCTTGCCAACCGAGCGCACGCAAGCAACATGCCTCCAACACAAGCAACGCCGTCGCCTTCTCCTCGTTCCAACCACCCCCGGGACCCTCTAATCCACGCTCGACCGTCTCCTCTCTAACCCGCGAATCCTCCCTACTCTCTCCTTCCTCCTATGAGCAGATCAGCCTACGTAGGCATATTAGGCCAGATTAGAAGTTTGTGATGTTGTTGAGTGATGATGGACCAAACACCCGATGAGATGGCTGTGCCTTTCTGGCTAATGGTCTGGAAAAATATGGCAGATGGTAAAAGCGAGCCATAAGATGGCTGTGCTTTTTATGGCTGGACGTCTGAAAAAATCCTGGTAGGTGTCTTTGAACACTGATAAGTCTGTCCAACGATAGGTTTGTGTTCTTCTGGCCTGAAGTTAGGACAAGTGATCATATAGTTGGGTTGGTCTCAAAGCTTAATAGATCAGATGAGCGGCGAGGCGGTTGTACCTTTGATCTTGTGTGCTGTACCTGCTTCCTCCCAGTAATGCAGGAGAGCAAAGACTCGGGTAGAGGCTGATGCCGACGTTGGTCGGCTATAAGATGGCTGTGCCCTTCTAGTAGCCACAGCCATTGCTTGACAGTTTTCAAGAAAGATCAATCTATGTTAAATGAGGATTGACCCTCATCATTTGCAATACTTGATGCTTCGTCATTTTGCTCTTTATTTTGCGAACCATGATTGTTCATAACAGAAATCATAAGAAAAAGGAAGCAAAGTTCAAAAGACCCTGAGCTGTTGTTGTTATTGGTTGTTTTTGTGAAGGAATTTAACGGTTTCTATTTTTGCTTTTTTGTAAACCTTGCCGTTTGACGTAGTCCACGAGCTTGAGTATTAGAAAATTGTGATATAGTCGAAAGAGCGATATAGTAATTGGGGAAGTGGCGGATAGATGGGGCCGCGCAGTGTTTGAGGAAGGGCCGTAATAATAAAAATAATCGCATAATAGATGGTATAAAGAAGAAACTTAAAAAAAAATTATCTTGTGCGCGGAGACTTCTTATATTTATATATTCAGCGCGTGCTTAATTGATTACTTAAAATTTTAGTGTGAGCCTAACATGGTAACCCTAACAGTTTTTCAAATAAACTGTGCAATCGTTTAGTAGCTTGTATTTATTTATTTATTTATCTTACTTGATAATCTGATAAAAACAAACAGGTAACGGATAGATATACTAAATCAGCCTATAGATTTATTAACATTTAGATTTGCTAATTTAAACTATAATAAAATATATCTTCTTATATTTAAAAATTTAATAGCTCATATACGCTCAAGATATCAAAATAGCTTATTCCTTTGTAATTCAATCGGATAAGGGGGTTAAACTACGATCACATGATCCTAACACATTCGGTTAAATTTTAAGCGCGATTAAGCTAGCAAACAAATCCAGGAGATAATCGGTAACATTAGCAAAAGAATATTATAAACATCTTAATACAGCGGACAAGTCTGGTTTATACTAGTGCTCCAAGGAGTAGAACATACGCGCCTACATCTCGTACATCATCACAGTTGCAATAAACCTCCCTCTGACTTCCATATACTTCTCAAAATCATCTGATCTCTAGTCGTTGTCTTTTACTCCAATTTAATTTTATTAACAATGCAATTCAAACAACGACGTCTAATTGTAAGAGCTCGATTGTGTTAAAAACATGTGTAGAGGCAAGTTCGAGCTCGGCAGTAAAGATTAGCGTTTCAGTAAGTTCGGCGTCCATTTGAAACATATCAACTTCATAAAGTATGCTTTTCAGCTGGACAAAATCAAAGCCTTTATTCAATCTAGCGCCCAACATCTCGAGAAGCTCAACAGTTGACATTTGAGCGGCGGTCGTTGACGTGAGAAATCCGGGTAAGATTGGTGCCAGTTTGTAAAGAGCTATATCGCAACGACGGCTTCCATGGCTCCTATTTCCAAACGAAAATGATTGCGAATAAATAGTATCTTAAGGATACAATAAGTATTCGGGGAATTGTTCAATGCTACTGCAAATCTTTTTTGCGTTGGTTTGCGTTGGTTAATGTTAGTTGGTGGGGATATGAGACGTGACCTAAGTCACATGACCAGCAGCCAGAAATACTACTAACTTATATATTCCTCTTCTAAAATAAATGATATCTTAGTACACTTAACACTTAAGTTACCTTAGCCTCCTTAAACCCTAAAAGCAGTAACATACATCTTTTTGGATTGCTTATTATTATTAGTCACCCGCCCTACTTCCCGAGTTCCTCCGCCTGCAAACTTACTTCTCGGCGTGCCAAGCATCTACCCGAGTTACATTAATTGAAAAGCAGTTGAGGCTTCCAGGTAATTAGGGGAGGCAGTTAGCCCAATTCTCCTTATTCTGTTGTACGCTTTGCCGCTTTTCGGTCTTTGGAAAACTGTATTTTAAAGCCGCTTTATTGGTTCGCTTTATCCACCCTAGTTTCAACATCCCAAAACGCAGAGGGACGCTTTTCTATTTTCTGAATGATTAAAGGCTGAAAAGTAATTAGACTTAAGGTGTTAGTGTACTGTAAGTCTGGGAGACAATATAAGGGATATAAGCAAGATTCTCGGAGAAAAGGCTTTCTTGCTGAGCGATTAATGTTGTTCGGATCTAACGAATGATTCGAGGAAGCAAGCGTAGAGATATCCGAGCTAGAACGGGCTGTTTATAGAAAGAGATTTTACGACAAAGGTGAATCGACGGGGTATGTAAAGGGGGTCAAAAGGGTTTCGAAGAGGTCACGGATCATCTTCTGTGCTGATTTGGATAGTCGAAGTCCATACTGCGCTATGCTTCATACTCTGTATTGTGACCCTAACACTTAACCTAATTCTCTTTATTAATTATACAACTTTCCTACTTTTCAAAGATCGTGGATCAGGATTAGCGTATGTGAAAATGGTTAGCTTATGTATTCCTAGGTTGAGTCTTCATAAAAGCTGCTGCACATTGTGCACAACTTTTGAATTTGTCTTGAAATAAGCTAACCTTCCCTCTTAGACCATTTTGCCAATGCTCTGTCAGTGAAAATCATGCTGATGGCTCTATTTTTTCGACCCCAAAAGGTATATAGACAATATCGATACAAGAATATTCCATACAGGCATCAAAACGCAAAAGTATTCTTGCCAAAAAATTCATTGATGCCTGATTTCGTAGCTGTGCAGCAGTACCCATACATATAAAAAAGATTTGTCGCGACCAAGAACCAGAGAGTTTCTGGTTTAAAAAGACCATCGTGGCTGATTAACCAAAGACGATTACTGACAAGCCTGTTTACTTATCCCATAACGTAGCCTTATTCAATCAAAATGCTTTCCAAGCCGATAATCATCCCTTCTCTTTCCATCTGGCTACAGCAACTCGCTGGAATACTTCCTCTTACAGCACTTATTGAATTCATCGATATCCCCACAAAGCTACGCGTTTTCGAGCTCAGCGGTTCCGTCTCTTTATGGAACTGGCCCATAACACCTGTTGGAGCTCGGCTGTTTCTTCTAGATGAATACACAGCCTACGCATGTTGCCTCGATGAAGCTGGATACAGTCAAACAATACATTGTATTGATGGGAGACATGGAGACTGTTATCCTAGTAGCTCGCCTGCCACAATGAGACTGGGCATGTCAACACAGGGAATTGACACTAAGGTATCAAATACTAGTGTCAATATGAAGGATGTAGAGGCGAGGAAGCAGAGACTAGAGGTTTTTAACATCATGCGACTAGAGTCTGCGGCTAACCAGAGCAAATTCCCTTGGATCTTGAAGACACATTCGCTCATGTACAAATCTATATCACTAGGTGGGTGGTTATGTTGGCTCGGAGTGACTACTGCTTGTCTGCTTAACCCCTAAGCTGTGAAATTCATCTGACAAGACATTAACACAAGGGCCCAGTCCCTGAAGCACTTCCATTCACATGCAGAAGCATTCGTCATTTCTCGCCGAATTGCTTCACATTTTGCATTTGAACAATGGTTAACGTTTGCTGTGATACAAACTTGTTGAAGTAAATCGAAAACATGCACATCGGGAAATTTGCGTAAATAGTCGTAAAAATTAACAGTTCCTTGCTTTCACCGAGTTAGCTGTTGGGAAGGGTTAAACATACAATACTGGTTCATGAGTGATGCTAAGAGCACCGATTGTACCAATATAGTACCCACGCCGTAACACTGTAGCACAACTTGAATCTTACCTCTTTAAATTTGACGGATAGAAAGACATTGGTAGGAACTACACCGGGCTAGATATTTTAACACATATCTCGTGTTTTATTTACTCTGGTTCATAATAATGTAAAAGAGCTAAAGCTCTTGAACCGAGAAAGTATTTGTTATTGAAAATCCATTTTGACGATATTTGAATCGTTTTTGGCGATAACTGGCTCAACAAGCGACAGTTCAAGACCAGAAGATCGAAGTTTTATTTAGTAGTAAAGCCGACACTTTAAAAAGGAATATTACTAGTAATGTGCATTGTGTATGAAAAGGCTGCCTAGCCAATACAATACCTGACATATCCAACTTCGAAAGGCCAAAAAGCGGCAAAGCGTACAACAGATTATAGAGAATTGAATAAGCAGAAATAATTTTTATTAAAATAGCTACAGTACTCTAATCAATATTCGAGCACACCTTCTGTTCCCAATTTTATGATATGCCTGTCCCCCAGGGCTTCGGTCAAATGTCAAGTCCTACAGTGTCTCTCAGCCGGCACCTCCCAAAATCATCAATGAAAACAATTTATGTAATAGAGCAGAGCAAAGAATGTCATTTCTATTTCTGAGCTGAGTTTTGATTATCTTCGTTATCTTACAGTCCCTCCATAGTGGCGATGAGTCCTCTTATACACGCAACTCTAATTATTTACATTTTTGAGTCGGGTTTTAAGTCGTGTACTTTTTCAGCCACTGGTATATCTATCTCGCCACTCTTATTATCACTCTCTGTCTTCTTATCCATATTACTCTCCACATCATCTTTCGTGCCTTCCTTGACACTTCTCCACTCCATTGTCAACCCCGCGACAATCGTCGCAGCTGCACAACCAACCGCAACCTCGAACGTCCCAATCACTGCACTATTATACGCTTTCAAGACCGCCCCCAAAAGCTGTTCCGGGACGACATTTTTCAGCTCCGTAGCCCCGGTCCGTACCAAGATCGTTGGGTCCAAGTTCGCAATGCCTCGGAGATGGGATACCAGGGCCTGGTTAAATATAGTTTGAGCAATAGAGAGCCATACTGCCCCACCGAGACCCTGGAAAAAGAACATGAGAGAAACGCCGGTCATGACGTCGTTTTTTGCTAGACAGGTCTGGGCGCTCATAGCAGCTTGTTGCATGCCGAGCCCCAGACCAAAGCCAAAAACAATCTGATAGCCAATCCAGTGAGGGGCATTGGTATCAACTTTCAGGGTAGTAAGAAGACCAGCACCGATAGATAAGACAACTGAACAAGCGATGAGTTGGCCGACATAATATCCCGTTCTCTGGGTGATGGCACCAGCTAAAATAGATGAGACGACGAGGGCGAGGATGAATGGCAGTGTATTGATGCCGGATTGCACGGCGGACACGCCTTTGATAGCTTGGAACCAGATGGGGAGATAGTAAATCATGGTGTACATAGCTCCGCTACTAATGCTGGAGAAATAGGCACCCGATGCAACGCTGCGTTGAGTGATGATGCGGATGGGAACTGTTGCGTAGTCACCGGATCTGAATTGAATAATAATAAATATGACGAGAAGAATGCCACCAAGGATGAAGAGGACAATAATCCGGGGATTGGACCAAGGGTATGTTGTTCCTCCCCATTGCAGAGCGAGCAGGATGCACACGATTCCGGGTAAGAAGACAGTTGTTCCCCATGGATCGAGCTTCTTGAATTGCTCTTGTAGAGAATCGTCGTTTTTAGTAGGTGGAGGCTTGAGTATAAATAGAAGTACTAGGACAACAACACCGCCGATGGGCAGGTTGATGTAAAAACACCAGCGCCAACTGACATTGGTGGTGAAAGCTCCACCAAGTAAGGGACCTGCTACTGATGAAATGCCGAAAACGGCACCGAAAATACCTTGGTATAATGGGCGTTTATGGAGAGGAACAGATATGACCATAATTATAATGCAGCCGCTGAGGATACCGGATGCTCCAAGACCCGCTAGATAGAGTAAGTAAATTTGACATAAAAATAAAATAAAATAAAATAAAATGATGAAAGATTGTAAGAAGGCTACAAAGTAATGTAGTATCACTTACCAACAGCTCTACCAACGATAAAGGAAGTGGAACTTGGTGCTACAGCACATACGAGAGACTGTAATTTGGTCAGTATGGTATATGGTTGGATAGGTAGAGAGGTATACCCCAATCTCAAAAATTGCAATTGCCCACAAAAGCGCCCATTTTGGAGAGTAGAAGGTATAGATGCGCCCATATATCAACTGACTAGCAGAAGTTGTCAGGAGATACGCAGAGCCATACCAAGCCACATCTCCTACCGAGTTGAAGTCATCCGTGATTTGCGGGATTGCGGTTCCTAAAATCGTTCGATCCTGTGAAGATATGAGCGAGAGAAAAATGACAAAGTAGTTTTCAGAGTAATATACTTACGAGGGCAACCAAGAACATGGCCAGGTATAGTGATACCATGATCACGATGGTTTTCTGTCATGAAATCCGGTTAGTGGTGGACAGCTTAGGGATGCTGGAGGGTGGCCGGTGATCGGTTATGAGTGTAACTTGGAGTTCTAAAGGTACATACCGAAAAGGGTGGATATTCCTCTTCATCGCCTCCCTCTGGAGCCAACGTTGGTGGTGATTGAGTCTGTTTCGACATATCGACGATGGCAGTCGATTCCGCACTGTTGTTTAAACTTACTGCCATTATCGCAGGTATTTCGAACAACTGATGTTGTAGGAAGAAGGGACTGAGATGGAATCTGGGAGTGCAAAGATGTTTAGGCCCTACAACTCCTTATATATATGTTCTTCTCTAGTTACAACGTCAAACTAGCTAGTCCATCTCATAGCTACGTCGCGTAGCAGCCCACCAATGAAACGAGTACACCATACCCAATGGAGGGCGTCAGTGCGTGACGAGACATGGAAAACTATTCGTCAAATTTGACTAGAATAACTTGTTAACATTATTCAGTGTCAGATATCAATAAGTACTGGTAGGTGGTGGTGCAAAAGTCGACTTCGGTCCCGAAGGAAACGTCTCGGTGTTGATGGGGTGGGCGAGGTGCAGGTAGCTATCAAGCTTGTGGCCGTAGCATTTCACCCATATTCTTTGGGCTTTCATCACGTGCTGATGGGGGTGCCGACAGTGTTTACTAGAGGCACATGTCGGCCGGCAGAATTTGATCAAAAGAGGCACAGTGCTCCCTCGAGATTGCAATACCACTGACTGGCTCGCTCGACTGACTCACAGATTAAGCTTATTATTATTATTAGCTGGTCAGGCCGCACACGCCAGCAGCCAGGCAGCAATATTGATCGAGGGATGATATGATGATATGATACCTCACGACCACGTTGGTTTAAAGTTTCAACTAGTTCTTGACTTCCTAACCTCTAACCTCTAACCTCACCTCCTGAACTGGGACAGATCAAAAGGCAAACCACACCACCCCAGCATGTGTCTAGCCGGTTAAGTCTATCGCCATTTCTATCGCATCCCTAAGCCGTATTCCCTCGTTTTTCCCGTACATATAGACCATACCGTACCAGACATCACAGCATATTACGTTGCGTTGCGTTGCTCTGTTTGTATATATACCACGCACAGGAGTGCCGCGCGCCAGGGCATTGGCGATCTATCTGATATTGGTGTCGCCCTCCACTGCAGCAGGTGTATTCCATTCCGTATGTGCGATTAGGATCGGATAGGATAGGATAGGATAGGATAGGATAGAAATAGGATCTGGTATATGGGCCCGAGCGAAGAAGGAGAAAGACCCATCATTCTTGTCTGTTCGATACGATACGGGACGGTGGTACTGTAACGGTGGTATTTCTCTGAATACCTTCTCTCAAGCCTCGCCAACAGTATACAACCACATCACCCAACACCCATTCGCCCCAAATCCACCAGATACCGCGCGCAAACATGCTTCCCACGCCTTCTCAGTCATCACAGTCACCCGAGGAGGCTCCGCTGTCAACCACCGCCACCCCCTCTATCACCACCAAGATCACTCGTGGTCACTCTTGTATTTTATGTCAGCAACGCAAGGTGAAATGTGATCGTCAGAAGCCCTGCTCCAACTGTATCAAGGCAAGAGTAGAATG